>ENA-OYAY01000016-OYAY01000016.1-human-gut-metagenome-genome-assembly--contig:-NODE-16-length-29426-cov-5.990399_pt1 | contig 29426 bp, 32 predicted proteins | sample MGYA00244522_ERZ652829 | MGnify/ENA primary metagenome ERZ652829 (study PRJEB26926, sample SAMN06164481) | human gut metagenome | biome: ENVO:00009003; feature: ENVO:2100002; material: ENVO:00002003...
TGAATTGTGGCTACTTGAACTCTCTACCTCTTGCACTTAGTTTGACAATTCACTTTTGTTTAATGCTTTAGTAGATGCAGGATTCGATATAGCGGTGTAGGATCGCGGCTACCTGCGCGCGGGTCGCGCCGTCTCTGGGCATGAGATCGTTGTTGTGGCCGCCGTTTATGATGCCCTCGGCGTTTGCCCATGCCATCGCATCCCGTGCAACGAGGGAAACGCGGTCGTAATCGACAAAGCCAGTGATATCGGCAGAGGCGCTTACGTCAACGTTCTTATACGCTGCGTAGCGGTAAAGTATCATCGCCATCTGCTCGCGGGTTATGGGGGCGTTGGGGGCGAAGGTCTTTTCGTTGAAGCCGTTGACGATGCCGTTGGCCGCCGCCCAGTCGATCGCCGCGCTGCACCAGATGCCCTGCGTGTCGGCAAAGGAGGCAGCTTCAGCCTTGGGCTGATCCTCCATGCGCCAGAGCACCGTTACCAGCATGCCGCGCGTCATGGTGACGGTGGGGGAGAAGGTATCTTCGGCAGTGCCCTTGAACAGATTGTTGTTGTATGCGTAGGCTATGTCGCCGTAGCACCAGTAATCATCGGGAATGTCGAGGAAGGGGAAGCGGACGAGTGCAGTCGCAAGACCCGTTTTTGTGCCGCAGGTGAAGCAACCCTTGGAGTATCCGCCGCCGGCGCAGGCGATGGCGCCGTTATCGTCGATGCTGATCGCGGCAAGTGTATTGGAGCTTTCGCTGGACGGGACTGTGTAGGGAATGCTCGCGGTGCAGCCGGCCTTTACGGCTTCGCCGCCCACGGCAGCATTCACGACGAAGGCGCGGGCGCTGTCAAGCTGGCTGCCGAGGGCGCGCTTCTGAGCCTCGTTAAGCTCGGGCGTACCTATGCCGACGGTGAAGTCGCCGCCTTTTACGATGTCTGCGGTATTGAATGCGGCGCTGCCGCCGGCGGTCTTGAATTCGACTTTTGCCGCCGCGGAGAGCGCGGTCATGCCGCAGCCCCAGACCTCAAGCGCCGGAGCCTTGGATGCCGAGCCGTCTATAACGACGGTCTTGCCCGCAGCGCCCAGCTCGCGGAGCATGATCTCGGTGGGGAACACAACAAGGCTGTCCTGCGTCATGACGGCGGGTGCGTTCAGGCTTGCATTGCCGCAGCTTACGGGGACGGAGGTGAGCGATACGCTGTCGCCGAGGATTATGACCGCGTCATTGTCGGTGGGGAAGTTTGTGTCCCTGCCCATGGAATCGGCAATATCGAGGATGAGGTCGTTGACCTTGGCCTTGACGGCGTTGGTAAATATGTTGTCGAACTTCACAGAAGCGGCGGCGTCGCCGAAGGCGTGGACCTTCACGATGCGGAGGATCTCGTTGAGGATCTCGCCGCTTTCGATCTTGTCAAGGCCGGTCTGGACCCAGTCGGGGTAGTTTCCGTCGTCCTCTCCTCCCAGATGGCTCTGGTAGATGTAGTTCACCGCGTCAAGGAGGGTCTTATCCTCGGTAACGGGGATATTCACGAGATCACGGACGATCGACTGGATGTTTGCGACTATCCTTGCGTTGACCCATGAGGAAAGCGCGTTATCCACAATAACGAATTTGTTGAGGAAGTTTCCGAGGAAGCTTCCGGCGACAGTGGCGAGCATATCCTCGGAGAAGCCGAGGGTGCGCCCGTATTCGCTAAGATCATCGATGGTGCGCCTCTCGCCGGTCGCGGGATCGGTAAAGGTGATGGGGCCGACGTGGTTTTTGGTCGTGACGTTCACGATCATGCTGCCCCCGAGCTCGCGCAGCTCAACAAAGCGGACGGGTGAGGGATATGTAAGACCGGAGCCGGTCTCGATATCGTACATCGTGTTTCCGTTTTCGGTGGTGAGTTTTGCTATATCCTGCGCGTGCATGTGACCGGTGAAGATCATCTCCATGCCCGCATCGGCGAGCTCGGCCGCAATGCGCTCATAGTTCTCAACAAGGTACATGGAGAGGATGTCCGGCTCCATGGAGAAGTGGGGAACAAAGCCGTGGTGAGCCAGACCGATGACGAGGTCGCCGCGAGCCTTGGCCGCAGATACCTGCTCTATCGCCCATGCCTCGAGCTCGGGGCTCATCTCGCCGCGGGTCTCGTGCTCGACTTCGCCCTTGGAGTTGTTGTCGGCGCTGTAGCAGCAGGTGTCGAGGGCGACAAGAGTGATGCCGTCGGCGATCTGCGCGACATAGGAGAGCTGACCGGACTCCTTGCCCTCAGGGGGCGTATAGCGCGCGGCGATGCTGTCGTCGGAATATACGAAATCGTATGCGGCGGCAAAGTCGGCCGGCTCGGTGCGTGTCGCGGGAACGGCGACACCGTCTGCGGTGTTGAAGTTCAGCGCGTTCTTGTTGCGAACGTCGTGGTTGCCGTTGATGACGTAGACCTTGAGACCGGGCACGTCCTTTTCAAGCTGCTGCAAGCGCTCGGCAATGACCTGATGGCACTCGAGCTCGCCGTCCTTGGTGAGGTCGCCGGAGACAAGCAGCACATCGGGCTTGTCCTTTCTGACGGCGTCCAGCAGCTCAAGGTTTATCGCGTCGCTCTCAGCGAGCATCTTGCGGTCACTGTTGAGGGCAGTGGTGAAGTCCTCGGTATCTTTGATCATGGTCGGCGACATATAATGAATGTCGCTCAGCACGGCGATTTTCAGGCTTTTGCCGTACTTTTCGCCGTCGTCCTGAGCCGCCATCGCCGGAAGGACCAGCGTGCAGGCCATGACGATAACAAGAAGTACGGACAGAAAACGCCGCATGCGGGTGGTTTTTGTCATAAAACTATTCTCCTTCTTCACAATATTTTTTTGCGGTAGAAACATTTTAATATAAATTGTTGTAAATTACAAGGAAAGAGCTTTATTGACATAGAAAAAATTAGTATGTATAATTGGGCACTATGAACAGAGAAAACTTTTTCAGAAAATATGACAGGATAATCGCGGATCTGGGCGGCACAAAGCCAAGGCTGCTGCTGCATAGCTGCTGCGGCCCATGCTCAAGCTCGGTGATTGAGCTTTTGGCGAAGAATTTCGAGGTCACTGTGCTTTGGTATAACCCAAATCTATGGCCGGAAAAGGAATTTGAAAAACGGCTCGAGACCCAAAAGCAGCTTTTGTCCTGCCTTGATAACGACGGGATACACGCAGAGCTCATGGTGTGCGCCTGGCGCAGCGAGGACTATATGGGCCGAATAAAGGGACTTGAAAACGAGCCCGAGGAGGGCGGACGCTGCCTTGAATGCTTCCGCGTACGCCTTGAGGAAACGGCGAAGCTCGCCGCAGAGCGGGGCTTTGACTGGTTCTGCACCACACTAACGGTCTCTTCCCGCAAGGACGCCGTTGCGATAAACGCAATCGGCAGACAGGCGGAGGCGAAGTACAGAGTGCGCTGGCTTCCCTCGGAGTTTAGAAAGCGGGAGGGAAACCACCGCTCGATAATACTTTCGGAAAAATACGGCCTGTACCGTCAGGAATACTGCGGCTGTGTGTTTTCAATGAATATGGGAGATAAAAAATGAACATTAAAGTAAAAAGACTGGTGACTGCGGCGGTAATCGGCGCGTTGTACGCTGCGCTCACGATGGCGCTTGCGCCCATAAGCTACGGGCCGCTGCAATTCCGAGTATCCGAGGTGCTGTGCATCCTGCCGTATTTCCTGCCGTACACCGCGTGGGGGCTTTTCTTCGGGTGTATGATCGCAAATCTCGCAAGCGCTGCGGGAATATTGGACATAGTATTCGGTTCGCTGGCAACGCTCATAGCCTGCGCCTGCGTGGCCCTCTGCGGTATGCGCGGGAACGGCGGGATAAGGAGCAAGCTTCTTGCCTGCCTCATGCCGGTTATCTGGAACGGCCTTATCGTGGGCGCGACGCTCACCATAGCCCTTGCCGGGCTCAACCCGCTCAAGGAGATCGGCGCGTTCGCCCTGTATGCCGGAGAGGTGGCCTTGGGTGAGCTCGGCGTCATGTTCATAGTGGGTCTGCCGCTCATGACTTATCTGCCCAAGCAAAAATTTTTCACCGAGTTTGTCATGAAGCATTGACAAAGCCCGTCAAAAATATTAATATCCATAGTGTATAGGGGGGCTGGGTTTTCCCGGCTGAGACGGAGAGAATTGAATCTCCGCCACCCTTGAACCTGATCCGGGTAATGCCGGCGTAGGAAACGAAAATCAGATTATAATCGTTTTCCTATGACCGCGCTGCTCCGACAGCGCGGTTTTTTCGTTTGGAAGGAGAAAACAGAAATGAAAAGCAGATCCAATCTTACGCTTCGCGCTCTGTGCGAGGGCGCGATATTCGTCGCATTCGCGGTTGTGCTCAGCCTGCTGCCTGTCGGCAAAATGCCGCAGGGAGGCTCGTTTGATCTCGCCATGCTGCCGATATTTATCTACTGCGTGCGTTGGGGCTTCGGTCCGGCAATGCTGGCAAGCACGGTTTACGGCGTTTTGCAGATGCTCCTTGAAGGCGGCATCGCTATCGGCTGGCAGTCGATAGTCGGCGATTTCCTCGTCGCTTACGCCGTGCTGGGCGTCGCGGGACTGTTCCATAAGAACAAGTACGGCTTCTTCATCGGCACCGCCGTAGGCTGCTGTGCAAGATTTCTCGTACACTACGTCGTCGGCGCAACCATCTGGGCCGAATACATGCCCGAGGAGTTTTTCAACATGACCATGACCACGCCCTGGTTCTACTCGGCTCTGTATAACGGCAGCTACATGCTCGTTGACATGGTTCTCTGCCTCGTTATCGGAGCGCTGCTCTGGAAGCCGTTGGGCAAGTATTTTAGAGGTGAAGATCTTAAAGCAAAATAAAAAAATATTGACATTCCGAAACGTTGTCGTATATAATAAGCTTCCGATGCCTGTGGGCATCGGAAGCATTAATTTTATCAGCTACTTCCGGTCTGCGACCGGATGTTGAGTATTATTTTGAAAGGAGTGCAAGAATATGCTGCGTACTTACCAGCCCAAGAAGCGTCAGCGCAAGAAAGAGCACGGCTTCCGCAAGAGAATGGCCACCGCAAACGGCCGCAGGGTTCTCGCCCGCCGCAGAGCGAAGGGCAGAGCAAAGCTTTGCGCCTGATCTGGCAGCTTTGAGCACAAGGGAAATTTGAATTTTTAGGGCGGGTAATATCCGCCCTTAAGGTGTTTATCAAAGAATCGGAAAGCAAGGGTGGAATAATTGGATTTCAGGGTAACACTGAAAAAGAACTATGAGTTCAGACGGCTTTATGCCAAGGGCAAGACCGCCGTCACACCCTATCTTGTAGTGTACAGCCTGAAAACCGGGCGCGACCACAGAAGGGTGGGTTACACCGTGTCCACCAAGCTGGGCAAGGCCGTTGTCCGAAACCGTGTCCGCCGCCGCCTCAGAGAGATCTACCGCCTCAATGCGGACAAGCTCGTCGACAATGCCGATATCGTCATCGTGGCAAGAAGCCGCTGCGTCGGCGGCGAATATGCAAAAATGGAGAAGGCTTTTCTCAGTGCCTGCGCGGAGCTCAAGCTCTTCAAGGAGGCAGGGAAATGAAAAAGTTCCTTATCGCGCTGGTGCGATTTTACCAGGGGCACATCTCTCCCGCGTTTCCCTCCCACTGCCGGTTTATCCCGACCTGCTCTCAGTACGCCGTTGAAGCTCTGGAAAAATACGGAGCTTTGAAAGGCTCATGGCTTACCTTAAAACGTTTGCTGAGGTGTCATCCCTTCCACTTCGGCGAACATGATTTCTTCGATCCCGTCCCCTGACGAGGATCGGAATTTAAGGAGAAACTTATGTCATTATGGGATTATATAGTCTGGCCATTTGCCAGATTGCTGGAGATCCTCTATAACTGGACTCACAGCTATGGCGTTGCCATCATCCTCTTTGCGCTTGTCGTAAACCTGATCCTGATGCCATTCATGGCAAAGAGTAAGAAGAGTATGATGCGCACCACCCGTATCCAGCCCCAGCTGAAGGAGCTGGAGAAAAAGTGCAACGGCAATCAGCAGAAGTATCAGCAGGAGATGATGAAGCTCTATAAGGAGCAGGGCGTAAGCCCCATGTCCGGCTGCCTTTGGTCTTTGATCCCCTTCCCCATCCTGATCGCACTTTACAGCGTTATCCGTCAGCCGCTCGCCCGTATGATGGGTATAGCCAAGGATGATGTCGCGGCTATAACGACGTGGGCAACAGAAAACGCGGGCTTTGTTGCGACAAAGCAGGGCACCTATGACGAGATCGGCGTTTCCGACGCCATCCATCAGCATTGGGATGCCGCGGTTGACGCTCTGGGCACCTTCGGCGATAAGCTGCTGGATCTTGACTACAGCTTCCTCGGCATGAATCTCGGCACCATCCCCGACTGGAAGATCTGGAACTATTTTTCCGATCCCGAGACTCTGCTCCCCTCTCTCGGTCTGTTCCTCATACCCATCGTCGCAGCGTTCCTTTCGTGGGCTTCCATGAAGATCAGTCAGGCTACCAACCCGCCTCAGCCGGGTCAGGCTGCGGCGAGCATGAAGACCATGAACATTTTCATGCCCATCATGTCCGTCTGGATCTGCTTCATCATGCCTGCGGCACTGGGCGTATACTGGATCGCAAACAGCATTTTCGGTATACTGCGTGACCTCATCCTCACCAAGGTGTACAAGCGCAAGCTTGATATCGAGGACGCGGAGCGCATCGCGGCCAACAAGGCGAGAGAGGAAGAAATGAGACGCCGCCGCGAGGAGACCGAGCAGCTCCGCGCAGAGGGCGCGACCACCCGCAACACCAACACCAGCAAGAAAAAGATGCAGGCACAGCAGAAGCAGTCAAAGGATGAGCGCCGCGCGGCAGCCGAAAAAGCCGAACGCGAGGCCAAACGCGAAATGCTCGGCATCGAGAAGGCTGAGAATCCCTCTCAGGTAGGTAAGCGCCGCTACGCAAGAGGCCGTGCGTACGATCCCGACCGCTACGGCGTCTCCGCGGCAGTCGAGGCCCCAGCTGAGGAAACGACCGCAGAGCTTGAGCCTCAGACAGAGGATAAGCCTGAATAATTACAGGAGAACCTAAAATATGATAAAGTCTTTGGAAAAAACCGGCCGTACCGAGGAAGAAGCGATAGCGGCCGCCCTTCAGGAGCTGGGGCTTGAGCGCGACGCCGTCTCCGTGACCGTCGCCCAGCGCGCGAAATCAGGCTTCCTGGGCATAGGCTCCGCGCCCGCAGTCGTGCGTGTCGAGTATGAAGCCCCCGACGAGCCCGAGGCAAAGGCGGAGACTGAGGAAAAGACCGAGATCGCCGCAGACGATGAGTATGCGCAGATCAGAACTTTCCTTAAGGGTCTGCTGGAGCGCATGGGCACCGAGGCTGAAATTGAGATCATCCCCCGTGATGATAAGGGTGTCGTGGTCAATCTCTCCGGCCCCAACATGGGCGCGGTCATCGGCCGCCGAGGCGAAACTCTGGATGCGATCCAGCACCTCACCAACTACGTCGTCAATCGCGGAAGCGACAAGCATATGCACATCTCCGTTGACGCGGAAAGCTACCGCGCAAAGCGGGAGGAATCGCTCGTGCGCCTTGCCGAGAAAATGGCCGCGAAGGTCATCAAGTATAAGCGCAGCATGGCTCTCGAACCCATGAATTCCTATGAGCGTCACATTATCCATGCCGCCCTCCAGAATTATGAGGGCGTAACAACGAGCTCCATCGGCACTGAGCCCAACCGCCGAGTCGTTGTGTCCTATGACAGGCCGCAGCAGTCCGGCAATAAGCCTCAGAGCCGTGAATGGGCATAATCCCCGTATATTGGAGGAATAAAAATGATACTTGAAAAAATTCAGAACATTCTCGCGCAGCAGTTCGAAGTATCCGCTGACAGTATTTCCGCAGACACCAATATCGTTGATGACCTCGGCGCAGATTCCCTTGATGTTGTTGAGCTCATCATGTCAGTCGAGGACGAGTTCGGTTTTTCGATCCCCGACGAGGACGCGGTAGAGCTTGTGACCGTCGGCAAGCTTACCGAGTATATCGAAGCGAAGCAGTGATTCATTAAGCAGCAAAAAGGCCGCCCGCAGGGCGGCTTTTTTGCGCACATGAGTGTAACGACCGATTCCCATGCGCTTATTGTTGACTTGTGGACGGTAAAAGAGTAAAATAAACTAATTAATTATGTTATGCGGAGGACGCTATGGAAAAGCTTTCACACGCCTATATAGTTTCCTCGGCATCGGAAGAGGCGGGGCTTGGCAAAGCCTATGAGCTGGCGGCGAAGATGCTGTGCAGCGGCGCGGGGAAGAAGCCCTGCGGCGTGTGCCGCGACTGCCGGAAGGTAAAGGCAAGGGTGCATCCGGATCTGACGCTGGTATCCCAGATCACCGACGACAAGGGCAACAGAAAAAAGGAGATCCTTGTCGACCAGATACGCGGCATGGGCGCGGACGCTTACGTCCTGCCTAACGAGGCTGCCGAAAAGGTATATATCATCGAGCGGGCGGACACCATGAACGAGCGGGCGCAGAACGCGGCGCTTAAGCTTTTTGAGGAGCCTCCGAAAGGCGTTCACTTCATCCTGTGCGCCCAGAACGCCGAACGCCTTCTGCCGACGGTGCGTTCGCGTTGTATGGAGCTGCGTTGCGGCGATGAGGCCGACAGAGAGGACGGCGGCATTGCAAAGCTTGCCGATGAATTTGTCGGTTTGATGGAAAGCGGCGATGTTCCCAAGTTTACGGCGTGGTGCTTCGAGCATGAAAAGCTGGAGGCCCGGCTGCTTCCAGACTTCCTTTTCGGAGTAAAACGGCGGCTTACGGAAATGCTTAAAGTAAAGCCCGATAAAAAGCGGATAATGAGAAACATTGAGCTCATTGACCGCTGCCTTAAGTATCAGACGGTTAACACCGGCGTAAAACACATATTTGGATTGCTGGCGGTAAGGTCGGCAACGGAAACGAGGAAATAAGTTGACTGAAGTTATAAGCGTGAAATTCAAAAACAGGGGCAAGAGCTACTTTTTCGCCCCCAACGGTAAAACCGTGAAGTCGGGAGAGCAGGTCATCGTCGAGACCAGCAAGGGGCTTGAGATAGCCGACTGCTGCCGCGGCAACCACATGGTCGAGGATACCGCCGTGGTGCAGCCGTTGCGCCCTGTGGTCAGGATAGCGACCCGCGACGACCTGCGCGTTGCGGAGATAAATAAGAAGCGCGAGAAGGAGGCTTTTGAGATCTGCCAGCAGAAGATCGCCGAGCACGGGCTCGACATGAAGCTGGTCGATGTTGAGTGCAATTTTGAGGGCAACAAGACCATGTTCTTTTTCACCTCCGATGGACGTGTGGATTTCCGCGAGCTTGTAAAGGATCTCGCGGGTATATTCCGCAACCGCATCGAGCTGCGTCAGATCGGCGTTCGAGACGAGGCGAAGATGCTCGGCGGACTGGGCATCTGCGGCAGGCCCTTCTGCTGCAGCAAGTTCATCGATGAATTCCAGCCCGTGTCCACAAAAATGGCGAAGATGCAGTCCATGTCGCTGAATCCAAGTAAGATCTCCGGAAGCTGCGGCAGACTTATGTGCTGTTTGAGATATGAGCAGGAGGCATATGAGGATCTGGTCAAAAGCGTCCCCAAACAGGGTTCGTTCGTTGAGACCCCTGCGGGCTACGGCACCGTCACGCAGGTAAATCTCCTGCGGCAGCTCGTCAAGGTGAAGCTTGACGGCGAGGGCGATGATACCGTCAAGACCTACCGCGCGGTCGAGGTCGCGGCGGTGCCCGGGGGCAGACCCAAGGACGGCGAAGAGCCCCCCTCCGTACTCAAATATGTTCCTGAGCCCGAGGAAGAAGAAAGCGATAACGAGTGGGAGCTGCCCGCACTGCTTATAAACGACGCCGGCGAAGAGACCGCAGAGCAGCCCGAGCCTCGCAGGAGAAGCCGCAGAAGCCGCCGTAGCGGCAAAAAGCGCGTCGAGAGCAAAGAAGTTGCCGAAGGAGAGAGCGAGCCCGCCGCTCCGGCGAAGTCCGAGGTGGAGGAGAAGAAAAGCGTCAAGCCGAGGCCGAGGCAGCGCCGTGGAAGCGGCAGGAAGCCCGTTGTAGGCGGACATGCCCCGAAGCAGGAGGCAAAGCCCTCCGAGCGAGTAGAAAAGCCAAGGCAGGCTCAGCCGGATAAAGAAGGTGCGGAGAAAAAGAAAAACAACAATCGCCGCCGCTATTATCATCACGGCAAGCCGAAAAACAAACAGGGCGGAGAAGCTTCCAAGCAGTAAAGCGATATGATCCCGAGGGTAAAGATATGAAAAACAAAGATAATACGAATAATGCAAATAAAAAGAAGCGCTGCATCAGGAATATGAGCATGAAAACGAAGTGGCTGATCACTGGAGGGCTATGCGTTCTGGCGGTGCTCACGGTCATTCTGTGCGTCATGGACGGCTGCTTTGACTTCAAGCCCGGATCCGTGCAGGCGAATAACAAGGCGGCTGAGGAAAGCGCGGCGCCTGCGGGCAACATCGACGGCGCGAAAAGCGGCGCAAAATATAAAGTCCTCGTCACCGCCGGAAACGGCGGAAGCGCCGAGCCGAGCGGCAGCATAACGGTCGATGAATGGGGCAGCGTAACGGTTTCCTTCACACCCAATGAGGGCTATGAGATCCAGTCGGTCACCGTTGACGGTTCGGATAAGGGTGCGGTCGAAAGCTATACCCTGTCCTACATCACCTCCGACCACAGCATCATTGCCACTTTCGTAAAGACTCCCGAGCCCACGCCGACGGTCCGGCCCACGGCGGACATTCCCGACACTGATGACGATGACGGCGAGGATTGACGCGGTATGAATACGATAATCATCATTGCTCTGTTCGTTCTCGGCCTTATCCTGATAATCAAGGGCGGAGACTGGTTTGTCGACTCCGCCGTATGGATCGCAAATGCGACGGGGATACCCAAGTTTATAATCGGTGCCACGGTCGTCAGCCTGGCCACCACACTGCCCGAGCTGACCGTGTCAGTTACGGGCGTGCTCGGCGGGGAGCTTGACATGGCGGTTGGAAACGCCGTCGGCTCAGTAACGGCGAATATCGGCCTGATCATGGGAATCTCGCTGGTGTGCCTGCCTGCGGTGATAAAGCGCAGCCAGTTCTGGTTGAAAGCGGTGCTCATGTCCGCAGCAGCGGCGCTGCTGTGGCTGATGTGCAGGGGCGGCGTGCTCATCCTCGGCCAGGGACTTCTGCTGCTGGTGATATTCGCGGTATTCATCTATGATAATATACGCAGCGCCAAAAAGAATATCGGAAGCGAGGAAAAGGAGCCCGTGGACAAAAAGGCGCTTCCGAAAATGCTGCTGCTGTTCGTGCTCGGCATTGCGGCGATCGTTCTCGGATCCCGTCTTCTTATCGACTACGGCTGTAAGATTGCCATGCTGCTCGGCGTGCCCTCGGCCATAGTCGGCGTCACCATGGTGGCTATCGGGACGTCGCTTCCGGAGCTCGTGACGACGATCACGGCGATCGCAAAAAGGGAATCTGCCATGTCGATCGGCAATATCATCGGTGCTAACGTCATCGACCTTACGCTCATACTTCCTATCTGCTCGACGGTCGCCGGAGGCGGCCTTAAGATCGCTGAGCAGTCCTATGCTCTGGATATGCCCGTGTGCTTCGGCATGACCCTGCTTGCGATATTGCCACCGCTCTTTACGGGGAAGATGCACCGCTGGCAGGGCGTGATAATCCTCCTTTGCTACGCGGCGTATGTTGCGGCGCTCGTTACTCAATACGGTGTATAATAAAAATGCCCTGTTCAAACTGAACAGGACATTTTTCATAACTGATTTTTATACCATGCCGCCGCCGGTGAAACGCATCATCATGGTGGCGACCTGGGCGCGGTTAGCGCCGAGCTTGGGGCTGAGCGTGGAGTTGGTCGTGCCGTTTATGATACCCTCGCCGACAGCCCAGCACATGCTCTCACGTGCAAACTCGCCGACGTCTTTCGCGTCTGAGAAGCCGCCTATGTCGGAGTATACGTTGGTATCATAGCCCCTGTAATTGGCGTAGCGATGCAGGAAAACCGCAAGCTGCTCGCGGGTCAGCGTCTCGTTTGCACGGAAGGTGCCGTCAACATAGCCGTTGGCTATGCGCTTATCCGAGCCCCAGAGGATGGCGTCGTGATATGCGTTGTCTGCAAGGTCGGAGAAAGGATTATCAATGCCGCTCACATCGGGCGCGCCGTCAAGCCGGTAAAGCACCGTCACGAGCATGCCTCGGGTCATGACCGTGTTGGGGCTGAAGCTGGTAAGCGTCGTGCCCCTGAACATGTTGCTGGATACAACATAGTCTATCGCGTCGTGCGCCCAGAATCCGTTGGAAACATCGGTAAAGTTCTTTGATGGGCAAGCGTCGCCGTAGGAGCAATGCTTATAGTATATTGCTGTTGCGATTACGCTGTTCGCGGGCATTTTTATATAATAGTATCCGTCGCTGCCGAGGCTGGCGGAAGCGCCGCTGACCTCCCAGCGTTCGAATGAATAACCCTCCTTCTCGACGGGAACGAGTCTGACGAGGGTTCCGGCCGCGTAGCTGCCGGCGCCGCCTCCTCCGGAGACGGTCAGACTGTAGGTGGGGTCAACCGGTCCGGTCGTCCATACTGCGGTCAGATCACGGCTGACGTCGGCGATCGAGCCGTTTGTTATGCGGCTGCCGTCGGAAGCCTGCCAGTAATTGAGGTTATAGCCCGAGCGGGTGACTGCGGGCAGGGAGCCGTAGGGCTGATCCTTGAAGAATATTGCGACGCGGTTACCGTTTGTGAGGGTGCCGCCGTTGGGGTTGAGTATAGTGTATACGAAATGGGTGTTGTCCGTATGATAGCTGCCGTAGAGGAAAATTTCCGCCTCGTTTATGCGCCTCTCGACAAGTCCTTTGAGTATCTCGCCGTTCGCGGCGCTGAGCACACCAAAAGCGTCGGCGATCTCCAGATCGGGCAGGGGATTGCCGTTTGAATCCTTAAAGCCGGATCTGACGTACTTTGAAAGCCGCCAAGTGTCATAGTAGCTGACCCAATATGCGCCGAAATTATATGTAATGCTTACAAGCGCGTCAAATTCGTTCTGATTTAAATTAAGGCCGTATTGAGCGTTCCAGCCGTTCACGGCGTCCTCGAAGATCTTTATGTCGCTGTTAAACAGCTCCTCGGCCCGCTCTTGGCTTATCGTCATTCCCTCATATACGTCGGAGCCGGAGTGACCGTAGCCGATCGTCCAGTTGCTTTCGCCCGGAAGCTTGTACGCCGTGAGCCTGACGCCCTCGTAGTTTTTGATTGTGAGCTTGACATTGTCGCTGGCCTTAAGCTCGCTGTCGGCCGCGGCGGCCATGGGAAAAAGCGTCAGCAGCATTACCAGCACAAGCAGTATCGATATGTATCGCTTCATGCAGAAATCTCCTAACTTTTTCTTCGACACAGGGGGAGCCCCCTGCGCTTGTGATATTATGTGAAAAAATGATTGAAAATGAGAGAGGTTATCCTCTCGTCAGTTATAGTGTGCATTTTATCAAAAAACCCTTGAAAAATCAAGGGTTTTTATGTCGATGGAGATATGTGCTAAAGAAACGGCCGCGGATCGGGCGCCCCCTGAGGACAAAAATCGTCTAAATAAACGGGTGAAAACCCGCATGATTTGTCGCAGACGCTTATTGACAGATCAGACTGGATATTATAAAATTTTACACTGTGTTTTGTGCATTATTGCGCTTATTATAATGAATGGAGCTGATTTCAATGCGGGATTACAGTAAGGAATTTGCCGAAAGAGTGAGCTTTATAAGAAAGCTGGTGGCTGACAGCGGCGTTGACGGGATAGTGTTCGGCAACTCCGGCGGCAAGGACTCCGCCCTCGTGGGCATCCTCTGCAAATTCGCCTGCGAGAACACCGTGGGGATCATGATGCCCTGCGCTTCAAAGCGCAACTTCGAGCAGGATATGAACGACGCCAGGGAGCTTGCGGAGCATTTCGGAATTGAGAGCAGAGTGATAGACCTTACCGACGTGCGTCAAGCCGAGATAGAAAGGCTTCAGGGCATAACTACGCTCACAAATGCGGCGGTGAACAATATAGCTCCCCGCCTGCGTATGATGACCCTCTACGCTGTCGCCGCGAGCGAATACCGCCTTGTCGCCGGTACCGGCAACCGCAGTGAGCGATACATGGGCTATTTCACAAAATGGGGCGACGGAGCCTGCGACTTTAACCCCATCTCCGACCTGACCGCCACTGAGATAATTGAATTTCTCAAGTGGCTCACCGCCCCCGGCTGCATCATAAATAAGGCGCCCTCCGCAGGCCTGTTTGACGGACAGACGGACGAGGATGAGATGGGCGTCACCTACAACGCGATAGACGCCTATATAACCACTGGAGAGGTCTCCGAGCGGGATAAAAAGATAATCGACCGCTTCCACCGAAACAGCGGCCACAAGAGAACGGGTATCACCGTATTTAAGGAAATAAATGAGTAATCACGAATTTTACGAGAACCCCCTGTGCGGGAGGTATGCTGGAGAAGAGATGCAAAGGCTCTTTTCCGATGATTTTAAATTCTCCACATGGCGCAGGCTGTGGATTGCCCTTGCCGAGAGCGAAAAGGAGCTGGGGCTCGATATAAGCGATGAGCAGATAGCGCAGATGAAGGAGCATATAACGGACATCGACTATGACAGAGCCGCCATGCATGAGCACGAGGTGCGGCACGACGTCATGGCCCATGTGCTGACCTTCGGCGAGCGCTGCCCTGAGGCAAGACCCATAATCCACCTCGGCGCGACGAGCTGCTATGTCGGTGATAACACGGATATCATCCGTATGCGCGAGGCGCTGCTTCTGATCCGCCGCCAGCTTATAAACGCCATAAACGAGCTGAAAAAGTTTGCTCAGGAGTATAAGTCCGTGCCGACCCTCGCGTACACGCACTTTCAGGCCGCCCAGCCCACCACCGTGGGCAAGCGCGCAACGCTCTGGGCCTACGACCTTGTAAACGACCTTGAGCAGCTCAATTTCCAGCTCGGCAGACTTGAGCTTTTGGGCTGCAAGGGCACCACCGGAACCGGCGCGAGCTTTCTTGAGCTGTTTGACGGCGATGAGGAAAAAGTCGAGGAGCTTGAACGGCTAATAGCCGCGAAAATGGGATTTTCAAAGTGCGCGCCCGTAAGCGGCCAGACCTACTCCAGAAAATGCGATTTTGCCGTTTTGCAGGTGCTGTCGGGAATAGCGCAGAGCGCCTCAAAGTTTTCCAGCGACATCCGTCTGCTGTCGCACCTCAAGGAGGTCGACGAGCCCTTCGCCTCAAAGCAGATAGGCTCCTCGGCGATGGCGTATAAGCGCAACCCTATGCGCAGCGAGCGCATAGCGTCGCTGGCGCGGTTCGTCATTAACGATGTGCAGAACGCGGCCTTCACTGCGGCCTTGCAGTGGCTCGAGCGCACGCTGGACGACTCCGCCAACCGCCGTCTCAGTATCCCCGAGGCCTTCCTCGCCGTGGACGGCATGATGAATTTGTATATAAACATCGTCTCGGGGCTGAGGGTGTATCCCGCCGTGACGCAGAAGCACCTGCTCGAGGAGCTTCCGTTCATGGCAAGCGAAAATATCCTCATGTACTGCGTAAAGCGCAAGGGTGCCGACCGCCAGACCCTGCATGAGCGCATAAGAGTCCACTCTGTCGCCGCCGCCCAGCAGGTGAAGCTGCACGGCGCGGAAAACGACCTGCTTGCGCGTATCATGAGTGACGGGGCGTTTGGCCTCACGGAGGAAGAGCTCAAAAAGCTCTGCGCTCCCGAGACCTTCACAGGCATGGCCGAGAATCAGACAGAGAAATTCATAAAAGAGTATTTAGAGCCTGTCATCGAGGCCAACAGCGCGCTGTTGGGCCTTGAGGCAAGCGTAAATGTGTAAAGGAGCAAGATGATGTTAACTGCAATCGTAGGCACGAACTGGGGCGACGAGGGAAAGGGCCGCATGGTGGACCTGCTCTCGGAAAAATATGATATCGTAGTCCGCTATCAGGGCGGCAACAACGCCGGTCACACCGTCGTCAACGACAAGGGCAAGTTCATACTCAATCTGTTGCCCTCCGGCATCCTGCGGGACGGGACCGTGAACGTCCTTGGCCCCGGCATCGTCATCGACCTTGAGCACCTGAAAAGCGAGGTCGAGCGTCTGCGCGAGGGAGGCATTGAGATAAGCCCCGCAAACCTTAAAATAAGCGACCGCGCGACCATATGTATGCCCTATCATAAGCTGCTTGACGGCCTCGAGGAGGATCGTCTCGGCGATAAGAAATTCGGCTCGACCCGCCGCGGCATCTCCCCCGTGTACTCGGATAAGTACATGAAGAAGGCGCTGCGCATGGGCGACCTGAGAAACCTCTCCAAGATCCGCCAGCGCATCGCAGATATCATCGAGTGGAAAAACCTCACGGTCGAGCACGGCTACGGCCATGAGCCCATACAGACCGACGATATCATGAACTGGCTCGAGACCTACGGCCTGCCCTTTGCCGACTATGTGTGCGATACCACCGCGTATCTTACCGATTCCGTTAAAAACGGCAAGGCCGTCATGTTTGAGGCGCAGCTCGGCGCCCTGCGCGATATCGACTTCGGCATTTACCCCTACACCTCCGCTTCGACCACTCTGGCCGCCTATGCGCCCATCGGCGCGGGCGTACCCCAGCTCAAGCTTGACGAGAGCATCGGCATCATGAAGGCCTATTCGAGCTGCGTCGGCGAGGGCCCCTTCACCTGTGAGCTGTTCGGCGACGAGGCCCACGCGCTGCGCGAGGCCGGCGGCGAATACGGCGCGGCCACCGGCAGGCCCCGCAGGGTCGGCGGCTTCGACGTCGTCGCCTCCCGCTACGGCGCGATGATGCAGGGCTGCACCTGCATCGCTCTGACTAAGCTCGACGTTATGGGTTACATGGACAAGATCCCAGTATGCGTCGCCTACGAGGTCGACGGCAGGCGCATCGACTATTTCCCCAGCGATATTGAGGAGCTTGAGCGCGCAAAGCCCGTCTATGAGTACGTCGAGGGCTTCGGCTGCGATATCTCCGGCTGCCGCAGGCCCGAGGATCTGCCCAAGGCAGCGTATGACTACATCAAATATATCGAGCGTACAGTGGGCTGCCCCATAAAGTACGTCTCCGTCAGCGCCGAGCGCGACGGATGCATAGAGATGTTTTAACAGGGAGGGACAAGAAATGCAGAACCAGCGTGTATTGGTACTCGACTTCGGCGGTCAGTACAATCAGCTTATCGCAAGAAGAGTCCGAGAATGCAATGTCTACTGTGAGGTAAAGCCTCACAGCATGAGCGTTGAGGAGATCAAGGCCTACGCACCCATCGGCATCATCTTCACCGGCGGCCCCCAGAGTGTCTACGCCGAGGGCTCGCCCCATGTCGACCCTGAAATTTTCCGCCTGGGCGTTCCGATCCTGGGCATCTGCTACGGCTGCCAGCTCATGGCGCACTATCTGGGCGGCGAGGTAACCGCTGCGCAGAGCGATACCGCCCGCGAATACGGCAAAACTCCGACGTGGTTTGATACAGGATGCCGCCTGTTCAAGGGCATCCCCGAGCAGAGCGTGACATGGATGAGCCACGGCGATTATATGGCAAAGGTTCCCGAGAGCTTCAGCCTCGTCGCCCACAGCGCAGCCTGCCCCACCGTCGGCATCTGCGACGAAAGCCGCGGCTTTTATGGCGTGCAGTTCCACCCCGAGGTAAACCATACCGAGTACGGTCAGGCGATGCTGCGCAACTTCCTGTACGAGGTCTGCTGTGCTGTCGGCGACTGGACGATGGGCGACTATATGCGCTCGTCGATAGAGGCGATACGCGCAAAGGTCGGAGGCGGCAAGGTGCTGCTTGCACTGTCCGGCGGCGTCGATTCCTCCGTCGCGGCGGCTCTGCTTGCCGAGGCCGTAGGCAGTCAGCTCACCTGCATTTTCGTCGACCACGGCCTCATGCGCAAAAATGAGGGCGACGAGGTCGAGGCGGCCTTTAAGAACTGGGACATCAATTTCGTCCGCGTCGACGCCGAGGAGCGCTTCCTCACGAAGCTCGCCGGCGTGTCCGATCCGGAAACCAAGCGCAAGATCATCGGCGAGGAGTTCATCCGCGTGTTCGAGGACGAGGGCAGGAAGATAGGCTCGGTAGACTATCTTGTCCAAGGCACCATCTATCCCGACGTCATTGAATCCGGCACAAACGTCGCCGCCGTGATAAAGAGCCATCACAACGTGGGGGGTCTGCCCGACTGCGTGGATTTCAAGGAGATCATCGAGCCTCTGCGCCTGCTGTTCAAGGACGAGGTGCGCGCGCTCGGCAGGGAGCTGGGTCTGCCCGAGTACCTTGTCATGCGTCAGCCCTTCCCGGGCCCGGGCCTTGCCATCCGCGTGATCGGCGATATCACCAAGGAGAAGCTGGATATCCTCCGCGACTCCGACTTCATCTTCCGCGAGGAGATCGCAAAGGCGCATCTTGAGGGTACGATGAACCAGTATTTCGCGGTGCTGACCAATATGCGCTCCGTCGGCGTCATGGGCGACGGCAGGACGTATGACTATACTCTCGCCCTCCGCAGCGTCACCACCACGGACTTCATGACCGCCGACTGGTCTCGCATCCCGTATGAGGTGCTCGACAAGGTCTCTGTGCGCATAGTCAACGAGGTCAAGGGCATTAACCGCATCGTCTACGACATAACCTCCAAACCTCCCGCAACCATCGAGTGGGAATAAGTTGGAGTGTCATAAAAACCCAGTGTTTATGCGGGTTTGCGGCACTTTCAAAAGTCTTTTGATAACAAATTGATAACAGTTGCATAAGAGCCATTATTCTTGCAATCCGGTGGTTTTATGGTAGAGAATAATTGACAGGCGGTTGTGCAACAAATAAATCCATATTAGAAAGCCCTTAGCTGTGGGTATAAAACTCATGGCTAAGGGCTTTTTGTCATTATTTTTTGGAGGTGCTTTTCTTTTTCTTTGGTGCAGGAAGTTCATCGTACATAGAAAGAAACAGATTGCAGAGAAACTCTCTGTTGTCAACATCATCAACTAGGAGCATTTCTTTTGCTCCCTCATAGGGTAATTCGTAAGTTGCGGTTGGCATAAGTGAGATTGCAGAAGGTACTGGTTTTACAAGTAAGCGGTCATCGTAGATACCGCCAACGATTTTATCACGGAAATAGAGTATATATTCTCCCATCATTGCACGATAGGAAATACCGTCTAAATCTGATAATTGTTCTAATACAAAAGTCAAATAATCTTTACTTGAAGCCATAACACACCTACTTTCAATCGTCATTTTTGAGTTGCTCTTTAAACATTTCCACTAAAGCGTCACTAAGTTCCTGTGATGGCACTTTCGCCCATCTCTGTGTGGTATCGAACTTTGGATAGTGGTAACGCCAGTTATCGTATTCTTCTTTACTGATTTCTTCGGAAGATAACTTGTCCGCCTGCTCTTTCCAAGCATAGAGCATGTTCAGTAGTTCGTGAGCGTCTTTTCCTTTGTTCTTGTTGACTTTCAGACAGACCTCTCCGTCTGCTTCGCTGACAGTCAGACCGTATAAATCTTCAAGGGTAAACAAAGTGTGCATCAGTCCGATATAGCTGTCAATATCGGGTACATCGAGGGCATGAGGGGAAACATCAAGTGCCTGTGCCAGTGCAGCAGTAAGTTCCGCTTTCGGTTTTCTTGTTCCTGTTTCATATTGTGCTAAACGTACATCGGCACTTCGCTCAGGAAAGCCAACAATCGTACCAAGATATTTTTGTGTCATTCCACGCAGAATGCGGAAAAAATGTATTCTCTCTCCAATCGCCATAATCATCGCTCCTTGTATATGTAGTGTAATCAGTATAGCAGATATGTTTAGGCGAAGTCAAGATAATACAAAACAAAAAAGTTTAATATTTTTCCGAAAACCACTTGACACAAACAAATATGCTTAGTATAATAGGTCCAAAATTAAACAAATAAGTTTAGAGAAAGAGGAGAGCAATCTATGGAGAACAAATTTATTCGTGCCGAAGAAGTGGCACAGGAACTAAGCGTATCAAAGCCTTATGCCTATAAGTTAATCCGACAGCTGAATGAGGAACTGAAAGCCAAAGGTTTTATTACGATTACAGGGCGTGTGAACCGCCAGTATTTTTATGAAAGGCTCTACGGAGCAGGAAAGGAGGAAAAGTAATGCCGGTATTTAAGAATGAGGACAATGGAACATGGTATGTGATGGCAAGGTATGTGAACTGGAAAGGCGAGCGTAAACAGAAATGCAAACGTGGTTTTGCCACCAAGAAAGAAGCTCAGGAATGGGAGAGAATGTTTCAGTTACAGAATGCGTCTGACCTTGATATGAGCTTTGAAGCCTTTACCGAACTGTATATCCGGGATGTGAAAACCCGTCTGAAGGAGAACACATGGCTGACAAAGGAGCATATCATCCGCACGAAGATACTTCCGTATTTTGGCAAGTTAAGAATCAGCGAGATTTCCACAAAGGAGATTATCACATGGCAGAATGAACTGCTTGCCTATCGGGATGAGAAGAAAAAGCCATACTCACAGACCTATCTAAAAACGCTGCATAATCAACTGTCAGCCATATTTAATCATGCGGTACGTTATTATGAGTTGCGTTCCAATCCTGCCGCAAAGGTGGGAAATATGGGAAGTGAGGAACACAAGGAGATGCTGTTCTGGACAAAAGAAGAATACAAAAAGTTCTCTTTTGAGATGATGGACAAGCCAGTTTCCTTTTATGCTTTTGAAATGCTTTACTGGTGCGGTATCCGAGAAGGGGAGCTGCTTGCACTGACCGCAGCGGATTTTGATTTTGAGAAAGAAACGGTCAGAATCAATAAATCTTATCAGCGGCTACACGGAGAAGATGTGATTACCACACCGAAAACAAAGAAAAGCAACCGCATGATCAAAATGCCGAAGTTCCTTTGTGAAGAAATGCAGGAGTATTTGAAAATGCTCTACGGATTGAAGAAGAAAGACCGCATTTTTACAGTCACAAAAAGTTATCTTCATCACGAGATGGACAGAGGGGCAGAAGCCGCAGGCGTAAAGCGTATCCGCATTCACGATCTCAGGCACAGCCATATAAGTTTGCTCATTGATATGGGATTTTCGGCGGTGGCGATTGCAGACCGTGTGGGGCATGAAAGTATTGACATCACTTACCAATACGCTCATCTGTTCCCGTCAAAACAGACGGAAATGGCAGATAGATTAGATGATTTAGGGAAAGGAGAGATTGCAAATGTCAGCTAAGAACAGGGATAACAAAAACCGATGGAGAAACATCACAGTAGGATTTCGGGTATCCCCCGAAGAAAATGAACGCATCAACAAGGCGGTTGCCTTATCGGGGCTGCCCAAACAGGAATACTGTTACCGCCGCTGTCTGAATCAGGATGTGGTGGTACAGGGTAATCCGAGAGTGTATAAGGCACTCAAAATGGAACTTGCCGCTGTCCTTACAGAGTTAAGGCGGATTGAAGCAGGGAACAGCGTGGATGAGGAACTGATGAATGTAATTGAACTGATTGCCATTATTCTTGGCGGTCTGAAAGGAGAGGATGAGAATGGAGAATAAAAAAGAAAAGACTGCCCCAAATGTATCTGTTGGCGCAGATACGGAGCAGCCAATTTTCAAAAACACTAAAAGTAGTATATCCGAGTACGAGGAAAATATCAAGAGTTTTGAGGAAATGCAGAGAGAAATGCAGTTGAGTTTAGACCCATCCTATCTCAAAGCTGTTTCCATGAATGAGCTGTTTGACACCCAGTATCAGAGCAAGCCGCCGTTGATCGACGGTCTGCTCTACCCCGGCACATATATTTTTGCAGGTTCCCCCAAACTGGGAAAGAGTTTTCTGATGGCACAGCTTGCCTATCACGTCAGCACAGGAACACCGCTTTGGAATTATACCATCCGAAAAGGAACGGTGCTGTATCTTGCCCTTGAGGATGATTACCGCCGCTTACAGGAACGTCTGTATCGGATGTTTGGAACAGAGAGTGCGGACAATCTTTTCTTTTCTGTTTCCGCCAGCCAGCTAGGGAAAGGGCTGGATGAACAGCTTGCAAGGTTTGTGGCAGAGCATACAGACACGAAACTGATTATCATTGATACACTTCAAAAGGTGCGTGAGGTCGGTGGAGATAATTACAGCTATGCAAATGATTATCAGATTATGGCAAGGCTGAAAAGCTTTGCAGATGCCCACGGTCTTTGTATTCTGCTCGTACACCACACAAGGAAACAGACGGCGGATGATAAGTTTGATATGATTTCGGGAACAAGCGGACTGCTCGGTGCAGCGGATGGGGCGTTTCTCCTTCAGAAAGAAAAACGAACAGGCAATGCTGCAACTTTGGAAGTATCGGGTAGAGATCAGCAAGACCAAAAGCTATATCTTATCCGCAATACAGAAACGTTATTGTGGGAACTGCAAAGGGCAGAAACTGAACTGTGGAAGGAACCGCCAGAGCCTTTACTGGATGAGATTGACGAACTTATTATGAATGATAAATCCTTTTGGGAAGGCTCAGCAACGGAACTGGTTTCGCTGATAAAGGTAGAAATTCAGCCCCATGTCATCACACGAAAACTGAATATCCTCTCAGGGCGATTGTATGCAGAACATGGCATTTATTATAAGAGCAACCGCACTCACGATGGGAGAAAAATACGGTTTTGGAAAGACGATACGGAAACAGCGTGACAGTTGGTGACGGTTGTGACGGTATTTTTGACAGCGGAGGCGGTAGCGAAATAACCGTCACAACTGTCACATACCGTCACGGAGAGGATATGGGATACGATGAGAAATGTGCAAATATCACAGGAATTATTTATGCAGCTGCTCCGCTTTCACTTGATGGAAGATGAGAGTTGCGAGAAAGAAATTAAGAAGGAGTTGGAGAAAAAGTTGAACAGGATGGTCATGCGTGACCTTTTTGGAAAATCAAAAACTGCACCGACAGAGGAAGAACGGGAACAGGCAAGAAAAGAATATCTGGACAGGCGAGGAGTGTCGGAGAGTTTCCGTTGGTAATTCTTCCTTGATGATAAGGACAGGGGTGTGGCACACCCCTGTGAATAACAGACAAGGTAGGAGGTGGATATAAATTCGATTTCATTATGAATGGTGTGGTTCAAAGGTTTAAAGAAGTCGGAAAGAAAAAGTAGCCCGGATACGGGCAGAGAAAAAGGGCGGATACGCCCATAAATCTAAGCGTGAGTCCGAGAAGTAACCGGACTTTGTTAAACAAAAACAAGCCCTCGGCGTTTGAGAGCGAAATACACCCATCGCACAAAACTAAAGTTTTATGCTCTGTGTATTTCGCCCTGCCGGGAGCAAACCGCCGACAGGCGAATAGGTTCGTAAACAGGTGCCTATGCACCTACTCACAATAAAGTCGGCGGGAGCCAGGGAAGGAGGATGCTTATAGGCAGACATTCATTTATCAGACAAAGCAAGCTGTCCGATGTGGCAGGAAGGATTGATTATATCTCCAATCCGAAACGACAGGAATATCTCTATGCGACCTATCAGACAGAAGGAGTAACACCGGAGTTTTGGAAAAATCTTGCAAGAGAAAATCAGTTGGATTTTAAGACAAGTGGTTCGGCAGGGAAATGTATTGAAGGGCGTGAGTTTATCATTGCACTTCCTGAAAGTTTTGTTCAGTACAGGGCAGATGATGTGGTAAGGCTTTTTACGGAGAGTTTTCATAAAAGATATGGAGTGGAGTGCAGTGCTACCCTTCATCACAACAAGGCAAAGACGAATTATCATATTCATCTGGTATTCAGTGAACGGAAAATGTTGGAACAGCCTGAAGTAAAGATTGCTACACGGAATATGTTTTATGATGAGCAGGGAAAGCATAGACGCACGAAAAAAGAGATTTTAGATGAGCAGGGAAATATCCGAGCAGGGTGCAGTATTATCCCCAAAGGGGAAGTTTATGAAAGCCATATCTTCACGAAAAAGGATGAATGGTTTAAGAATAAAGCCTTTACCAAAGAAGTCAAGGAACTGTTTACCGATACGATCAACCGATATGTAAAAGAGGAATCAGAAAAACTATCCGTATTCCAACAGGGCGGCGTATATCTGGCAACCAAGAAAATAGGAAAGAACAATCCGAAAGCAGAGGAGATAAAGGCAGACAATGCGGCAAGGCAGGAATGGAATCGGACAGTTGATGTGGCATTAGTCGAGGGCGTTCCTGAAGAAGATATTTTGAAGATAAAGCAGGAAAAAATTACAGGCAAAATGCTGCAATCTATCAGGACACACGGTTGGCTGCCGGAGCTGTTCCGTCAGATTATCCGAGGTGCGAAAGACTTTTTGCAGGAAGTAATTTTCAAATTTAAATTACCGCCGAAACCTGTACCAAAGATTGATTTGCAGGAATGGAAAGATATGCAGAAGCTCATGTATGAATTGCAGAGACAGTCAATAGAGATAAAACGCACACAGCAGGATATTTCTTCTTTGAAAAAGCAACTGTCAGAGTTACGAGGACTATTTAAAGGCAAAGAGCGAAAATCTCTGGAAGGGCGAATTGAACTGTTAGAGGATTTGGAAAAGCGTCTGCACAAGAGTTTGGAACAGATAGTAAAGAGGGAAGGCTATCCCAATGTGCAAGCCTTTCAGAAGGTTTATAACAAGGCAGAAGAATTGATTATAGAATACAACGAAGAACTAAGGGCATGGAAAAATCAGACGGAACAGAAGAAAGAGAAACCGTTAGAACAGCCGAAAAAAGCGAGTGTACTGGAAAAGCTGCACCGCTATCAGCAGGAAGGCAGACGGCAGCCGAAACGGTCAGTTAAGAAGAAATCTATGGATAGAGAACGATAAGAAAGGTGGAAACGATTATGAAGAAAACAATTTTTGAAGAAATAGGCGGCACTTATATCAGACATGGGGATTATCTTATCCCCTGTCTTACCTTGCAGGAGGAAGAACAGAGGTTTATAGGCGTATGGGGACAAAGGCATTTACGTTATTTGAAAGAATATCGCAGGAGTGTATATTTGAACCTGCTTACAAGTGGAGGGCTGAATGATTATTTGGCTGATATAGAAGAACAGGCACAGGAACGCTTTGAAAGGGTTGTAGAGCAGATGAAACAGGCACATGGGATCACGGAACAGTTAAAGGCAGAAAATCAGATGGAATGGGTAGCGAGAATGAACAATATACAATCGTGTGCAAGGGAGATTGTGGATAAAGAAATGATTTATCAATAAGGAAAGTGATATGGTGGAAAGCAAGTCTGAAAATGGCTTGCTTTTTGGCTTTACAATGTAGGCAGTTGATGTATATAATTACGATAAAGAGATAAATTTGAAGTTGTAAAGGAGACCAACTATGAAAGATAAAAGCATTTTAATCAGTGTGGGAATTATTATTTATATTGTTATGTCTGGAATTGATAGATTTGTTTATCATATACCTAATGTTATTTATATTCCATTAGCAATTCTCGGTATTGCTTTGATTTTAATTGGTTTTTTCAAGGATAAATCCAAATAACAAAATCCCAGTTTGTAGAGGAGAAGAGGGATAATAAAAGATAAAAGTATTTTAATTAGTGAGAGGATTTACTGTTGATTTTCTAAGCAAAACCGCTTATAATTTGAGGCGGAATATATTGCTATTATCCACAGTTGCAGAGCAAGTGTTATCAATACCGATAACAAAATGATAACATTAGTTCATATAGGCAGGATAATATGGATAAATCAAATAATCAAAAGAAATAGGAACACGACAACAAATAATCTCTAAACAAAATTGATTAGTAATTGTCGAGTTTGAATAATCGCGATTGTTTTGGGCACACCCGATTTTTAACTATAAGGTCGACAATATTGGTGGAAAAGAATTAAGGGAGGTAATGTACGCTTGTCAAATAGGATAAACCGCAATTGGGGAGGTTTGAACAGTGGAGCTCGTAAAATTAACACACGAAAATCTTGAGCAGGAACATATTTGCTGCGCTATATCGAATAATAAGGATGTTCAAGTACTGGCCAAAAAATCATGGCTAAAAGAAAGACTTGACGAGGGACTTATATTCTTAAAATGCAATGTCCGTGGAAAATGCTTTATTGAGTATATCCCCGCAGAATATGCGTGGATACCGATTGAAGCGGACGGATATATGTATATTGATTGTTTGTGGGTATCGGGACAATACAAGGGGCATGGCTACTCAAATTTGCTGCTGAACGAATGTATAAAGGACAGCAGGGAAAAAGGCAAAAAGGGACTTGCAGTCTTATCTTCAAAAAAGAAAATGGGGTTTCTTTCAGACCCTAAATATATGAAATACAAAGGGTTTGAAACTGTCGACACAGCAAATCCGTATTTTGAGCTGATGTATTTGCCCTTCGATAAAAATGCAGACAAGCCCCGCTTCAAAAGCGTTGTAAAGGAGCATGGCGATATGAAAAAAGGCTTTACGCTGTATTATACAAGCCAATGCCCTTTTACGGCAAAGTATGTTCCGCTGCTCGAAGAAATGGCGAAATCACGAAACACCGATTTTGAAGCAGTACATATTCAGACGAGGGAGGAAGCGCAGAGCGCCCCAACGCCCTTTACAACATTTTCGCTTTTCTGGGACGGCCAATTTATAACGCATGAAATACTGTCGGAAAAGAAATTTGAAAAAATCCTTGTAGACAAAGGCTTGTGAATTTTTGCTTGCGGCGGCTCGAGAAATAACTGAAACTGTACCGCAAAAGTAGAATTTGTGTTATGAAAAGGCAATGGCGAGTAAACGCAAAAAGAAAAGTATACAGAACAGGGAGCAAGTTGAAGCCTGCGCCCTGTTCTTCGTTTACAGCAATTTTCGCAGACTTTGTGAAATTTCTTTATTTTTTCGCCGTAATGTGATATACTATTTACGCGGCACAGTTTAATATTGCTCTGAACAGGCATACTTTTGGTAAAAACGTATGCTTTGATGTCATTCCCTGTTTGGAGTGAACTGTGTCGCAACAGATCGGGCTGCGTTTTTCGGTGCGTGGCTTCGGTCACGCACTTTTTTGTCGGAGGTATATGAAAAATGGTGTTGGAACTGAGAAACATCGAAAAATCCTTTGGTGAGAAGCGAGTTCTTACCGGAGTGTCGTTTCACGCCGAAGGCGGCAAGGCTTTTGGACTGCTCGGCAGAAACGGCGCGGGTAAAACCACGTCTATACGCATTCTTATGGATGTGTTTCCCGCCGACAGCGGCGAGGTATTAATAGACGGCCGGCCTGTAGACTATGACACGGTGAAGATAGGTTATCTTCCCGAAGAAAGGGGCCTGTACCCCAAGAAGATAATCATCGATCAGCTTACATATTTTGCGGAGCTGAAAGGGCTGAGCCGCAGGGAGGCGGTAAAAGCTGTGGACTATTGGCTTGACAGGCTGGATATGACCGAATACCGCAACAAGCGGCTCGATACCTTGTCAAAGGGCAATCAGCAGAAGATCCAGCTCATCACCGCAATTGCCCACGATCCCAATATCGTCATACTGGACGAGCCGTTTTCAGGTCTTGATCCCGTTAACGCAAGGCTCCTAAAGGACGTCGTGAGAGAACAGATCTCCGAGGGCAAAATCGTTCTGTTCTCAAGCCATCAGATGAGCTACATCGAGGAGTTCTGCGACAGTATTGCAATTCTTAATGCCGGTAAGGTCGCCCTGCACGGAGACCTTCACGACATCAAGCGGAACTATGTGCGTGACCGTTTAGTGGTCCGAACCGAACACCCTGAACAGATCAGATCGGACCTCGGCGGCTCCTGCACCGATATGGAAAACGGCGATCTGATGATCCAGCTCGCCTCCGCCGATGAGAAAAAGGTAATGATGAAACGCCTTGTGGAGAACTACGATATTGATGAGGTCAAGGTATTTGAGCCCTCGCTCAACGACATTTTTGTTGAGTATGCGGGCGACGCCGTGAAGGAGGGGTAAGCGATGAAGCAGTTCGGGAAGATACTCAATTTTGAGCTTAAATACTATCTGAAGAATAAGGTGTTCGTAGGCGTTACCGTGTTTCTTGTACTGCTGATCGCCGGCGTGATGTTTTTTCCCCGCATTATGGATGTTTTTAAGACGGATGACGGTTCGGATGCCGCTGATCCCGAGCTTTCCGTAATGCTTGTGAAAGCCGAATCGCAGGAGCAGTCCGAAATGGTGAAAGAAGCCTTTGCCGCTGCTTTTGCCGATTATGACGTGCATAGCACCGAGGAAGAAATCGACGCCGTCAAAAACCGGATAGTTTCCGGCGAAGCAGAATGTGCTTTTGTAATTACCGGGGCGACTTCCTATACCTACTATGTAAATAACCTCTCTATTTACGATACGAATAATGCTGTTGCCGGCGAGGTTTTGCAGAACATTTATCAGATGAACGCCATGATCGGCAGCGGTATGACGGCAGAGCAGGCCGGGGAGATCATGTCGGTTCAGATCGAAAGCGCAATTGAAAGTCTCGGCGTAGACCAGATGCAGAATTATTGGTATACCTACATTATGATCTTCGCTCTGTATATGGTCATACTTCTCTACGGCCAGATGGTGGCGACGAATGTTGCGACCGAAAAGAGCTCCCGCGCTATGGAGCTGCTCATCACGAGCGCCAAGCCTACCTCAATGATGTTCGGCAAGGTCATCGCATCCTGCCTTGCGGGTCTTATTCAGCTTGTCGCTGTGTTCGGCGCAGCGCTTCTTTTCTACAACATCAACAAGTCCTATTGGAGCGATAATATGATCGTAAACTCCATCTTCGATATGCCGCCGTCGCTGCTTGGATTTATGCTTGTATTCTTTGTGCTCGGTTTTTTTGTCTACGCTTTCCTTTACGGAGCGATAGGCTCTACCGCGTCCAAGCTGGAGGACATCAATACCTCGGTAATGCCGATCACAATGCTGTTTATCATCGCGTTCTTTGTGGTAATGTTCTCATTTGCTTCGGGAGATGTGGATAACATGCTGATGAAAGTATGCTCCTTTGTTCCGTTCACATCGCCCATGGCTATGTTTACCCGTATCGCAATGAGTACGGTGCCGTGGCATGAGATCGTGATATCCATCGTCATCCTCATCGCCTCTGTCGTAGGGGTCGGCGTTATATCAGCGAAGATCTACCGTGTAGGCGTTCTGCTCTATGGTACGACGCCAAAGCTCAGCTCCATTATCAAAGCCGTCTGGAGATCTTGACCATCATTTAATGCTTAAACATCGGAGACGATGCAGAACGCATCGTCTCCGAACTTTATCTGAAAAATTAACAGATTTTTTGTTGTTATGTATGATCTGTCTCTTATACACATCTCCGAGC
>ENA-OYAY01000095-OYAY01000095.1-human-gut-metagenome-genome-assembly--contig:-NODE-95-length-16733-cov-6.690550_pt1 | contig 16733 bp, 18 predicted proteins | sample MGYA00244522_ERZ652829 | MGnify/ENA primary metagenome ERZ652829 (study PRJEB26926, sample SAMN06164481) | human gut metagenome | biome: ENVO:00009003; feature: ENVO:2100002; material: ENVO:00002003...
GCATCAGCACCTGGAAGAAAAAAACGGCCGCAAAAAGCCCCGCCGGTGCAAAGGACTTGCCGTCGCGCACAAGGCAGCCGATGAGCAGCAGCCCGACAAAAACCGGAGGAATGGTCACTATGCGTATTGCTTTTGCAATTTTTTCTGAAGCTTTCATTAAGATCACCCGCAAAGCAAATTTGATTTGATATTGGGTATATTATGCTCCATGACGCCGGAAAAATCAAGGCATATTGACGTTCTGCAGTATTTGTCGAAGAGCGTCGCACAAAAAATCTAATAAGGACTTGACTTACGAACGTAGCTGTGGTATTATGTATAAGCTCTAAAGAGCAGCGGACATCGCGGAGTGGAGCAGTCCGGTAGCTCGTCGGGCTCATAACCCGAAGGTCGTGGGTTCAAATCCCTCCTCCGCAACCATATGATTCGGTGTAGAAATTTGAACATGGATGTCCAGAAATTCAAATTCTACACCGATTTTTTGTTGCAATACCAATGACTTTTTGTGTAATAACCATATTCACCCAATTGGACACTTTGCCAGTATTTTTTAAAAATGAGAATTAATATTCGAAAAATAAGTGATTTGAGCCCTCGACATTTTTTGCCATTTCCCCAAGTCCATTGATTTTTCAAACATTTTTTCTGTACAGTCTGGAGTTTTTAACCCATTATATCTGTGCGGGCGATTGCTGTTGTAAAACAGAATAAATTCGTCTAAACGTTGAAGAAAATCCCGCTCGGAACGGTATACTCTACGATGCAGGTCTTCTCTTTTCAAAATGTTAAAAAAAGACTCAATTACGGCGTTGTCGCACGGAAAGCCCTTGCGCGAAAATGATTGTGTAAACCATAGCTGTTTAAGAGATTCATATAAGTTTTGTAGAACGTGATACTCCATATTTCTTCGATAGCAATACTACTTGAGTCCCGTTGTAGTACTCGTTGATAACGGCAGTTTTGATTTCTTCTGAGTACATTGATATTTCTATTACCTCCGTTTAGTACAATAGTCCTCGGCACCGAAGCATGGTAACCGAGGACTATTATTGCATTAGTTTAGCGGAGGTCTCAATCTCTAAAGCTTATGTATTCGGATAACGGCGTGGGGTCACGTGTTAAAACTCGGCGAAATTAAAAGGGTGAATTGCTCAAAACACTAAGCCCCACGGGTTCAAAGCCTTTGTCCGGAGCCACATGACTCCACAGCCAAGTCGGTCAAGGCAGCAGACTGCTATATCAGATTGCCTCTATTGCCGGTGAGATCGTATGGATGAAAGGTACCGATGCTGCCGCTGTCAAAAGCAGAGCTGGCGTTCAAAGGGCAATTGGACGGTTCAGCAATGAAATAACATTTGCACAAATATAATTGGCGATAATTATCACAAATGCTGAAAATTAGAATATCCAATATTGTCAGCTTGACTTTTTATTTTCGGCTTGATATTTTAATACCATAAGTAAAGATTGGCTGCTTTATTTGCGGGGATGTCAAAAAACATACCGATTGAGTGAATAAAACCCAGCGCTACTGCATGTTTTCATGTAGGAGTGCCGGGTTTTTTTGTTTTTTCAGCCAGAAAAATATTCAAGGAGATGATCCAGTTATGCTTGACGAACAAAAAGGCCAGTTTTTCCCCGATAATCTGTTGAGAGAAATACGAGAAAAAATCGCAATGGTTGACTATGACAGCGCCGGTAAGCGCATTTACTTTGAAAATGCCGGCGGAGCTCCGACATTGAAGGCCTGCTGCGAAATAGCAGACACCGCAAACCAGGTGCCGGATTTCCCGAACCGCCCAACCCCGGGCGCTCGCCCGACACAAAAAATGATAGACGACGGAATTGCAGAGGCCAAACTGATATTCGGCGCAAAGTCCGGCTCCATACTTTGCGACCTGACTGTATCAAAGGCTATCTTTACCATGACCGGCGTCATAATGGCAAATGCCCCCGGTACAAATGTAGTAACGACGGACCTTGAGCATCCGTCAACCTACGACTCACAGAAATTTTTCTCCTCCTTCACCAATAAGGAAGTCCGCGTGGCACATATTGACCACGAAACAGGAGCCGTGGATGTGGACGATCTTCTGGGTCTCATTGATCAGGACACCTGCCTGCTCTCCCTTATCATGGCCTCTAACATCACCGGCACCATAAATGATGTTGAAACCATCATTCGCGAAGCGAGAAAGATAAAGCCTGACCTGTACATACTGCTTGACTGTACTCAGCACATTCCCCACGGCATCGTTGACGTTGAGGCACTTCAGGTGGACGCAGCCGGCTTTGCCCCCTATAAGATACTGGGCAAGCGCGGACTGGGTATTGGCTGGGTATCCGACCGAGTTGCGATCATGCCCCACCCTCACTTCCTTGAGGGCAAGGCGGATGACTGGGATCTTGGCGGATATGAGCCCGCAGGTATGGCCGGCTTGAAGATCGTAAACGACTACATCTGCTGGATAGGCAGCCATTATTCATACAGCACTGACCGCCGTGAGCTTCTCATCGCCGGCTTCCGAGCCATTGAGCTTCATGAGCGCGCCCTTATGTACCGCATGCTCAATGGGACCGACGATGTAAGAGGCGTGAACCAGATCCCCGGCACAAAGATACATTTTGTAAGCGATCTCACAAAGCGCGATGCAATTCTGCCTATGGAGATAGAAGGGATCGAGCCTGTGGACGCCGTCAAAAAGTATGTTGAGAACGGAATTTATCTCTACCATCGCTCCATGAGCAACAAAATGTCCCGCCGCGTTCTTACCGGTGCAGGCATCCCATCTGTCATCCGCGTTTCGCCGATGCACTTCAACACCCCCGAGGAAATCGACGAATTCCTCCGTGTGACGGAAAAAATCGCTGCCGGCGAGATATAACTGGATTTTTAAAGTATTCCAAAAAATACTTACAGACGCGCGAATTTGGTTGTGATACTATTATTTGTGTAGTATCTGCTGTTCATTTTTCATTAAGAAAGGAGAAACACAATGAATTACAGTATCACAACAGCCTGTTTTATAGCATTTGCAAAGTTGCCCAGCGACACACCGCTGTATGAAATGCACAAAAACATCAGTGTTGGATTTGTTGTAAATTACGAAACGGGCGATTTGGAGGATGTTATAACATCTTTGATCGTTCCGGAAACCAAGACCTTTCTGAAAGATGTTATTATCGGCCACAACATCCACAGGGAGTCGGTCTCGGATATTGTAAACTGTATACAATTCCGTTTCCACGGCAGTGCACAGAGAGCTATATGTATCGCGTTCAAACAATGTTATGACAAGTACTACACATGGCGTGAAAATGAACATTTGCCGGAGATCAGAAACCCGTCCCGCAAAACAGAAAAAGAATAATAAAAATTTAAAGAAAGAGGTATTAAAATGAAAAAGTATTTAGCTTTGCTTTTGGCATTAGTCATGATTTTTGCCCTTGCAGCCTGCGGCACCGCAAATGACGATGATGATAGCGGCGCATCTACTGTCCTGGCGTTCGGCTCCGGAAATACTACTGGCGCATACTACCCTGTTGCCGGCGGTCTGGCGCAGGTCATAAACGACTCTGTTGACAACACTACCTGCGTTGTTGAAGCCACCGGCGGCTCTGTTGAGAATATGCGCCGTGTAAACAGCGGCGAACTCCAGCTGGGTCTTGCCAACGACTACTTGCTCTACTACGCAGTCCATGAGGATCCCTTCGGCCTGTTCACCGAAGACGAGGATTTTTCCAGTCTGGTTGCCATTGCGACCAACCACGCCAGCCTGACCGCAATCGTCGTTCCCAAGAACTCCGACATTACCTCCATTGACCAGCTTGTCGGTCACTCCGTCAGCGTCGGTGCACCCGGCAGCGGCAACTACGTTACCGCAATGAATATCCTCTCCGCATACGACATTACCGAGAACGACATCAAGGCAAGACTTGAAACCTTCAGCGAAGGCGCCGAGGCTCTCAAGGACGGTTCCTGCGATGCCATCATTCTTCAGGGCGGCACTCCTGTTTCCAGTCTGATCGAGCTGACCAGCCTCACTGAATGCCGCTTCATCCCCATTGACGACGAGCATCTTGCAAAGATTACGGCTATGTTCCCCTTCTACTTCGCTTCCGAGATTCCTGCCGGCACCTATACCGGACAAGATGAGGCCATCCAGACCATTAAGACATGGAACACCGTATTCACCAACAAGGACTTCGACTACGACCTTCTGTATGCAATTCTTGAGCAGTGGTATGACGAAGCAAATCTTGCAGATCTGCAGAATGTTCACACCTCTCTCAAAGACATGAACCTCAACGAAGCTCCCAACGTCACCATTCAGCTCCACCCGGCAGCCGAACAGTTCTATAAGGACAAGGGTATAATTGACTGATACTGCTCTGCACGATATAGGGGGTATTTAATTTGGAAAAGATACAACGGCATAAGAAAACAGTAGTAACCGTGCTATGCGTTATTGCTGCCTGCTTTCACCTCTATACCGGCTTTTTCAGCCCGCTGACCGGTGTTATGCAGCGCAGCATATCCCTGGCACTAATATCAACTGTTTGTTTTCTGACTGTTCCGGCGAGTAAAAAGGAAAAAATACGAAAAGTCACAGACTGGACGGATCTGCTTCTGGTTGTCGGAATATGTGTCGCCATGGCATATATTGTCTTCAACTATGAACATATAGTAAAACGTATAGGCATCATCACGGACCTGGAAATATTCCTCGGTATCTTGACTATAGTGTTGGTGCTGGAAAGCGTTCGACGTACCACAGGCATAGTACTGCCGATAATTGCGATAGTGTTCCTGCTGTATGCGCGTTTCGGCTACCTGATGCCGGAGGTCATAGCGAACAGAGGCTATACATGGAGCCGTATAGCCTCGCAGATGTATATGACAACCGAGGGGATTTTCGGAAGTCCGTTGGCTGTATGCGCAAATTACATCGTTCTCTTTGTGCTTTTCGGTGCATTCCTTAATTTGACGGGCGCTGGAGAATTTTTCATGAATCTTGCTTTTTCCGCAACAGCGTGGGCACGCGGCGGGCCGGCAAAAAGCGCGGTTGTTGCAAGCGGCCTGTTCGGCAGTATTTCCGGCAGCGCATGCGCAAACGTCACGACCACAGGCACCTTTACAATCCCGCTTATGATAAAGACCGGCTATTCAAGAAAGGATGCCGGCGCAGTAGAGACCGTTGCGTCCACCGGCGGACTAATCATGCCGCCGGTTATGGGCTCGGCCGCGTTCATTATGTCGGAAATGATAGGTGTGCCTTATGTACAGATCCTGAAAGCAGCCATTATTCCGGCGCTTCTGTATTATGTTTCACTGTTTTTGAGCCTCGATTTTATTGCGCAGAAAAATCACCTGAAAGGCATCCCACGCTCCGAACTCAAGAGCGTTAAAGAAACACTGAAAGGCGGATTTGAATTCTTCATACCGCTTGTCCTGCTTGTTGTTCTCATGTGCAGGGGCTTTTCTCCCGCAAAAAGTGCGACGTACTCGATCATATGCATGGTTGCGGTCAGCTTTTTCCGCAAGGAACACCGCATGACATGGAAAACGTTTGTTGCGGCCCTCGAGGAGGGCATTACAGGCTCAGTCACCATCTGCGCGACCTGCGCCACGGCAGGCATCATCGTAGGTGTTGTCACCATGACCGGTATGGGACTTACTCTGTCCACAGCCATCATTCAGCTCTCCGGCGGCATCCTGATCTTGGCTCTTGCCCTCACGATGATATGCTCGCTGATCCTCGGCATGGGCATGCCCAGCAGCGCAGCTTATATTGTGCTTGCTGTTTTGGCGGCCCCTGCACTGATAAAGCTGGGTGTGGGTAAATTGACTGCACACTTCTTCATTTTCTACTTCGGAGTTCTGTCCAACATTACGCCGCCCGTGGCGCTTGCCGCCTTTGCGGCTGCACCCCTTGCAAAGGAGAGCGCAATGAAGATAGGATGGAACGCTGTACGTTTGGGATGTGTGGCATTTATCGTGCCGTACTTCTTCGTGTTCGGCCCCAGCCTGCTGATGCAGGGAACTGCGTTGGAGGTCATTCAGTGCCTGCTTACGGCTTTTGTGGGCGTATGGGCGCTCTCCATTGTGGTCGCCGGATTCTTCAAACGTAATCTGAACGCAATCGAACGCATACTCTTCGCCATAGGCGCGGTGCTGATGATAGAATCCCATCTTGTTACCGACCTTATCGGGCTTTTCTTTATCGGAAGCATGGTGCTATACTGCATCAAGACCAGAAACAAGCATGCATCCAAGGCAACGCCCGTAAATTCTTAATCTTACCAAAAAGAGGAAAACTATGAAAATAATTGATTTGACCACTGCCCTGTTTGTCGGTATGCCTATTACACCGGCATCCGGACATCCCCGCGAATTCTTAATGGAACGTACAGCCACTTTTGAAGAAGACGGAAAGGTAGTCAGCAAGCTGACCGTCGGCACTCATACCGGCACCCATACCGACTCCCCAACACACTTTATACCCAACGCAAAGACTATTGATCAGGTACCTCTGGACTGCCTTGTTGGCGAGGCCGTGCTTCTTGATGCCACCCATGTGGGCTCCGGCGGTGCAGTCACCGTTGCCGACCTTGAATATGCCAATGTTGATATCAGAGAAGGCGATATACTGATTATCCGCACCGACTGGAGCAAGCATTGGTGCAAGGATGACTACTTCAAGGGTCGTCCCTGCCTTACCGAGGAGGCAGCGCAATGGATAGTGGATCATAAGATCAAGGCTATCGGTGTTGACATGAGCGGTGTCGATCCCACCAGCCAGTACGGAGTAAGTCCCAAGCTCGGCGGCAGCCCCGTGCATAAGATTCTGTTGGGCAATGATGTTTATATCACCGAGTACCTTTGCAATTTGGACCAGATAAAGGAAGAGCGCTTCTTTATAGCCATTCTGCCCATGAAAGTAATAAATGCCGAGGCAGCCCCCGCACGCGTCATAGCAATAGAGGGCCTGCTGAATAAGTAAAGTGAGTGCAATGAGCTGTGCTTGAAAGTTTTGTCACGGCGCTGAATGTCGTTCTGCCAATAACTCTTATGCTGCTTTGCGGCGCGATGCTGCGAAGGAGCGGTGTTATAAAAAAAGAGCTTATTTCCTCCGTAAATAAGCTGGTATTCCGCCTCTTTTTGCCGGCTGCGCTGTTTCATACATGCTATACCAGCGAGCTGAAGATTGACGGCAACATGAAAATGGTGTTTTTCTGCTGCCTGAGCATCTTCTTGGTTTTTCTCCTTTACATTCCTATAATTCGTAAAGCGGAGCCGGCACCTTCGCGCCGCAGCGTTATGCTTCAGGGTGTTTTCAGAGGCAATCTTGCGATGTTTGGCGTACCCGTTCTGACACTCCTCTACGATAAGTCAAATCTTGGAGTCATGGCTATCCTGCTGGCGTTCATGATACCGGAACTCAATGTGCTGGCAGTGCTGTGCTTTGAGGTGTTATCGAATAAAAAAGCGGAATGGAAAATTGTTATATTGCGTATCGCAAAAAATCCGCTGATAAACGCAATATTCCTCGGACTGATCTTCAACTGTCTGCACATAGGTATGCCGACATTTGTTGATAAAACCATTGACTCCCTTTCAGCGGTTGCCACACCGCTGACCTTTGTAATGCTCGGTGCAAACTTCAGCTTTGCGTCGGCAAAACGCAATGGCAGAGCGTTGACGCTTATCTTGTCCGGGAAACTGCTTATCCTGCCGCTCACAGCATTGTTCCTCGGAATATCAATGGGCTTCCGCGGCCCGATATTGGCATCGACGATAATCCTTTTCGGCTCGCCTGTAGCGGTTTCTTCAGTTCCCATGACAGAAGAAATGGGAGGCGATACAGACCTGGCTAGCGAAGGTGTGATTATATCCACACTGCTGGGTGTTTGCACAATGTTCCTCTGGATATTCGGCATGTCATACCTCCGCCTGCTATAAAAAGTTTTATTGACCTCTCAAGCGCATATCCGGTCGCAGCAATATAAGTGCCGTGACCGGATTTTTGTAAAACCGCTAAATTGGTGTTGAGTTGATGTAAGTAATACAAACAATGGCTTTTACCCATGAACTTAGCAGCTGAGGAGATATAATGAGCAGACGTATTTGCGCGAACAGATAGTTTGACAGAGGCAGGTTCCTTTGCTATCATATCGCTCGGAATTAATAGCAAAGGAGAAAACATATGAAAAAACTTATTCCCTACGAAAAGCTCTCAAAGAAAAAACGACGGGAGCTCAACGCAAAAAAGCGCGGGAGCTGGGGCGGTATGAACCCCGTGACACGCAAACCCGAAAACCCAAAAGCATATAATAGAAAAAAGGCTCAAAGATGGAAAGGTGATTCCGGCTTTGAGCCTTTTATTTTTGACTGACGGCCTTGCGATTCGGCGCATTGAACAATAGAGGGAAGTGTTCATGATCAGTATATCTGCCCGATATTTATGAAGCACTCGCTATTTGATGTTAATCTGGAATGGCTGATTAGAAAAATATCTGATTATCTCCTCGTCCTCATCGTCTTCCACCTCGCGCTTAAAGCCCTGCTCCAGCGCTTCGCGGACTGCGCGGCGCAGCCCGGCTGACTCAGCGGTCATACAGCTGCGGCGGAGAGCTTCGACAGTAAACATTGGCTGCGGGGTATGACCCATATACCGCCGCTGCAGCTCGCCCTGAGCCGAAAGCAGTGCTGCCGCCAACAGCGGTTTTTCCAGCCCTCGGCTGTCGGTTCGAGAATATGAGTTGCGCCGAGGATATCTCCGGTCACACCGAATTTGCCGTAAAGGGCAAAGAGCGCCTCAGCGGTAAAGCTGAGGGGGTATGTCTTCCTCTGAAATTCAAAATCTATGTGGGATCTGCACCTTTGGGATATCCATCACCGTGCAGTCGGCGCCGATGAGGTGCGCCGCGCCGTAGCATTGCCAAACGACCGCGCGGGTCGCTCCTGCCGGTGCGGCGAGTTCGTAGGTGGCAGGGCAGGCGGTCTTAAGGGCCGCATCAAGGTCTTGCAATGTCATAATTGCCCTCCATTCTGCGCAGGGACAGGGTAGGCAGATCAAGGCCAAATTCGTCCTTGCCATGCTGCGCCTGTTCTATGCGGTAAACATGACCGTCATCAGGAATGCAGTACATATCAGCCGTTATATCCCGCCCGCTTTCCGGCAACGCACACCATCAGGTCAATTCTGGAGCCCGCCTGTACGCTTTCCCAGTAACGCGAGTGGTAAACCTCCTGCTCCGCATCTCATCATAGGACTCGCATTACTGGCGTTAGGGATTGCTGCTGTATTAAGTACAATTACACAGAAGGCCAGAGAAAACAGAATACTATCCCAATGGAAATCAACCGGCGAACTGGAGGCGGCAGTTTCCGATTTCGCTAATGCAACATCAATTTCATAGGACGATGCCAGACTGGGAAATACATACATTTTCAGAAGAACATATCGAACCATTGATTATTTCAAATATTGTAAAGGCTGAATACTTTGAAAAAATAGGAGATATGCCGGGTGGAATAAATGCAGGAATCTATCTCAAATTTGCAAATGGAAAAGAATTGAATTGGTGTAGAAATCTGAACTTTTATTTTTGGAAAGACAGGTTCTACACCAATTTTTTTATTGTAAAAGCAGCGTTTTTCAGCCGCTTTTACATATTTACCCAATTGGGCAATTTTTGCATTATATCTGTAAAACAGGCAAGAATCTTTGAAAAGATAAGAGATTTGAACCCACGACCTTCAAGGCAGCTCCTCCGAAAGCATTGATTTTTCAAACAATTTTTCTGTATTGTCTGGAGATTTGTAATTGTTGTATCTGTGAGGTCGGCTACTGTTGTAAAAACAAATATATTCATCGACACATTTTAGAAACTCCCGTTCAGAACGATATACTCTTCGGTGCAATTCTTCTTTCTTAAGTAAGTTGAAAAACGACTCTATTACCGCATTATCATACGGAGAGCCGCTGCGTGAAAAGGATTGTGTAATTTCCAGACTTCTTAATAAATTCATATATCCGGCGGAAGTATATTGAGTCCCGCGGTCACTGTGAAAAATGAGGTTCTGCGGCTGCCCTCGGTGCTCATATGCATAGCGCAAGGTTGCCGTTACGAGTTTGGTTGAGCAAATTTTCGAAACTTTGTATGCAACTATTTTTCTTGAAAAAAGATCTAAAATTACACAGATATAAAACCGCTTGCCGTCCCACCAAAACTGAGTGATATCTCCTACCCACACCCTGTTTGGAGCATCAACATTGAAATTTTGTTTTAATAGATTTCGCTTAACGCGAATTTTATTTGTATATGTCCTTTTGGCATTAATACCAACACTATGAATACCTAATTCCTTCATTATTGAGCGGACCATTTGCTTTGAAGTATGGAAGCCCTCTTGCTGCAGGACTGCCAATATTTTATCTGCGCCATAGCGTTGCTGGCTGTTATCGAATATTTCAACCAGCCGTTCCTTAATCTCGGCTCTGTGTTCGGATACATATGCGGGTTCCCTGTGATTTACTATCCGATTGGAATAAGTGCCGCGAGATATACCCAGCACTTCGCATAGGATTTTCGCGCTGTATTTGCCTTCGTATAGGCCGTATAATTCCAATTTTTCGTCGAGTGTAAGCAAGGAAGATAATCCGATGTCTTTTGCCGCTGATACATATTGCTCCAGCTTTGCAGCATGCCGGCGCAAATCCTCATACTCTTTCTGAGAAACAGCAGGCTTTTTCGCATATCTGCACGACGGCAATACCTGCTGCTTTATCCAATAATAAAGCGTACTTAGCGGGATACTCAAATCTTCAATGATACTTTGCACCGACTCACTTCCGCAATTGTATCGTGATAATGCTTCTTGTTTAATATCTTGAGAATACATCGTTAATTGCCTCCTTTTGCTGATAGCAAAAGGATACCACATGCACCCGTGACAGCTGCTAAATGAGTAAAAATAAATAGCAAATCCCTCGGCGCCAGGACAACGCCGGCAGACGAGGGCTTTTTGTGCTTGTAACGGTAATTTCAACGAAATATCCACCGAAATAAGCCCCAATATATCCAGCGCCTTTGAACCCACTATTGAAGCCAGAACAGTGGCATGATACAATACCGGCAACAGAAGGCCGGTGGTACGATGGATACAACGAACAATGCAGCGTGGGAGGTCATCACCACGGAGGAAAAGCGACGAGCCCTCTACGACCGGCAGGTGACCACGCTGGCAGCCTTCCTCGAACACGGTGCGATCAGCAAGGAGCAGCACGACAAGAGCCTGCATGAGCTAACCGTGAAGATGGGATACGAAACGACAAATTTGTATTTGCAGGAGAAATCCTATGACAATAGATGAAATGATGTTCTGGAATGATTATCCGAATATGCTTCCTATATACGAAGCGTTATCCGAACGATTGACTGAACGCTATCCGGATATGACAATCAAGGTGTCCAAGACGCAGATATCCTTTTATAACCAGCACATGTTTGCAATGGCATCTACCTCTAAAAAGCGCAAAAAGGACTGGCCGAAAGAATTTGTTATGGTTTCCGTTGGGCTTCCGTACTGTTTAAAAAACGGAAGAGTCCTTGCATCCGTAGAAATATATCCGAGCAGATGGACAAATCATGTTGCCGTGACGAGAACAACGGAGATTGATGAGGAACTGCTGCTGTGGATTGATGCGGCATATCAGTTTTCGGAAATAAAATGACAAATATCGGTTTGTCAAAACACTCGCTAGTGTACTTTTGGGACAAATACACTACTTCCAGACACCGTTTAGGACAAATACAGCAAAGTATTTGTGCCCAACGGAACGGCAACAAAAGACAGCTGCATAGCTATCATGTAAGTTGAAATAGCACGATAATATTGATATAATGTCAATGTATATTATTATTGGGATACGCAGGAGAAACATGAAGTATTGGAAACGAATATAGTATGAATGATTTAGAAGCAAAATACGATCAGTATTTAGAATATAATAATTTGCCAAAGCTTCTAAAGCGGTTTTCATTTTCAGAAAAAATGAGAATATGCGCCTGCTTTTCGCAAAAATATATTGAGTGTGAATATAAGCACAACTTGACTGACAAACAAGGTCTGCCGCTTCCTTGGACATTAGAGACATTTCTTATGCTTTCCATTGAAGCAAAAGAGTATGCAGAAAACGACTTTAATGGGAAGAATGTAAACAAATTTATTAAAATGGCTAACACGATCTGGGGGCATATCCCAGCCTCGTTGTAGAAACACAAAAATGAAGATTTTCTCGGCTGCTTTGTGCCTGTTACGGCGATGACTCAGTTTTCAATTCAAGAGTACCCATGGATAAAATTTTATAGATTTTGGAGGTTGTTCGAGGATAATTCCGAACCCACATGCTTACAAGATGAGTTTAAAGAAAAATTCTGCGCAGATTATTATGATTTCGTAATTGTTGTATACTTTTTGCAGGTAGCATTAATGTCTGAGTGTGCTATTTCGCAGGAAGCGCTTAATTATTATTGAATATTAAATATCCTGATGTACGAAGGGCGCTGACGATTTCCAGAGAAGATTATATTATAATGCAGCAGTCATTTATCTCTTCGCCTAACGAGAAGTCCGAATATGTTTATTCTGTGCGCCCCTCATACCAGTACAGCTTTATTGAATACGATGGTGTAACATACATTCCTTTGCCTCATCTATTAACAAAGAATATTACAACTTCATTTCTGTATAGATTAACAGAGAACAAAAACAACGGCTTAAGGCAGAAAATTGGCAAGTACAACCTTGAAGCCTATCTCCTAAATATCGTACAAGGTGCAAAAGTCTACGACGAGGTGTCCGGCGAGCTTGAGTATACCGGGCATAACAGAAGTCAATCAAAGAGCCCAGATGTTATTGCGCGTTATGGAAATTCTGTATTGTTCTTAGATAGCAAATCTACCGCTCCGTCGGCAAAAATGAGGCTAATTGATTTAGATGCATTTGCAAATAGTATAGATATTGTCTCTGGCTATATAGTACAGCTTCATAATCAGATAAGACAGTTTGATAAGTATAACCCATTCAGAAGAGACGTCTCATATAATGCTGACTGCTTTTGGGGAGCTGTCGTGGTATTGGAAGACTCATATGTCATGCGGAAGCAGTATTATGATGACGCACGAAAGAAGCTCGGTCTCCAAGAAGATTCCGCTGAGTGGAAGTGGCTGGTTTTACATATTAAGGTTCTTGATTTATACACAGTAGAACGTGCTTGCTATACATCAATGAACTTGATAACGGCAATGGAGAAAGCTTCAGAATCTGGCAGTTATGGAGACTATTCAATTTTGAATTATATAGATATGGCAACCGAATTCACTGACGGAGGCATAAACAACTTTAGGGATAGGGTCAAAAAAGATATGGCAGACTTAGCTGCAGATATGCATGAGAAGAAACTGATATAATGGAGCAAAACAGCGATTCAAGAATAATATTTCTTCTAAAAACGATGAAGAAGAAGCATATAGATGACACTTTAAAGCGGGGCATATTTCGCTTTGACCATCCGTCCGCATTTAACAAATGGGCTGACAGGAATGCAGCGCAATTCGATAGATGGGACTCACACTCCGGATATGTCGCAACGCATATATTTTTTGCGCCAATCTTGGGTGAGAAAAACGGGAATCCCGAATATGGTGAAGTGAAAAAACTATCCGATAAAGCCATAGTTCATGCCCAAAACTATTCAGTATCACATTCTCCAATCTGTTGCTTCCGCCAAATCGAAGAAGACGAAGTCAAAATTGAATTCGACGGTGTTGATATATCGTTGGGAAACACAGTTGACAGAATAAAAAATGAATTTGGTCACGATGCGTTTGTTTTGGCCTATGCCCCTTCTTTAATTGAACGGATAGCAGAAAAGAATGCTTGCTTTTATGGCAATGTAGTATACAGAGACACTCTTAATGACTATCAGTTTAAAGTCGGAAAACAATACCAGGAGCAAGTTGAGCAACTCTTCCGAAAAGATGAACGATACGAATGGCAAAAAGAATTTAGATTTGCTCTTAAACCTACAGAAACAGGTCCTGTCTATATTGAACTCGGCTCGATAGAAGACATTGCCATAAGCGGAGATATCGATGGATTAAGATAATAGCTGCCTTCGAAAGCCTCGCTCTTTCTGCAACATCACATTTGCACCCCCTTATCTCTCAAGTTGAACCGCCTAAAACGGCAAATGCACACACCCTAAGCAGCAGGGGGTGCATCCGCAGGCGCATTGTATCAAAATTGGGGTACTCTGCCAGAGTATTTGTGATAAGCGGCTTTTGCAGCAAAAATATGCTTTGCAACCGCACCCTCGCATTTGCAACCATAGGAGGAAATTCTATCAATATATGATTTCCTTTCCAAAAACCGGCAACCCTCGACAGAAGATTGCCGGTTTTACTTATTACCTTTTCGCTATTCACTCTTAACTGAAAATGCGGGGCCGATTTTGGAAGTAAGCAATAATATGTAACAGGGAATATTGAAAAAGTGTTTTGCAAGGCGATAGCTACTGTAATAACAGTCACACTGGGGTGTGGCTGTTATTTTTTGCGCTGCCCGCTCAATCTGGGGCAGCTCAGCATCCCTATTATCTTACATGGGGCTTTTTGCCCGTTGTACGTTTTTCACGGTTAGGGCATGGCATAAAGAACATCTGTTTGCAAATCCTTTTTGTGACAGTTTTGCACGTTTAACCGTAAATAGGGCATACTATATGATTTATATTGCCGAGAAAACCGGAAATATTTTTATTTGCTTCCTACTGTAACTACCGGAAGTCTTGCGCCCATTCGGCAAAGCAGTTCATTGCTGATACTGCCGGTATGCTCTGCAACATCAGGCGTTGACAGAGGCGTGTTTAATTTGTTGTCGATAAGGGTAGCAGTGTCGCCTACGCAGATGCCCTTTGCATCTGTGATGTCAACGGCAAGTTGATCCATGCAGATGCGGCCAATCACAGGGGCAATATGTTCGCCGATGCGGACACAGGCATTGCCGCAGGACAGACTTCTCGGAAAGCCGTCGCCGTAGCCGATAGGCAGGATGGCGATCTTACTGTCGCGCTCTGCCCGAAATGCACGGTCATAGCCGATGTACTCGCCCTTCGGCACATTCCGTATCAGGATGACCTTTGCTTTCAGCGAAAGAACGGGGCGAAGATCAAGCTGCAAAACAGTTTTATCCTCCGGCGTGCAGGTAACGCCGTACAAAACAATACCGGCACGAACATAATCACACTGTAAGTCGGGATAGTTGAGCAGTCCGTAACTGCTCTGAATGTGCAGCTTCGGTATGGAAATTCCGCTGCGCTTCAAGCCCTCGATCAACTTATAAAACCGCCGTATCTGCCCGTTCGTAAACGCGACATCCTCCGGCAGCAAACTTTCGCAGCAGCCGAGGTGCGTGAAGATGCCGTCCACTTTCAGATATTTCATGCCGAAAATACTTTTTACGCTATCAATGTCGCCTGCGTCGATCCCCAAACGGTGCATACCGCTGTCGACGGCAATGTGTACTTTGACTGGGATTTTCTGCTGGGAAAGCTCTTCTGCATAGGAAAAGCCTATCACGGTTTGCGTCAAATTAAATTTTTTCAGTTCTTTCGCACGGTGAACATCGTTAAAGCCAAGGATCAGAATTTCTCCACGGATTCCGTATTTTCGCAGTTTGATCGCCTCGTCGATCGTCGCAACGGCAAAGGACTTCACGCCGTTTCTTTCAAGGTGCGTTGCGACCTCATAAGCGCTGTGACCGTAGGCTCCGGTTTTCACGACCGCCATCAGCTTGCAGCTTCGCGGCATCGACGCCTGCAGGACCGCAGCGTTATGGGACATGTTATCAAGATCGATTTCAATATAGGCACGGTCGGTTTCCGTGCGGTGCTTCGGCCTTTTCCCGAACCGCTCCCAAAGCGCAGCGGTGATAAAGCTGAACAGAACGGAAATCAGGCATACCGCCGCATAGTGGATAAGACTGTTCCCGACCAAAAGATTTTGCAGCCGGAGCAGCTTTGCCTCCGCCCGTACTACAACGATCATCATCGGATGGATGATATAAATGAGCAGCGAAGCCGTGCGCAGTACGGCGATCCGCTTTCCTCTGAAATACACAACAGCGTAAAAGAGAAAGACCATACACAGCGGCAAAAACACATACATACTGTCGTGGCGCTGTATGCCGCCTTTGTGCAGGAGCATTGCTTCGACAAGCATAAGCTCAAAGCTCACAAGAAAACCGATGCAGGACAGCGTAAAGGTCATCCGGTGCTTTTTGTCGGCAATCAGTCCTCCAAGCAGCAGAAACACCGGCGCCATGAAAATGCCGTTTCGGGTATGATCGAACACCTCAAAGATCTGAGCGTAAAAGCCCTTGAGGAGCGGGAGCCTTTCGGCAAAGCCGTAATAGCTGTCGCCAAACAGACCGATCAGATACAAAACGGCGGCAACCGCCAGCCCCTTCCGATAATCCAGCTTTTTCACAAGATACCATGCGATCACCATACCGAGCATGGCTGCAGGCAGATACCACAGGTGGTAGAGCGTCCCGTCAAACACAAGGTCCTTCAGGATGCTCGGCAGCAGTTTTGGCTGTGAAAAATAGCCCTTATATATGTTGATCGGCAGATATAAGACAATTGCCGCTGCATAGATAAGTCCGG
>ENA-OYAY01000103-OYAY01000103.1-human-gut-metagenome-genome-assembly--contig:-NODE-103-length-16147-cov-5.219612_pt1 | contig 16147 bp, 15 predicted proteins | sample MGYA00244522_ERZ652829 | MGnify/ENA primary metagenome ERZ652829 (study PRJEB26926, sample SAMN06164481) | human gut metagenome | biome: ENVO:00009003; feature: ENVO:2100002; material: ENVO:00002003...
GTACTTGGGACGATCCTCCTTCATCATTTTCTCCAGCTCACCCTTGATCTTCTTTTCAAGGTTCTGGCCGATGACCTTGAGCTGGCGGTTGTGCTGAAGTATCTCGCGGGAGATGTTGAGGCTCAGGTCGGGGGAATCCACGACGCCGCGGACGAACTCAAAATAGTCGTGGATGAGCTTGTCGCAGTCCTCCATTATGAGAACGCCGTTGCAGTAGAGCTTAACGCCCTTTTTCGTCGTGCCGGATATGCCGTTGTCGATATCCTTACCGGGTATGAAGAGCATCGCCTTATAGGACACGGTGCCCTCGGCGTTTACCCTGAGCGTGACGGCGGGGTCGGTCTGGTCGCGGGTGGTCTCCTTGTACCACTCGACGCACTGCTCGTCCGTGACCTCGGCCTTAGAACGCTGCCAGATGGGCACCATGGAGTTGACCGTTTCGGGAGCGGTGACGGTGACGTTCTGCATTATGGGCTTGCCGTCCTTGTCCTCCTCGCCGGTGGGCTGCTGTTCCTGACGGGTGATGTCCATGACGATGGGCCAGCGCACATAGTCTGAATACTTCTTCACGAGAGCCTTGAGCTTCCATATCTCGAGATATGAGCCGTAAATATCCTCCTCGGTATCCTCCTTGATGTGCATGATAACATCGGTGCCGGCGGTGTACTTATCGCACTCAGTGACGGTGTAGCCGTCCGCGCCGGTGCTCTCCCACCGGACGCCCTTCTCCTCGCCATACTTTCTGGTAATAACGGTGACCTTGTCGGACACCATGAAGGCGGAATAAAAGCCAACGCCGAACTGACCGATGATGGATATATCGTCCTTCTCGGCCTCGTCGGAATCCATTTCGCTCTTGAATTTGTAGGAGCCGCTCTTGGCGATAACGCCGAGGTTCTTCTCCGCCTCGTCCTGAGTCATGCCGATGCCGTTGTCGGAAACGGTGATGGTGCGCTCGTCCTTATTTACGGTGATGCGGATGCGGTAATCCGAGCGCTCGAGGCCGACTTTATCGTCGGTCAGGGACAGGTAGCAGAGCTTGTCGATAGCGTCGGACGCGTTTGAAATGATTTCGCGCAGGAAGATCTCCTTGTTTGTGTAGATCGAGTTAATCATCAGGTCGAGCAGACGCTTGCTCTCGGCCTTAAACTGTTTCTTTGCCATATCTTAAAACCTCCGTTTAATATACAAAAGACAATTTGCGGCGATAATATAGAGAATATATATTTCAATCAATAACGTGAATTCGCGGAATTCATTGGATAAACGACAGTTTCGCCGGTTGCCTCGCAAGAGGAGGGCGAAAGACCATTTAATGCACCGGGGCGCGGTGCGTCTTGGTGCGCGAAATATAATATCCGCATAACGGATATTATAACACATTATTATATTTTTTCAACAGTTCAAATCAAACATGAGCCGCAAACAGGAATTTGAGTTGGTGCTGTCATTTACACAATAGAGGCATTAAGAGTACCTGAGCAGAATATAATCGGGCTGGCGGTATTGCCGGCGGCTGCCGGATAGCTGTCCGCGTTAAGATCATGCGTATCGTTTGTGCGTCAGCAGGATTATATACAATGGCAATTAAACGATGATCTCCAATGTTACCGGTCGGGACACCGGCAATAACGACACATACCAATTTTAACGCGGATGGCCGTGCGCCAGCACCGGGTTGGCCGTCTGCCAAGACAGCCCCTCCGGCAGGAGCATTTTGGCCTTTACTTGTCGTCGGCAAAAGCTTATAATCTATTCAATAAAAACAGTTTTGGAGATGCTATGAAAAAGATAGGTGCTTTAAAATTGGGGCTGGCGTTTGCCGGCTGTTTTCTCGGGGCCGGCTATGTTTCGGGGCAGGAGCTCTGGCAGTTTTTCGGCTCCTTCGGGAAAAACGGGGTATTCGGCCTGCTGCTTGCGGTCGCGCTGCTGCTCGCGGTGGGCGTTATGATGATATTGCTCGGCCGCATGACTCGGGCAGAGGAAATATCAAAGCTCATCGTATGCTGGGATATCCCCCTGCTGCGGGGCGCGGTGACGCTGCTCGAGCTGCTGTTCCTGTTCGGCGTCGGAACCATCATGAGCGCCGGCGTAGGCGCGCTGCTGGGGCAGCTCGTCGGCCTGCCGCAATGGATTGGCTCGGGGCTTTTCGCCGCAGCGGTGGCACTGGTATCGCTCGCGGGCTTTTCGGGCATGGTCTCGGCATTCTCGGCAACGGTGCCGGTGCTCGCGGCAGTGACCCTCGTTTTCGGCGTATGGAGCCTTGCGCATAGCGGCATAAATATTCCCAAGGCTCATAGCGGCGGCAGCGCGCTTCTGGGCTCGTGGCCCGTTGCGGCGGTGTCGTTTGCCTGCTATAACCTCTTCGGCAGCATCGCCATGATCGCGCCGCTGGGCAAGTTCGTAAAGAGCAAAAGAGCAGCCGCCGGAGGTATCGCCATAGGCGCCGCGCTGCTGCTCGTTATCGCCGCCAGCGTACTCATTTCCGTCAGCGCGAGCCCGTCCGTGACGGCGGCGGAGCTGCCGATGCTGGCGCTTGCTCAGGCAAAGGGCAGGGCTTTCGGCTATGTCTACGGCGTTCTGCTCCTGCTGGCGATGTTCGGGACGGGGCTTTCCTCGCTGGTGGCGTTTGTCGGTATGCTCGGCGCGGCCTTTCCCACCGTCTGCAAAAACCGCGCCGGCTTCACCGCCGTGTGCGCCCTGTGCATGTTCGGCGGCAGCCTATTCGGCTTCGGCGACCTCATCGGCGTCGTCTACCCCATTTTCGGCTATTGCAGCAGCGTGTTTATCGTCCTGATGGCGGTGCATTATTTGAAACTGAAGCGAGGTTTGAAGATCAATGGAAATTAAGCTCGAAGCCTTTGAGGCTCTTGATTCTACGAACACATATCTGAAAAAGCGGGCGGCCGGGGGTGCGCCGGAGGGTACTGTCGTGATCGCAAATTCCCAGACCGCGGGACGCGGCAGGATGGGAAGGAGCTTTGCCTCCGCTCCGGGGCTGGGCATATATATGTCCATGCTGCTTAGGCCGAATACCGGCGCCGAATGCGTCCAGAGCCTTACCGCCGGTACCGCCGTGGCGGTCTGCCGGGCGATAGAGCTCGTATGCGGCGTCTCGCCGGGGATAAAGTGGATAAACGACCTGTTCCTGAAGGGTAAAAAGATCTGCGGCATCCTCTGCGAGAGCTCGGTGAAGGATTCCGGCGCGGAATATGTCGTGCTGGGCGTTGGGATCAACGTCATCACGAGGCCGCAGGACTTTCCCGAGGAGCTGCGCGGCACGGCGGGCTCGCTTTATTCGCAGACGGGCGTCGTGTACGAGCGCGGCAAGCTGATATCCGCCGCGATATCGGAGCTGGGCGCGATGTACGAGACGTGGAAGGCCGATCCCACAGCGCTTCTGGACGATTACAGGCGCCGCTGCATCGTGCTGGGCGGAACGGTTGAGGTATCGCCCGTCACCGGCGGCGTGTTCACGGCGTATGCGGAAGATATAAGCGATGATTTCGGCCTCATTCTCAGGCTGCCCAACGGCAGCGTGAGGACCGTTCACAGCGGCGAGGTCAGGATAAGCCAAAGGAGGACAGATTAATGAAAAAACAGACAGCATATGTTTTCGCGGCATTCGTACTGGTGCTGCTCATCATAGCCGGCATCACCGCGTGGGCGATGGGCTTTTTTGACAGCGGAGAGGACAAGCCCGAGGCGACCGAGCCGCCCGTGGAAAGCCGTGAGCCTGTCGAGCCCACGGTAAGCCCGACGGAAACGCCGCGACCCACCGCGACGCCCGCGCCCACGCCCAGTCCGGAGCCGAGCTTCGAGCCGGCGGGAACGGTCATCGCTTCCGGCGCGTTCGATTCCGCCACGGGCAGCGGCATCAACACCCGCACCCAGTGGACGGCGACGGAAAAAGCCGGCGGCACGGTGCTGCTGACGTTCAAGGTCTACGCCCGCTCCTATTCCGTGGGCATCGGCGCACGCGCGTATACGATAACGGTGAACGGCACCTCCGCCTCCGGCGCCACGCAGCCGGTCGAGGTCGATTCGCCCAACGCGCTTGTCGATACCCTGCTGTTTAGCTACAGCACGGAGATAGCCCTCCCCGCCGGACAGACCGCGGAGATCCCCGTCTCCGTCGATTGGAAGTACAACGGCCAGTACAGCGGTCAGGAGCTCGACGTGATCCACTCCGAAAGTGTTCTTAGGATCGGATAGAAATTTACAATAATCTTTACAGCATCAGCCCGACCAGAGACAATATAAAAAATCTATCCTGCACTCGCGTTTTTAATGGGCATTGTATGTAATTCTCCGCAGTATAGATTCGGGCTGACGCAATGTCGATACGCCCCATTCTCAATGCGAATCGGCCATCCGCTGTCCCAAAGCAGGCTGATGTGATATTTAATTGAATAGCCCTGAAAACGTAAAGAAATGCTTGACTTTTGAGGAAAAACCGGTATAATAATAAAGCTTGCCGGTGTCGGCAGGCTATCCTTGCTCCCGCCGAGAGCGGGGGCCAAAAGACCAGAAGGAGGTGCAAACCATGGCAAAATCAACTGAGAAGTACGAAGTAATGTACATCATCAATCCGAACTTCACCGAGGAGCAGACAGCTGCTGTCATCGAGAAGTTCAAGGCGCTTGTTGAGGCTAATGGTACCCTGGATGAACTGGAGGAGATGGGTAAGCGCAAGCTCGCTTACGAGATCAACTACATTTCCGAGGGCTACTATGTGCTGATGAAGTTCACAAGCCCCGCGGAGTTCCCCGCTGAGCTTGACCGTATCCTCGGCATCACTGACGGCATCATGCGTCGCCTGATAACCCTGCGCGCAGAATAAGGAGACGTGCTATGCTTAATCACATCACGATAATGGGACGGCTGACTCGCGATCCCGAGCTCAGGTACACCCAGTCCCAGACCCCCGTGGCGTCGTTCACCCTCGCTGTTGACCGCGATTTCGGCGGCCGCGACGGCGGAGAGAAGCAGACCGATTTCATCGACTGCGTCGCATGGCGCCAGACCGCCGAATTTGTCAGCAAGTATTTCGCGAAGGGCAGCATGGCCGTCGTTTCCGGCAGACTCCAGATTCGCGACTGGATCGACCGCGAGGGCGGCAAACGCCGCAGCGCCGAGGTCGTTGTTGACAATATGTATTTCGGCGAAAGCAAACGCCGCGAAGGCGGCGAAATGCGCAGCGAAGCCCGTCCCGCATACAGCAGCTATGAGAGCGTCAGCCCCTCCATGGGCGCTTCCGCTTTCTCCGAGCTCGGCGACGACGACGGCGAGCTGCCGTTCTGAAATTTTGATAGGAGGATACAGCTATGGCTTTCGATAAGAATAATCCCAAGACCCGCAAGCGCAGAAAAGTCTGCCAGTTTTGCGTAGACAAGGCCACCAGCATCGACTATAAGGATACCGCGAAGCTCCGCCGCTATATGTCCGAGCGCAGCAAGATCCTGCCCCGTCGTACTACCGGTACCTGCGCAATACATCAGCGTCAGCTCACCGAGGCTATCAAGAGAGCCCGTCAGATCGCTCTCCTGCCTTATGTGACCGATTGATAAAAAAGCCGAAGCTCCTGCGATGAAATATCGCGGGAGCTTCTTTTTGTTTGCTTATTTCGCAAAAAGTGAGCCTCCTGCCTTTTTCAGAACAGGAGGCTTGGTGCGAAAGATGAAAAAAGAGGACGGAGGGATTATTTGGTAAAATTATTGTACATGGGAACGTCGTTTATCTTTTCAAAATAAACTATTAAATATGTCAAGCGCTTTGCCTACGCTTCGCGCTTTCTCTTGCCGCCTGCCGCTGCGTATGCAATGCCGCTGAGGACGAGGGCTTCTATTGCCGGAACGGACATAAAGCTTATTGCAAGATACAACGGCTTATCGCCGCCGCTGCCGCTTGCCAGCTCCGGAACGAAAAAGCACAGAAGCAGAAGAACCTCAAAAATGACGACGGATGCGACGTCATAACGCCCCCGTCTGACGCTTATAAGCGTGATGATAACTGCGGCGATGACGGGAAGGAACAGGAAGAACCATCTTCCGCTGAACGTGGTTATCGGGAGCAGGGGCGCGTTCGCCCGGGCCTGGATAACAGGGGAAGCTGCGCAGGCAAGAAGCAGAATAAGGCACAGCGGCCAATTCTGCTTGAGATAGTTTTTCATTTTACTCCTCCTATAATATGTGTACAGATCACGGCGTTAGGGGACATATTTTCAGAAAAATTTAAACAAGCATAGGCAAAGTCATCAGATCAAATATAGCGAACTGATAGCTTTTCTTCGTTTTCGCACTTGCCTCTTTATAGGGGGGCAAATGCGCCGGTAAAATATCTGCTATGTAAATATTTTAACATGAAGCAGAGATCTCCGCAATAGTAAATTTACGGCAGGGCGGGAAGCTTTTGCACATTGGCTTTGCGATTTCCGCGTTTTTGACCGAAAACCACCCCAAATACCCGCTGGATGCAAAAAGACGCGTTGAGAAAAACTCAACGCGTCTTTTTGTATGCCGACTGCTCAGCGGCCGAAGCCGAAGATATCGGGCAGGGAGATCGAGCCGCCCTGCTGCTGAGAGCTCTGCTGCTCCTCTTCGGCAAGCGCCGACTGTATCTGCTCGCCGACGGTCACATCTATGCTTATTGTCTCGCCCTGACGGTAGACCGTAAGCTTCAGGGTATCGCCCGCAGAGCAGGAGCTTATAAGCTCGGACAGCGCCTTGCGCCCGCTTATCTCCTCGCCGTTTACGGCGGTGATGATGTCGTTTTCCCTGAGCCCGGCTTTCTCGGCTGGGCTGTCCTCGGTCACGGACTTCACGGCTGCGCCCGCGGGCAGGCCGAGACTCGTCGCGTCCTGACCAACGTCCGACACCATAACGCCGATGTAGGGCTTTGCGACGTAGCCGTTTTCAATGATGCTTTCGACGATGCTGCGGATGTGGTTGACTGGGATGGCGAAGCCGATGTTGTCTATGCTGGCCTCCGAGCCGGAGCTTGAGTACTTGGCATTGGTAATGCCGACGACCTCGCCGTAGAGGTTGAACAGCGCGCCGCCGGAGTTGCCGGAGTTGATGGCGCAGTCGGTCTGGATGAGGTTCATCATGACGCCGCTTGAAAGGGTGATCTCACGGTTAAGCGCGCTCACCGCGCCCGCCGTGAGCGAGAAGGTCAGCTCGCCGAGGGGGTTGCCGATGGCAAGGACGCTGTCGCCGACGTTCAGATTGTCCGAATTGCCGAGCACGACGGGGGTCAGCCCGTCCGCGTCGATCTTAAGCACGGCTATGTCGTTGCTCTCGTCATAGCCTATAAGCTCGGCGGCGTAGCTCGTGCCGTCGTAAAGCGCGACGTTTATGGAGCTTGAGTTCTCGATGACGTGATAATTTGTCAGGATATATCCGTCGGCGGTGAGGATGAAGCCGGAGCCGGAGGCCGCCGAGGTGGTCTGGAAGCCCCAGAAGTTGGTCGTGACCGAGGTAGTTATGCCGACAGTGGAGTTCACGTTTGCGGCATACACCTCCGCCGCCGTCATGAGCTTGCTGGTGTCGATCTTCGCAACGTCTATGACGGAAGAGTTACGCTGACCCTCAAGTACTGTGGTGCTGCCCTTGCCGAACACCGCATTGCCTATCGCCGAGCCTATAAAGCCCATGAGCATTGCCAGCACAAGGCCGCCGGCTATGAGCGCGGGAGCTTTCTTCCTGCCTGCGTCGGGAGCCTTCGCGGGGATTTCGGCGCGCGGCTCGGGTGCTTTTTCTGCGCTTTCAGTGAACTGCTCCGCTGCGTTTTCAATGACTTCCCCGTTCTGCTCAGGGTTTATATTTTCGTTATCCATAGATCATACCTCCTGTATGAATTGTTTCCTTTGCTATTATAATACCCATCCAACCTGAAATGAACCCCAAAGCCGCCAGCTGGCGGAGAGCAATTCGCGTTGAAAATGGTGTATGTCGCTATTGCCCCCGCCCGACCGGCGGCTGACGGTAAGCGATTCGGATTTGGATTTTACTTATCTCTATTGCGCCGGCCCGAATCTGTATTGCGGAGAATTAATGAGATTTCTCATAAAAAGCGCGAGTGCGATAAAGACTATTTGGAGCGCCGCAGCGATGCTGGATCAGAATTGGCCTTACCCGACATAGCGCCCATGCTGCCCATGTCGCTTATATTGAGCGAGCCTGCGTCTATGAGCGCGCTGCTGTCCGCCGCCTGCCCCTCATCGGTAGAGGGGATCGTGCCCGCAAGCTGAGCGCGCACGCTCTCGGCGCGCAGCAGGCAGAATTCGCGCAGCGTGTCCGCGCCGGTTTCAAATTCCTCATAGGTGCAGAACTTCGTGGGGTCGCGCTCGACATAGGGCGCGATAAGCTCGCGCGTGGCGTCTATCAGCGCCTCCAGCCTGCCGGAATCGAACAGCTCCGAAATGAATTCGGCAAAGTATTCGTGGTACAGCTCCGTGTACTCATCGTCTGCGAATATCCATGCCAGCATGGGTCGCGACTGCACAGTGCCGCCGGATAAGGGGGTGTCGATCGGGTAATTTACTAGGCTGCTTGCGCCGCCGCCCTGCTCGAAGCCGCCGAATGCAAGGTTGTAGTCCCACGGTATCATCGCAAGGCGTCCGTCCTCCTCGTAGAGGTAGTAGTTGTGGATCATTGAGCCTGTGTAGCTGTCGAAATTGCAGACAAAGTTGTGCACGACGAAATAGCGCATGACCTCGTCTATATCAACGGCGGACTCGATATCCTCGCCTGTGTTGAGCTTTCGCAGCGCTTCTATAAGCCGCGCCTTGTCCGCTCGGGTTACGTCGGTTTTGGCGTTGTCGAAAATGTTGGGGTAGCTGTCGGGGTCGTCGTCGGAGTAAATGAGCGATACGTCGCTGCTGCCCCGAGTTCCGCCCTTGCCGGTCATTTCGCCGTTTTCGGGTGCTTCACCCATTTCGGGCATCTGCATATTGCCCCTGTCGAACATTTCGCCGTTTTCGGGTGCTTCGCCCGTTTCGGGCATCTGCATATTGCCCCTGTCGAACATTTCGCCGTCTTCGGGTGCTTCGCCCGTTTCGGGCATCTGCATATTACCCCTGTCGAGCATTTCGCCGTTCTCGGGCGCTTCGCCGTTTTCCGGCATCTGCATATTATCCATGCCGGGCATTTTTCCGGAATTCGAGGCCTGATCGAAAGTCTCGCCCTGCCGGTTTTCGTCCTCGCCGGAGAAGTCGAAGTCCTCCGCGTCAAAACCGCCGCCGTTGCCTCGGCCTCCTCCCATATCGCTGCTGTCGGGCTTATAAAGCTCGCCGTAGTCCGAGCCGTAATTTCGCTGCAGGAAGCTTTCCTCAACGCCCTCGACCGCCAGATACAGACCCCAGTCCGAGCCGTTGACGGTGATATAGCAGTAGCTGCACAGCGGCGCGTCCGCGCCGAAGTCCGACATCATCGTGTAGCAGAGGAAGTCCTTCATGTAGGTGTTGTCCTGAATGATGTTGTTGAGGCTGAGCTTGTCAAGCCCGTGATAGCTTATCGTATCGTCGTAGTGGTCGAACTCGAGCTTAAAGCTGTAGCGGCTGCTGCCGAGGGCGGAAACGTTTTTGAGCGAAGTGTTGCCCTTGGCGCGGATGCCGACGTTTTTATAGGTCTCGCCGTCGATGCTCACGTCGCACACGGCGTATTCCTCGTCCTCGCAGCCTGCGATGAAGCCTTCCCAGTCGTCCATGGATATGTCTATCGTGTGGACTTCAGAGCAGTCGAAAAGCTTATCCTCATAGCCGAGGGCTGAGCCTGCTCCGGCGGCGTCCCCGACGCTGAGGAGCAGCAGCGCGGCAATGAGCGCAAGGGCGAGGGCGGCGCAGCAGATCCGGTCGATGTGCTTGCTCGTAGACATGCCGTCACCCCATATATTCGCCATTGTAGCTCACAAGAGCCGCACTGGCAACCCCGTCCATTTCCGAAAGCGCGTTCACGAAATCCGTGTTATCGTTTTTCAGGCGGAGCTCGAGGTTCAGCTCAACTCCGCCTGCGCGGGCTGTCTTGCTCTTCACCGTAACGCGCTGAGCCTGCGCCCTGACGTATTCCACGGCTGCCTGCTCGCTGTCGTGACCGGCGCAGCTAAGCACGAGAATGTATGGGTTGAGGTGCGATTTGCGGTTGACAAAGACAAGAAGTATGATGCCGATGACGAGGCTGCCTATCACGGCCAGAGGCAGCATGCCCGCCGCGAGTACGATGCCGACGGCGATGGCCCAGAACAGAAAGGCGATGTCCAGCGGCTCCTTTATCGCGGCGCGGAAGCGGACGATCGACAGTGCGCCGACCATGCCCAGCGACAGCACCACGTTCGAGGTCACGGCGAGGATGACCACGGTCGTTATCATCGTCAGCGCGACCAGCGTCACGCCAAAGCTCGAGGAATACATCACTCCCGTGTAGGTCTTTTTGTAAACGAGGAAGATGAACATGCCGAGGCCGAAGGCCAGCGCAAGCGCGATCAGCATGTCAAGAATGCTGACGCTCGCAACGTTCTCAAGGAAGCTTGATTTGAAAATGTCGTTGAAAGTCATGGCGGTGATCTCCTTAATCATATATGCGGCAGGCCGCGTATTTTGAAAATGCCGAGCTGCGGACGGAGCCGAGCTGCACTACGTCGCGTATGACATCCGGCAGGAACTCATCCCATTTGACCTCGAGGATGAGCTTTGCGTCTCCTGCGGGGACGGTTACGCAGTCGGGGTCGAAAAAGTCCGTGCAGCACAGACCCGTGCGTATATCGCTGTCGATCGTTATCCGTACATTTCCGGCGGGGTAGACGAAGGGCTCGCGCCTGTAATCGACAAGGGTCTTGGGGCGCAGGAGCTGGGTCTCGGTCTTGCGCCCCAGCTCGCGCACAAGCGCGTTCCCGCTCGAGGACATATATTCCGCGTCGCATGCGAGCACGCGCTCGGCCTCGCCGCGCGTCAGGCGGCAGCGCTCCTTGGAGCATAAGCCGCCGAGCTTACTCTTTTTCTCGAGGAATATAAGCGAGAAGTCGCGGTCATAGCTGCGCAGCCGGAATTTTTCGCGGCGGCTTACGCCGTACAGCTTCTCCCGAAGCGCCCTGTCCGACGGGTCGTCGAAGTAAAGGCTTCGTATCTCGTAGCTGCCGTTTTTAGCATAAGCGTCGGGCTTGGCAACGGCGAGAAGGCGCTGCCGCAAGGCCGCCGCCTCCGCAGGGCCTATCTCTTGCTTGATCTCATGTCGGTATTTCATTTGCCGGCTTTCCTCCTATGCATAAGCGAATTATTCGCGGGATCTTTGGTCTGCCTCTTTTGACTCACAGCACATGGACGTCAGGGCGGGCAGTTGCCTTTGGTGTTTTTTGTGGAATCATGCTCAGGGGACATGCCCCCTTGCTGATAACAGAATAAAGCCCCGACCTGAAATAAACCCGAAACTCTTGACAGAGAATCAATTCGCATTGAAACAGTGCGTGTCTATATTGCGTCGGCCCGACCGGCGGCTGCCGTCAGGACGATTCGGTCTAACGCCTAAAAGAATCTTTTTACAGATGCTGGACCATTAATAACGGAAATCGTCGTTTAATTGCCGAAGAATATATCCGGGCTGTCGCAGTAAAGATACGTTCTATCCAAATGCGGATTGGCCGTCGCCCGCCGGCGGATAAACCGTGCGGCAGCACCTCCCCTACAGACAGAGACCAATAAAAAAAGTTCCCTTTCACAAGGGAACTCTTTTCAGATATTTTTAATTTTCGGGGTAGGATACAATGTGCTCGTCGATCTCGGACAGTGCCTCACTGCTGAGTATGTAGGTCCCGCCGGCGTCCTTCGATATCTCCACCGTGACCTCGACGGGCTCGAGATATTTATTCTCCTCCAGGCGGGGTCTGACCATGCCTATTATCGACTGCGCCCACCAGTCCTCGAAGCTCATGCCGCCCTTTTCAAACTCATTGCCGGCAAGATGCTGCGCCGCGTCATCGGCAAAGGCAGTGTAGTCCTCCCGCGCCGTATCGGCTACGGCGGCTATCGGGTAAACGGTGACCTTGACGGTGTATCCCTCGCCCTTCTCGGCGGCTTCGCCAACCTCGTATTTTGCGCATTTATACATATGCTTCATCAGCTCGAGAAGCTCCGCGCGGGTTCCTTCGCTGCACTCTTCGGGCGAGATGTTGAAGTAGCCCGCGAATACGTCGAGGCTCACCTCCATGCCGCGCTCATAGCCCTCGGCACAGCTTTTGTCGCTATCCGCGCCGAGGATCTTCAGGTATTCGACGGAGTAAACGCCGAGATACACAGCGTCAAGACCGCCCTTGACGTAGACCACGGGATCGAAGCCGGCGGGCGTCTCCTCCGGCTCTTCGCTGCCGCCGCAGCCGCACAGAAGCCCCGCGCACATTGAAACGGCGAGGACAAGACACAGGATTCGGGTCAGCTTATGCTTCATAACAAGGGATCCTTTCATAGAGCTTCGACGCTATTATCAGAAGTCGGCGTTGCCGGTGGTACGCGGGTGCAGCTCGACGTCGCGGATGTTCGACACGCCCGTGAGGTACATAACCATGCGCTCAAAGCCGAGGCCGTAGCCGGCGTGGCGGCAGGAGCCGTAGCGGCGCAGATCGACATACCACCAGTAGTCCTCGGGCTTGAGCCCCAGCTCCTTCATTCGGCCGAGCAGCACGTCCAGACGCTCCTCACGCTGGGAGCCGCCGATAATCTCGCCCACGCCGGGAACAAGGCAGTCGGCGGCGGCAACGGTCTTGCCGTCGTCGTTCATGCGCATATAAAACGCCTTGATCTCCTTGGGGTAATCGGTGACGAAAAGGGGCTTTTTGAACACCTTCTCGGTGAGATAGCGCTCATGCTCGGTCTGGAGGTCTATGCCCCACTCCACGGGGAAGTCGAACTTCTCTCCGCTGTTTTTGAGGATATCGACAGCCTCGGTGTAGCTTATCCTTCCGAACTCGTTGGACACGACGTTGTTCAGGCGCTCGAGAAGCCCCTTGTCGACGAAGGAGTTGAAAAACTCCATCTCCTGCGGGCAGCGCTCGAGCACGGTGTTTATGACGTACTTTACCATCGCTTCCGCGTTATCCATGTAATCGTAAAGGTCGGCAAAGGCCATCTCCGGTTCTATCATCCAGAACTCGGCTGCGTGGCGCTGGGTGTACGATACCTCGGCGCGGAAAGTGGGGCCGAAGGTGTAGACGTCGCCGAAGGCCATGGCGAAGTTTTCGCAGTTGAGCTGGCCGGAAACGGTCAGGCTCGTGGGCTTGCCGAAGAAGTCCTTGCTGTCGTCAACGGTGCCGTCGTCCTTGCGGGGAAGATCGTTGAGGTCAAGGGTGGTGACGCGGAACATCTCGCCCGCGCCCTCGCAGTCCGAGCCCGTGATTATGGGAGTGTGGACGTATACAAAGCCGTTTTCGCGGAAGAATTCATGGACGGCCTGAGCCGCGACGCTCCTGACACGAAACACTGCGGAGAACAGGTTAGTGCGGGGTCTCAGATGCTGGATGGTGCGCAGGAATTCAACGCTGTGGCGCTTTTTCTGCAATGGGTAGCCGGGGGTGGAAGCGCCCTCTATGACGACCTCGGAGGCCTTCAGCTCAAAGGGCTGCTTGGCTTCGGGGGTAAGAACCAGCTCGCCCTTTGCGATGAATGCCGCGCCCACGTTCTGGCGGGCCAGCTCATCGTAATTTGCGAGCTTTTCGCGTTCAAGAACTATTTGCAGGCTCTTGAAGCAGGAGCCGTCGTTGAGCTCAATGAAGCCGAAGTTCTTCATATCGCGGATGGTGCGGGCCCAGCCGCAGACGGTTATCTCCTTGCCGCCGAAGCTATCGGCATCGGCAAAAATATGGGATATCTTAGTGTGTTTCAAGCTGAACACTCCTGTCTTTGATTTTATTTACAAATATGGTTTAATTCAAATATTATATACTACATTTTACTTCCTTGCAACAATTTTAAAAATGTGATAAAATATCCGCATAGCGGATATTTTATTTTGCGCATCAAGGCGCCGTGTGCTTTGGCGCATTGAATGGTCTTTCGCCTTGTCTCTTGCGGGGTAAACGGCGAATATGCCAATTAACAATGTGCTGCTCCGTAACGGTAAATCCAATTGGAGCAGCGTCTTTTTACGGAGGTTTCGGAATGTTTTCGGTTGGCGATACGGTAGTTTACGGCACCCAGGGTGTCTGCACCATAAAGGAGATATCCCTGCTCAAGCTTGGCAGGGCCAAGGGCGAGTATTATATCCTTACGCCCGTAGCCGAGCCGGGTAGCGTCGTCTACGTCCCGACCTCAAATGAAAAGCTGCTGGGCAAAATGCGCGCGGTGCTCAGCCGCGAGGAAGCGGACGCTCTCATCCTCGACGCCGTGCGCGAGCCTATGCCGTGGATAAGCGACGATGCAAGCCGCAAGGTCTTCTGCGACGATGTCGTGAAAAACGGCAGCCGGAGGGAGCTGATGCGGCTCGTGGGTATGCTGTACCGGCACCGCGAGGAGCTCCGGCTGCAAAAAAAGCATTTCCACAATGTCGACGCGCAATACCTCAAGGCGGCCGAGCGGCTGCTGCACGACGAGCTCGCCTATGCCCTGAGCATACCCACGGATCAGGTGTCAGACTACATCCACAGCCGACTGGCAGGAAGCGATCCGCGTTGAGAATGGCGCGTGTCGTTATTGCGACAGCCCGACCGGCGGCTGCCGGAGCGCTATCTGTGTTAACGCTTAAAAGAATTATTTTTGCGACAGCCCGATTATAAACAGCGGAGGTATTTTGTATATCTCCATTGTCTAAATGACAGGACAATTTAGAACCTCGCCCCTGTGATTAATTGAGGACGCGAGCGCAAAAACGATACACACCATTCTCAACGGGAATTGCCCGTGCGGCAGCACTATTGACGAATGGGGCAGAATGAGGTATTATTATTCAGATAATAAGTAATTAAAGGAGGAGCACATATGGGTATGATTCCTCAGATAAGCTGCCGCCGCTGCGGTGAAAAGTTCTCGGGACTGCGCCGCCGCTGCCCCAAGTGCGGCACACGCAGGGTTCAGAACAGCCGGCGCTCTCCGGGCACGACCCCCAGCGCCATAAAGGGCACCGCCGCAAATCAGAGAGCCGCCGATAATCGCAAATGGCAGCTCATATTCGGCATAATCCTGATCGTCGCGGTCATCGCCGCGCTCGTCGTTATGATAACCGTTAGTCTCGAAAACGCGGATAACCCCAACGCGCCCTCCATGCCGACTACCCCACCGGACGTCTCGGCCGTCCCGACCCCGACGCCCACGCCGACCCCGACGCCCACGCCCACGCCGGAGATAACCTCCCTCGGTATATATTACGGCAACAGTGAGCGCACCGAGTTCCTGATCCATGTGGGCGACGAGATATCGCTGACCGGCTCGCACTTCCCGCTGACCATCGCACCCGACTACAAGTGGTCTGTCGCGGATGAGAGCATCGCAAGCATCAAGGTAAACGAGACCGGCGGATGTACGGTCACCGGCGTCTCCGTCGGCACGACGAAGCTCATTCTGACCTGCTACGGTAAAACCGTGGAATGCACCGTTTATGTAACTAACTGATCAAAAACAAACGCTTCGCAGCTATTTTTGATTTGATTGCCTTTTGGCTCGCCGCTTACGCGGCAGCCGCCCAAAATGCCGCTTTTTTATGGTTTTACTAACGCAAAACCATAAAAAAGTGTTGACAAATCCATCGACATCGGGTACAATAGCCGTTGCCGATAAAAGGACGATTGGCGCAGCTGGTAGCGCATCCGCTTGACGTGCGGGAGGTCACAAGTTCGAGTCTTGTATCGTCCACCAAAGCCCACCTGAGAAATCAGGTGGGCTTTTTGCATGAAAATCCAGAGTTTTCAAGGGATCGCGATCGCTAAGCCTCCGTAATCGCAGCCATATATACCGGTCGAAACAATCAATTATAATCGCTCAAAATCAATAAAATGATGTCAAGTCTGATGTCAAATATCAAAATTGCCGCCTAAAGCAGGCGTAACAAAAGCCGCCAGAGGGCGGCTTTTATTTTTCCTTATTCGCTTTTAAGCTGCTTGCCGATCTGATTTACGCCGGTGGCGGCGAGGCCGGAGACGATGCCAACGGCGACGGCGGTTATATAATCGCCTG
>ENA-OYAY01000142-OYAY01000142.1-human-gut-metagenome-genome-assembly--contig:-NODE-142-length-14258-cov-5.776949_pt1 | contig 14258 bp, 6 predicted proteins | sample MGYA00244522_ERZ652829 | MGnify/ENA primary metagenome ERZ652829 (study PRJEB26926, sample SAMN06164481) | human gut metagenome | biome: ENVO:00009003; feature: ENVO:2100002; material: ENVO:00002003...
GTGTATAAGAGACAGATATTGGCAAGGGCGATATCGCAGGTACGTTTAAAAATAACGGCTCGGTTGAGGGCAATCGCTTTGTGGGCGGCTCGCTCGGCTACGTCGGCAAGTACGTCACAATCACCGCAAAAGGCTCCGACACCGTGTTCACCAACACCGGCACAGTCACTGCAACCGGCTACTATGCGGGCGGATCAATCGGCGCACTCGTGGGCAAAATCGAGGGCGTAGACAACGGCCATACCGTCAATTTCAAGAACACCGGCACAGTCACTGCAACAGGCTTTGTGGGCGGCTCTATCGGCGTGCTGGCAGGACCCGTCAAATACGCGCAATTTGTCAACAGTTCGGGCAATTTGCCAATCGCAGCGGTCAACGCCGTGGGTGGCTCGGTCGGTTTCATCGGCGTGCCTACTCCGCTTGAAACTATTCTTACCGGTGTCGGCATTACGCTCGCCGACGATTACGTCAAGGTGGAAAACGCTCACTTTGAGGCTTCGGGAGAGCTCACGGCAAATCCGGATTCCAATGCGATTTCTGTTGCTAAAGATGCAGCAACAAACAAATCAACAGGTTGGGGCGGCGTCGGCGGCGCAATCGGCGTCATCGGTAAGAATGTGCGCTGGGGCACCGAGCAAAACAAAAATACCTACTACGCAAACGGCAACGTCACCGCAAATGGCATCAACAACGTCGGTGGCATTGTCGGCATTATTCTTGCAGAAAACGTGAATATAAGCAATATGCTTGCCTACAACACCACCGTCAAGGGCGGCGAAAACGTCGGCGGTATCGTAGGCGCGACCGACGGCATAGGCACCGTCATAACTTCCGCATACGCAATAGAAGGCACATTCACCGGCTCGAAGAACGTGGGCGGTATCATCGGCCTTGCAAAAACCGACACCGACGCAAGCACGTCGTACTGGGTTAAGGGCTATACCAACGCTATCCTTGCAGGTACCGACGTCAAGAATTTGCAACAAGATCTCGGCAAGTTTGAAACCATTATCGAGTACGTCGGAGAGCAACCTATCGTGTTTACGGAAGAGTTCTGCAAGATGTACACGCCAAAGACCTATTACGACGATTATCCCGGCACGCACACCTACAACGGCAAGACCATTACGCTGGGCGAGAACGTTGAACAGTTGACTTGGTATGACTACTTCAAAGATAAACTCGGCGAAACTTCTGCGCAAATCAAAAACGGCGCGTGGGTTAAACCCATTGCAAACGCGCCTACTTATACGACGGGTGCAAACAACACCGGTTGGTATTTCGTTTACGCAACGGACAAGACAATCGGCACGATAAACGCAGAACACTCCACAAATGCGAATCTGCAATATTGGAAACGAATTGCGGACGCATATACGTCGAGCGAGCGCAACGAGGGTAAGGACGACAATGTGAAAAATCCGCTTGCATCCGATATCGTTCTCGGAAATGGCGCACCTCAAAAATCCACGCTTTATGCAACCGCAACCGCGGCAGGTACGGAGAGCGGATACTATCTCTATATGGCAACGTCCGGAAAATCCAGACCGAGCGCAACCAACCAAGGCAACAAGTTCTATATCCAAACGCTCACGACCAACGCCGACGCGCTTGCCGAAAACGTCGCGGTGTATTATCGCACGATTTCAAAAGGCAAAGCGTTGACGTTCAACGGCTATTTGCGTTACGCTCCCGTCGGCATAACCGCTTCGGAAGGCGAAACCGTGAGCTATATCAAAAATCCCGAAACTGCAACGGGCAAGCCGAATAGTTACTGCTATTCCGCAGACACCACGACTGCGGGTGGACAAGGCACGGACGGCGCACAAACCAATCCCGGTTCCTTCCATTCGCAAGTCAATATCTATTATTTCGACAGCGAGGGCAAACCGCACGTCGTCGGCGGCGTTGCAATAGGTTGGACGATAAACAAACGTGATCTCACCGCCGAATTTACCGCAAATACGGACAGAACTTACGGTGAAGACAGAAAACAAGAAGGCGACGGAACGGTTAAACACGATATGAAACTCGTCGTCGGCAACATCGCTCCCGAAGCAGGCAAAAACGCAGGTATTGTCATTACGATTTCAAGCGACAACGAAAGCTATACGTTTACGTGGGACGGCACACGTTTCGACAAAACTTCTGCCGGCGGTATTGTTATTTCCGCCGAAGGAATGACCGATCCGGGCGCAACGAACGGTTGGGACGCAAGCGATTCGCTTTACAACGTCACCGAACCTGACGACAAACAGACAAAGGACTTCTCGTGCTTTATCGACTTTACAAACGCAAAGACGTACACGATTTCAGTCACTACAACAGCGACGTCCGGCGCGCAATATACGCTTGATAAAACAACGAATTTCAGCGTCAAACAAGCAACACTTACGTTGAAAGGCGTGCCGACTACCAACAACCCGGATTCCGTTATATTCGATAACAAAACGCATGCTTTTAGTTGGAAAGTCGAGGGATTTAAATATAACGACGATATTTCGCAACTTGCATTGTTCTCGCCGACTGCTTATGCACTCGGAAAATCCGCTCCGTTATTCAACAGCGGCACTCCGAATACAATGAAAACCGGTAGCGTTACAATCGATGGCGTTGAAAACGTAACCTATACGATTTATTCAAACAGCAATTCTATCGATATAAGCGGCGCAAGAGATAAAGGCGAGTATTATATCGCATTCGCAACATTGAGCGCGGGCAACTACAAGCTTAAACTCGATAAGGGCGTTGAAAGTTTGAAACAATCCATAAAATTGTCGATTTCCGACAATGAATTGAAGTTTGATTGGAGAGGTGCAGGCGGTTCTCACCCGTACGATAAAAAGACAAAGGGAACTATCACACTTACCATTACTGCAAAGAGCGCGATAGACGGATTTGAAAATTTCGTAAAGAAGTTCTTCGCTCCGACAATGAGCGGAACGGGCGCAAACGCTGTTTGGGGTACTGCAAGCGACAATAAGTCTATAACAATCACGTTTACGACGGGAGTGAATGCAGGAACATATACGGCAACTATTGCTCAAAACAAGAACGAAACGGCATTTATCGAAGCAAACAAAGTCAACTGCTCGTATCCGATGATTCCGCAATCGAGCAGCTATAAGATTGATAAGCGGAATTTGACGATTACGTTGATATCGAAAGATAACAAAACGTCTTATACGTACAACGGTCAACATCAAGGACTTGTAAGCATCCGCGTAAATTCCGAATCCGGATCAACAGGGCTTATTTCCGGCGACAGTGTAAATGCAACCGTTTCGGTTTCAAGAGAAGGCACTGAATTTGGATCAATCTCTGTGTCCGCAATAACGTCGTCAACTGCAAATAACGTTCGTTTGTCCACAATCAATTTCGGCAAATACATAGCGACGGTAACGATGGCGGAAAATACGAACTATACTTGTCAACAAAGCGGTACGCTTGAATGGGAAATAAAGAAGTATCAACTTACTTTGAGCGATTTGACAGGTGGACAAAAGGTTTATGACGGCATTGCGACAAAACCGACGTTGAAAGTAAACGGTGTATCCGTTGACAACGGCGAGTTTACACCTTCGGGCGTTAGCGGAGATAGAATTGCAATAAAATATTCTGCAAGTATTGACGGTCAATCGTACGAATCGATTGTAAATGCCGGAAAGTACAGCGTTTCTATCGGCGGCAACGGAGCAAACGCCATCACCGTTTCGCCTGCAACACGTGACGGTATAAATACGGCCGACAACTATTCGATTGAAGGCGGACAAAGCGTTGACTACGTAATTTTGCCTCGAACGCTTAAACTTTCATGGCAAGAGATCCAATCGTTTGTATTCAGCAATACAGAGCAAGGATTGATTGTCGTCGGTGTTGAAGGCGTTGAGGACGGTGGAAACGGAAGCCTTGCAGTGAAGAGTGGCACAAGCACCATAAATGGCGTCAAATTGACAGGCTATGCCGGTGGCGACACTATCGAAATCACAATAATCGGCGCTTTACTGCATGCTAATAGTACGTCGAAAATGGAAGCCAAAATAACCGGTATGAGCGGCACAAATAAAGACGGTTCGAATTCTATTGAGGGAAATTATACTTTGAGCGAAGACGATAGATTCAGCGGAGAATTTACAATCACTCCGTCTGTTGTGTCAATCAAGTTCAATGCGCCAAACGCAACACTCACAAAGGTGTATGACGGAAACAGAACCGTACCCACAAGCCAAATCAACGATAGCTATTTCAGTTGGAGCGCAACAGGGCACAATCCGACACGCAATCCGTTTAAAGTTACGGCGCAGTATGACAACAAGAACGTCGGTGATAAAAAAGCGGTTACGTTCTCATATACGTTTACCGATCCGACGAACGTGGGAGATTACGTTGTGGGAACGGTTGACGGCAGTGCGTACACCGTCGGACAAATCACGCCGGCACATATCAAGGTTGCGCTTGACAAACTGCGCAGCGGCAAGGCGACGAGAACGTATACCGACGACGAGTTTTACGGTGGCGCCGAGGGTGCAACCGACAACGGACGCAGCAAGACCTATCGCACGGGCGAAGGATTTACAGTGAGCGGTGTTCTTGGCAGCGACAATATCAACGTTGTTGCACGATATCAAGAGGCTGACAACACGCGCAACAGCAATAGCGGAAATTACTTTGATTTCTCGAAATACGTCAACGACGTATACAAAGACGCCGACGGTACGTTCAAGAAAGCGTCGGCAGGCAAGTATTTCAAGAAACTCGTATTCACAATGACGGGTACGGATGCGGCAAACTATACGTTCAACGTTTACGATTCGTCCGCAGAAGGCGGCAACAAGTATAGCGAAAGCGACAGTACGGCGGCTGCAATACAAAGCGTAACCGTGTACGATTCGAGAGATTCGAAGAATAAGAACGCAAGCGGAGCGGCGAGTATTCAAATTGAAATCACCGTCAAATCCGTGCGTGTCGAGTACTCCGACACTGCGCAAAGCTACGCAAACGACGACAACACCTACAATACGGATTGGAAGCCTATAACCGGCACGAACAAAGATATGGATAAGGCTGATGCCAAAATCAAGGTGTCAAACGGCTGGATGTATGCGGACGGCAAAGACCATACTGCCGAGGAGGGTTACACGAAGAGAGAATATCGCGGCTATACGACGATCAGAGGTTCTCAAAACAGCGAACGCCTCGGCGCAACGGTCGATCCGACAAACGGTATGGATCTCAACTATCGTTTGAGCAATCAACCGACGTTGACCATTGCATATTTTGTGTCCACGGGAGATGAATACGAAATCAACTCGCTTGCCCGCTTGCTCATAGCGTCCTTCTATTACACGGCAAGCCAGAACCCCGACAATCTTGAAATTATCAAGATCGTATCTTCAGGCTACAAGTGGGTGAGCGTCGTAAGTGCGGACGATTATGACAAGGGTGAGTTCGAACTTCCGCAAGACACGCCTATAACCGATTCAAAGGCAACGACGTGGGACGAATACTTTACCGAGTTGGAAGCAAAAGGCTATTCGGTATTCCTCAATATCGAGGCAAACGCACAAGACAATATCCCCGCAAACACTTGGGGCTACTATGCGACTACGACGAGCGAAAGTTCTACAATCCCGACATCGTATAAACTGACCAAAGATATAGTCGGCAAGTTTACAGAAAGCGATATATCCATCCTCAATACGTTCTTCACGGTGATAGGTGCTGACGGCAAAACGACAACTTCAACGTGGAGCGGCAACGGAACATATCTCAAAAACGTTCTCAAAGCGGCTGAAGGCAAGATCGCAACGATCAACGGCAGTCTGTTCGTGTCCACGGCAAAGGCAGAGGGAGCAGGCGACGTGACGGGCTTCGGCGGTACGTTTGACGGCAACGGCTACGTCATCGAGTATCTCAACATTATGGGCTACGACAAAGAGAACGTCGGTTTGTTCGATGTCATCGGCGCAAACGGAATTGTCAAAAATCTGCATTTGAGAAATATCACAATCAATGCAAATCAAGGCAACGTCGGCGGTATTGCCGGCAGTATTGCCGCGGCTGAGGGCGATGCCGATGCAACAAAGAATGTCACCAACGTGTCCTTCCATGGCAAGATTACCGCAACGGGCGGCACGGTCGGCGGCTTGTTCGGCACAAGCGCAAGAGCAATCGACGGCGCAATCGTCCTTGGCGAGATAAGCGCAACCAATGCAATCGTCGGCGGCGTTGTGGGCACTGCAACTGCAGGCCTGAACAACGTTGTGTCAATGATGCAAATCACCGCAAGCGGCGGCACGGTCGGAGCGTTTACGTCCGACAATGCAAACGTTGGAGAAAAATGCACGCATATGACCAAGGCCGTGTGGAAGAAAGGCACGAGCGGCACGGGCTTTGTAAACGTTAAAGACAAAAACGTCGGTTACAATGCTTTGATGAGCGGTTCAAACTCGCTTTATGCAAACGGCACGTCCGATTTAGGCACATACGACGTCATCAGCGAAACGTTTGCCGACAGCGGTCAAAACGTCAATCCGCGCCAAAGCAAACGCTTGAGGGATATGGTTTCTGTGTATCTATTGATGTATTCTTTGAGCGTCAATGGCGAAAAGTACACCATAAGCTCGTCAAGTTGGCTTGTCGGCACGGCGGACGGAACAGATAACAACAAAATTGTAATTGCCAACAAACAAAACGTATCACTTTTGCGCGAGCTACGCTTTGCGGCGTACGTGCTAAAAGCCAACGTGAGCATTGACATTGCAAGCACGTTCAGCGTCGCATTCTATGGAAGTGTGACAAGCGAGACCGACAAAAACTACAAGATAACCTGCAACAAGCCGATGTTCGAGGCATATGCAACAGAGCCGACGGTGTGGCTTGTTACACCGACACAACCTTAATATCGAGCGCAGACGGCATGCCGTCTGCGCAAAATGCTTTTTTCAAGCGAAATCGATATTCTAACCGTGCAAAATGCGCCTTTTGTCGTATTTGATACGAAGATAGGGCATATTGCGTGTTGTGTTGGTGAAATCGATATTCTAACCGCACCGATTGCGAGTTTTGTGTCTGCCGCAAGAAAATACGAGCGTAAACCCCAATAAAAACGCTATATTAATTGTAATTTATATATAGTATATACAAAGTGCAACGCATACGCACAAGGAAGCAAGAGTAAATGAGTCAGCCAAGCAAAACCAAAACTTTCAAAATCATCATGTCAATCATGATTCCGCTTTTGATTGTTGTGACCACCGTTGTTATGGTGGGCGCGTCTTTTGCGTGGTTCTCAAACGCCGACAAGGTCACTATCACCGAAATCACGATGTCCACTGCCGAGTCCTACAAAATAAATTTTGAATTGCAAAACAGTCAACTTTGGGACAATATGGAGTATGTCGGGCAAACCGCATTTTGCGATAACGAAGTCAATGGCGGCAAGCTCATGACCAAAGCCATAGCAGGCGAAAACACCGTTGACATCAGCAATCGTCCCTACTATTTTATCAATACCGTTGCGCTTGACACGACAGGCAAAACTTTTGATATGAATATGGCGTTCGACACCGCAAAGATTGTCAAATATCAATATCAAAAAAATGCCGACGGCACAATCAAAATAGGCGAAGACGGCAAACCGGTGAAAGATTTAGTCGAACCCCCTGAAGTGAAAAAAACATACGGCATAGGTGAAAACCCCACTTCACCGAGTGAGATTCCATATGCTTTCACTTGGTTTTTCAAACCGCATAGCGGCACGACTTCCAAGAACTATACCGAAACCCAAAACACCGAAGGCAAAGATATCCAAAAACTTAAGCAACCCGATCCGCAAGACGGCGAGGTGTGGTACACTCCGTACGGAAAACTTGAGTTTGCCGAAACAAGCGAAACCGTCAACGGCGAAAATGTCAAAAACTTTTACGTTTCAAAAGTCAATGGTGACTCTATCAATGCAGACGATTACAGCATTAAAAATGACAACGCCAAAAGAGATATAATCAAGTTCAAAACAATAGACCAAACTAGCAACGAAACATCTCAAATGTTCGATTTTTACATAGTTTTTGCGCCCGAAAAGCTGTTTTGGATGCAATACTTCAAAGCCGACGTTGACAAGTATACGGCGGCGCAGGCTTATGGAACAAATAACGAAGGTGCAGGTAGCGCAGACGCTTTGAAAAAGATTTTCGGCAATCTGAGCAATCAGATGTTCTATTCGAGCAGGGACTATTCCGGCTCGACGTTTGAGTTTTCAGCCGTCATCAACGTCACGGGTATGAGAGAGGAGGGACAAGGCTAATGAACAAAACAAAGCGCACCCTCATCGTATCGTCCGTTGTTATGGCACTCATTTTGGTTGTCACCGCAGTCAGTGTGACGGCGGCGTGGTTCAGCAACTTTGCAGGCAGCAACGCAGGCGGATTCACCATTGATTCGGCACTCTTGCAAGAGAGCGTCAACATCACGATTGACAGCAGTGCGTCGGACTATGGCACGGCGTTGTGGCCCGCCGTTGCAACTCCCGGCTACCTCGAAAAAGGCAAGGTTGCGCCGTATGGAACAGATTTGAAAACGACACAAACAGGGGTTATTGACGTCAAGGCAAAATGCGCGGTGATATATTTCCCCATTCGCTTTGAAGGCTCACCCGATTTGAATGAACAAAACGTTGCAATCGACGGAAGAAGGTCGCTGTATCTTGATGTTAAACACGCCTATCTCGGCACAAAACCTGCCGAGAACGGCAACGGAAACAACACACCGAGCGAGGATACAACCAAGGACTATTTGTCATCGTTCAACGTTGAAATGAAACTTGTTCGTGTCACAAAAACCGTCAACGGTGAAACGGTTACGACAAGCGTTGAAGATTTACCGTCAACTCAAACACCGCAAGGTACGGCAAACGATGTATACTACAATCAGCCCGGCAACGCCAATGGCAAATTGACGGGGTACAAGCTCTATATGCTTCTCAAGCCGGGCGTTGAATACTACGTACAAACCACAATCTATTTCAACCAAATCGACGAGGAATGTGATGAAAAGTTGCTCTATCTTGACGCATTCCAAAAGGCTCAAAAGGCAATATCGTTCAAGTTTGAACTTCACAGCACGTTGCCTGCAGGCACAAGCATAAGAAACAATCATATGACGCCATGATTACAAGCCGTAAAAACAAAATCGCGATTGTTGTCGCAATCATAGTGCTTTTTGTCATCGCCGTTTCGACGATGGGAGTTTCCTATGCGGTTTGGACGTCGCCCGACGGCACAATCGGCGGTGGACAGTCAACGGCGTCACCATCCGTCACCCCCGACAACTCATACGTGTGGGCAAAATATTTCAAGGGCAACGTAATAACCGTTGGCGAACAGGAATATGCGGAGCTTACAACTTTCTACACGGACGATGCAGGCTTAAACCTCTCCGACGTTTTCATTCCCGACAAAATCACGATTGAAGGCAAGGATTATCAAGTCTATCGCATCACCAACGGCATATTTGCGGACGCAACGCTCAAAAATTTGCCTGTTATGGTGCATATACCATCAAGCGTGCGAGAAATTGACGACGCGGCTTTTGCAGGACTTGAAAATCTCGAAACCGTGTATTTTGCAAACGAAAACGTCTGCACTCTCGGCGAGTTTGCCTTTGCAGGCTGCTCGAACCTCAAAAACATTTACAATATCAAAGGCGGCACTGTGACAGCCAAGAAAACGTCTTTTCTCGGAATAGGAAAAGATATAACTGTCGGTGACAACGGAGCGTTTTCATTTTCTTGACAAATAAGGCGCAATTAATTTTTTATAACTTTTTTGCAAAGTTGGCATCAATGTTTGACACAAACGCAAACTCTTGCTATACTAAATAAGCTTGATACAAGAATGACTGACATTTTGTGTCAAACCGATTTGCTTTAACAATTATGGAAGCGTATCGAAGCGGTCATAACGAGGCGGTCTTGAAAACCGTTTGGGTGAAAGCCCACGGGGGTTCGAATCCCTCCGCTTCCGCCAAAATATGCTGATGTGGCTCAGGTGGTAGAGCACATCCTTGGTAAGGATGAGGTCACCAGTTCAAGTCTGGTCATCAGCTCCAAATCCGTGAACGAAATTCGTTCACGGATTTTTCATATCTGCGATATGAAATGCACGCATTGTGCCAAAGCGTGCGGAGCGCTTGTCGGCTGCGCACGGCATCCGAAAATGCGATGCGCTTTCTTCTGCCTATGCTTGCCATCATCGGCTAAAATCGTTTGAGAATATGGGAAAAAAAGAGCATATTCCTGCGTCCGTTTGTGTGCATATGCACATATGTTGAAATGAGAATACCGATATTGATGTATGCGCAAGCATACATATGTCTAAAAAATTGTCGTAGAGGTATTTACGAGACGGAAAACGTGTGATATAATACCAAAGTCAAATAATTTGTGATAAGGTGAAAAATGAAAGTCAAATTGAACCAATTTTTCAAACAAGACGTGAACGGCGTCGATGTTTTGCTCACTGATTCTCCCGAGGTCAAAGCGCAAGTGAAAAAGAACAAAAAGATCGTCAAAAACGCAATCGTATGGTCGATTGTGAGCGTGCTTTTGTTTGCACTTATTCTTAACGTCGTAATATTGCCGCTCACGGGCGGATGTGCAAGAGTCGAGCGCATAACGTCCTATAACGGCGACAACAAGTATATTGCCTTTGACAAGGAGGGCGGCTTGTTGCTTTCCGCTCACCGTGCGGGCGGCGTGCTTGAACCCGAGGAAACTATGGCGGCGTTCAAACAATGTATGGAAGAAGCGGAGCGCGAAAACTACAAAGTCGATATTCTTGAATTTGACCTGCATCTTACAAAGGACGACGAGCTTGTGCTTATGCATGACCACGAGATCGACCGCACCTCAAACGGCTCGGGCAAAATTTGCGACAAGACGCTTGCGGAGCTTAAAACCTACAATTTTGGTCACAACTTCAAGACTGTGGAGGGCGAATATAAATACCGCGATAAGTCGGACGCCGAGCTTGAAGACGTGCGCATTGCCACGCTCAGAGAGGTGCTTGAATATGTCGAAAAGGTCGCTCGCCCCGACAAGTCTATGAAGTACGTCATCGAAATCAAGGACGGTGGCGAGCCGGGCAAGCGCGCAATGAACAAGCTCTATCGTATGATGGACGAGTACGACATCATCGACAGAACGGTGTTCGGCACGTTCCAGGGCGAAATCAGCAAGTACGTTGACGAGTGCAACGCAAACGGCGCGTTTGAAAAAGAAATCGTCCGCTCGGCAGGCATCACCGAAGTGCTTGATTTTTACTATGCCTTCCTTTACGGCAACACAAAGGCAAAATTCAACTTCGAGGTTTTGCAAATCCCGATGGGATTCAACGGATTTTTCGATTTGTCCACAAAAGAGTTTATTGACTTTGCCCACAGCCTCGGCATTGCGGTGCAATATTGGACGATAAACGACCCCGAGGACGTTGCAAAACTTCAAGCAAACGGTGCGGACTGCATCATGACCGATAATCCTAAAATGGCATACGAAGTGTTGCACAGAAACGACAGATAACACAATCAAAAGAAAATGGGCACTCGTTGAGTGCCTCTTCTTTTGTAGCTTTACAAATCTAAAATGGTTTGAATGTTTCAATTCAGTGCGTTCTTTTGTTGGAGCAAATTTGCAAAAACAAAAGATAAAGCAGGCGTTTTGCCTGCTTTATCTATGTTTTTTGTCAAATTGCATTTGATTTAAACGATTACTTTTTTGAGTTCTTTTCCTTGCCGAAGCCTTTGAGGAATCTGCGGAAACCGCCTTTTCTGCCGTTGAGCATATCCACGAGTCCGTCGAGCGAGCGTTTGGAGATGATGCCCATCGACCACGCTGCAATCGTGCGGTAGGGCATGTCTTTGACGGAGTTTGTGAGCATTTCGGGGTTTTCGGATGAGAGCGCGACGAGGTTGATGACGCCCACGCACAATCTGTACATAAATCTACCGAAAGGTGACACGTTGCATTGACCGATAGTGTTGCACGCTTGCAATTCGCCCTTGGCAAAGGGTTTGTTTTCAATCATCTTTGCGCCGTAAAGAGCCTCGAATTGTTCGACGGGGATTTCGGTTGCGTTTGCGATGTCATAGTAGCAAGGAGCGACCGCTTTGTAGTCGGGGATAGGCGCGTCGGGGTTCTTTGACGCAACGTTTACGATGCCTTCGAGTTTGATGTCGCGAGAGGATGCGCCAACCAGAATCTTGAAGTCGCCGCTTTCGACGTGCCAATCGTTGATTGCAACGTTGTAGTAGGCAAACGCTCTTGAATCGAGGCTGATTTCAACGTCTTTTTCTTCGCCCGGTTGCAAGAAAACTTTTTTGAAACCTTTGAGTTCTTTTGCAGGGCGATAGAGGGTGCTTTCAACGTCCGAAACGTAGAGTTGAGCGATTTCCGCACCTGCGACTTTGCCGACGTTCTTGACGGTGAAAGTGACGGTGAACGGATCTCCTTCGTTGATTGCGTTTGCGCTCAAACGGAGATTGGAATATTCGAAGCTAGTGTAGGAAAGTCCGTAGCCGAACGGATATTTGACGCGCTTGTTCGCGCTGTCGTAATAGCGGTATCCGACGTAAACGCCTTCGCGATATTCAACCGTTCTCGGTCCCATACGGAAGTATTTCGAGCCGAGATAATCGTCCTCGTGGACGGGGAAGGTTTCTGCAAGTTTGCCCGAGGGATTGACTTTGCCGTAGATAAGATTGTACGCCGCTTCGCCGCCTGCTTGGCCGCCGAGATAAAGGTTGAGTATGCCTTTGACGTCCTTGTCCCAGTCGCCGATTTCGACGGGAGAACCGCAAGAAAGCACCACGACGACGTTTTTGTTGACTTTCAAAATTTCGTTGATGAGAGTGACGTGAGAGGAGGGCATCTTGATGTGATGACGATCGTAGCCTTCAGATTCAAACGCATCGGTAAGTCCGACGAAGAGAAGCACGACGTCTTTGCCTTTTGCCGCTTTGACCGCTTTTTTAATCAAGCTCTTTTTGTAGCCTTCGCCTTTGAGAACGTAGCCGTCGGAGTAGGTATATTCTTGTCCGACTTTGTCGAGCGCGTCGGTGAAGGATGTAAGTTTTGTGGGAAGAATGTGGCTCGAACCACCGCCTTGATAGCGGATTTGTTTTGCGAGTCTGCCGACGACGGCGATACTTTGTTTTTTATTCAAAGGCAAAATACCGTCGTTTTTGAGAAGAACCGCGCCGCCTTCTGCCGCTCTGCGAGCGATGTCGTTGTGCTTTTCGATGTCAAACGTGACGCCTTCGACTTCGCGCACGGTGTTTTCGTATGCAAATCTGATGAGACGAAGCACGTCTTTGTCGATATCTTCTTCGGTGAGAGTGCCTGCTTCTAGTGCTTTATATACGGTGTCACCGTTGAGTCCGCAACCCTTGCTGCCGGGCATTTCGAGATCCATACCCGCTTTGACGCCTTCGGCGCGATCGTTCACTGCGCCCCAGTCGCTGACTACGATTCCGTCATATCCCCATTCGTCGCGCAAGACGTCGTTGAGGAAGCGTTTGTTGTCGCTCAAATACGTGCCGTTCAAGCGGTTGTAGGAGCACATAACCGTGGTTGGTTTTTCTGCTTTGACGATATGCTCGAAAGCCGGCATATAGATTTCACGCAAAGTACGCTCGTCCACGATTGAATCGATGGTCATTCTTATGTATTCTTGGTTGTTGGCAAGATAGTGCTTCAAGGACGTGCCGACGTTCTTTTCTTGCACGCCGTGCACCCATGCGCCGCCCATGCGCCCCGCAAGGAAGGGATCTTCCGAAAAATACTCGAAGTTTCTGCCGCAAAGCGGACCTCTTTTGATGTTGACGCCGGGGCCGAGCACGGTTGAAACGCCCAAAGATTGCGCTTCGACAGCGATTGCTTGTCCCACTTCTTCAACGAGTTTTTCGTCCCAGCTCGATGCCGTTGTGACTGCGCCGGGGAAGCACGTTGCGGGTTCGGGCGTTTGCATAATATTGACGCCACCGCCGATTTTTTCGCGGCGAAGACCGCTCGGACCGTCGCTCATACGCACTGCCGGGATGTCGATATCGTCGCGTTTGACGGGCTGAGTGAGCCAGTTGGTTGAGCCCGAAAGCATGGTGATTTTTTCATCCAGCGTGAGCTTTGCCAAAATCTCCTTGTAATCTTTTTCGTTCATATTTTCCTCCGAAAACAATGTTTTCTTATTTTATTTATATACTTAAAG
>ENA-OYAY01000145-OYAY01000145.1-human-gut-metagenome-genome-assembly--contig:-NODE-145-length-14131-cov-5.091219_pt1 | contig 14131 bp, 10 predicted proteins | sample MGYA00244522_ERZ652829 | MGnify/ENA primary metagenome ERZ652829 (study PRJEB26926, sample SAMN06164481) | human gut metagenome | biome: ENVO:00009003; feature: ENVO:2100002; material: ENVO:00002003...
CGCCGCTATTGTAAAGCGCGCGGCATACTGGGGGCATCCGGCGATCGCGGTGACAGACCACGGCGTGCTTCAGGCCTTTCCCGACATGTGGAAGGCCGGCCAAAAGCACGGCGTCAAGATAATCTACGGCTGCGAGTGCTATTTCGTGAATGACCTTGACGGCAGCCTTGCTGTGCATGGCAGCAGTACAAGGGATATCGGCGATGAGATGGTCGCCTTTGACATCGAGACCACCGGCCTTAACGCAAGCTCTGACCGCATGACCGAGATCGGCGCTGTGATATTCGCCGGAGGCGAGATAAAGGAGAGCTTTAACACCTTTGTCGATCCCGGAATGCACATACCCGCGGAGATAACCCAGCTCACCGGCATAACGGACAGGGACGTCAAGGGTGCGCCCGACGAGGGCGAGGCCATGAGGATGTTCCTTGAATTCGCGGGAGACCGCCCAATAGTCGCGCATAACGCCGATTTTGACACGGGCTTCATGTCATCGGCCTGCGCCCGCTGCGGTATAGACTTCGAGCCGGTGTATCTGGACACGCTGTCGCTTTCACACGCGCTCCTGCCGGATCTGAAGCGTCATAAGCTCGATATAGTCTCAAACCGGCTTAGCCTGCCGGAGTTTAACCATCACAGGGCCTCCGACGACGCGCTCGTGGTCGCTCGCATAATGGGCAAATTCCTGCCCATGCTCGCAGAAAAGGGCGCGAAGACGCTTGACGATATTCAGGAGATCTTCAGAGCGATAAAGCCGGCCGACCACAGCAAATCCCGCCATATGATACTGCTGGTGAAGAACAAGACCGGCCTTAAAAATCTGTATGAGCTGGTGTCGCAGTCGTATCTTAAATATTTCCACAAGACCCCGACCGTGCCCAAGAGCCTGCTTATAAAGCACAGAGAAGGCATACTTGTAGGCTCCGCCTGCGGCATGGGCGAGCTGTACGGCGCGGTGATGCACGGCGCGAGCGACGCGGAGCTCAAGCGCATCGCTTCTTTCTATGATTATCTTGAGATACAGCCGCTCGGCAACAACCACTTCCTCGTGGATAACGGCGTTGTCAACGATGAAACGGTGCTTCAGGACTATAACCGCCGCATACTTGATATCGGCAGGCAGCTCAATAAGCCCGTCATTGCCGCCAGCGACGTCCACTTCCTTGACGCCGAGGACGAGCAGTACCGAAAAATATTGCAGGCTGCAAAAAAATTCTCCGACGCCGACCGCAGCTGCCCCATATTCTTCCGCACCACTGACGAAATGCTGCGTGAGTTTGAATACCTGGGCAGGGAGACGGCTAAGGAGGTCGTCATAGACAACCCCAGAGCGATCGCAGATCAGGTGGACGATATCGAGCTTCTGCCAAAGGACTTGTACCCACCGAAGATCGAAAACTCCGCCGAGGATCTCAAAAATCTCGTTTATGGCAAAATGCACGCCATCTACGGCGAAAATCCGCCCAAAATAGTGCAGGAACGTGTGGACACGGAGCTCAAGACCATTCTGGACCATAATTATGACGTGATCTATATGTCGGCCCAGAAGCTTGTTCAGAACTCGCTTGAACACGGCTATCTGGTGGGCTCCAGAGGCTCCGTCGGCTCTTCGATCGTCGCCTACATGTCGGGCATCACTGAGGTCAACTCCCTTCCTCCGCACTATGTCTGCCCCAAGTGCAGGCATTCGGAGTTTGTGACGGACGGGTCTTACGGCTGCGGCGCCGATATGCCGCCGAAAAACTGCCCCGACTGCGGTGCGCTGATGCGGCAGGACGGCTTCGATATCCCGTTCGAGACCTTCCTCGGCTTCCCCGGCAACGAAAAGACGCCCGATATAGACCTCAACTTCTCAGGCGAGTATCAGGCTCAGGCGCATAAGTATACCGAGGAGCTTTTCGGCTCCGATCATGTATTCCGCGCCGGAACGATCGGCACGCTGGCGGAAAAAACCGCCTACGGCTATGTAAAAAAGTACCTTGAGGAGCGAAATATTACCGTCACCAAGGTGGAGGAGAACCGCCTTGCAAAGGGGCTTGTTGGCGTAAAGCGCACGACGGGCCAGCACCCGGGCGGCCTCGTTATAATCCCACAGGACATGGACGTGACTGATTTCTGCCCCGTTCAGCACCCGGCTGACGACCCCAAGAGCGGCATAGTCACGACGCATTTTGAATATCATTGCATGGAGTCGAACCTCCTGAAGCTGGACGAGCTGGGTCATGATGACCCAACTATGCTGCGCATGCTGGAGGATGAAACCCATATTGACCCGAAGACGATCTCCTTCTCAGACCCCGACACCATGAAGATATTCACCACGCCCACGGTGCTGGGGCTTCCAGAGGATGACGAGATAATTGGCAAAACGGGCAGTATCGGCATACCTGAATTCGGAACGGGCTTCACGCGCCAGATGCTGGTGGATACCCAGCCGACCCAGTTTGATACGCTGGTGCGTCTGTCCGGCTTCTCACACGGCACCGACGTCTGGGCGGGCAATATCCGCGACCTCATAGTAAACGGCATCGCTACCGTTAACGAGACCGTCGGCTGCCGCGACGATATCATGCTCTACCTTATCCAGAAGGGCATGGAGCCCTCGCTTGCCTTCAAGACCATGGAGGCAGTCCGAAAGGGTAAAGTGAAAAAAAGCGGAGAGTTCCCGGGGGACGCGGAGGCGCAGATGCGTGCCATGGACGTTCCCGAGTGGTACATAGAATCCTGCCGCAAGATAGCATACCTTTTCCCCAAGGCGCACGCTGTGGCATACGTTATGATGGCGTTCCGCATAGCATGGTTCAAGGTGCATGAGCCGCTGGCGTTTTACAGCGCTTATTTCTACCGCCGCAGTCAGAAGAACAGCTTCGACGCGGAGATGATGACCTGCGGCATCGAGGAAGTGAGGCGCAGGATAAACGAGCTCAAGCAGAAGGACGATTCGACCGCCAACGAGGACAGCATCCTCACCACCCTTGAGGCGGTGTATGAATTTTATATGCGAGGCTTTGGTTTTGCACCCATAGATCTGTATGAGTCCGATGCGGTGAAGTTCAAGATAACGGAGGACGGAAGGCTCAGGCCGCCTTTCGTGGCGATAGCCGGTCTCGGCGAGACCGCGGCATACGACCTTGCAAAATGCACCGAAAACGGCTGGAGCTATATCTCTGTCGAGGAGGTTGGTGCCGCATGCCCCAAGGTCAGTACGAGCCATCTTGAAGTGCTCAAACGCCTCGGCGCCCTCGGCGATATGCCCGAAAGCTCCCAGATAAATCTGTTTGAAAGCTTTTGACAAAGAAAGATCCACACCTCAAAACGAGGTGTGGATCTTTCATCTTGTATGCGCATCGTGTGTCAGAAGCGTCCGCCTCTGCCGCCGTGGATAGCTCCGCCGCCCGACATATGCGTACTGCTGAAATGTCCGCCGGCTCCGATACCGCCCTGATGGTCGTCATCTTTGGGCTTCGGAGTTTTGCTCACCGTGGTGTAGAGAAAAATATCGCGGCTTTCGCTGAGGCGGAAGCTGCCGCTGCGGACATAATTTGCCGCCGCTGCCTGCATTTTAACGCTCTTCATACCGCGTTTCATAATGCTCATGGCTATGAACGCGATTATAAGCCCAACGCCTATGGCAATGGGGATCCAGATAAGTCGAGGACCTGAATTGCTCTCCGCATCGGGGAAATCGTAGAAATACTCGTCGGAGTATTCATCCCGCCTGCCCCCGTAGCCCTCGTCCTCCAAGTCCTCTGCCATGTAAGACCGGCAGTCCTCTATGAAGGTCTCAAAGGCGGCAAGGCAGTCGCCGTCCGCAAGATATGGCGTAATATCCTCGCCTATGGAGTCAAGGTAATAGTCCGGAAAAGCGTAAATGGCGTAGCCCTTTGTTGATATATGCCATTCCCGCTCGGCCATACTCACCAGCAGGAGGAGACCGTCATCATCCTCGCCCTCGCCCAGATCGTTATCGTCGTAAAAATCATCGGCGTATTCCTCGGCGCTCCTGCCGTCGAACGAAGCCACGGTGAGGATGGCTACGGTCATTTCGTATTCGCGGCTCGTATCCTCCAGCGCGGCGGCGACGCTGTAAGCCTCACTGCTGCCGAGCAGCCCCTCATAGTCATACAGGAGCTGATCGCTGCCTGCAAAGGCGGGGAGGGACAGGCTGATGCAAATACAGAGCAGAAGAAAAACGGAAAAAAGCTTTCTTTTCATACCGCACCCCCTACATCAGCGCAAGCCACATGAGGCCGTATGAGACTGCGGCGGAAACTGCGGCGATCGTCGCGAAGTATCTGGCGTACATGCCCTTATCAACGGGAAGGTCGCCCACAAATTTCCCAGTCTGGCCGTTCATGGCAAAGGTGTATTTCTGACCGTTCCATGTGGTGTTGAGGAGCCAGACAGGGTAGAGAGCGTATCGGGTCCTGCTGCCGGAGAAGCAGACGGAGCTGTTTTCGGGGATAACGCTCGTGTATGCAGGTGAAACAGTATTCCGCAGTGTATCCTCAGCGCTTGCCCTGATGCGGCGGTTGGCGCGGTTTATGCTCTCCTCGGCTGTCACATCATACTTGTCGGCGAAATATCCCGAGAGATAAGCGGTCTGAAAATCAACAGCCTCACTGAAGTCAAAGGGCTCCAGAGATTCCATGAGATCGTCCGGCATTTTCAGCGAGCCGTCGACCGGAACATGCTCAAAGCCGAGGCTTCCGCTGCGGAAGAGGTTATAGAAGCTCGTAGCGGTGTAATTGTAATTTGCGTCGCTCCAAAAACGCACCGTGGTAGCGCGGTATCTGACGCGTGTATCGGCGGTGGCGTCGAAAAGCCAGAAGGGAACGTAAACGCCCTTTATTTCATCAATATGATTTTCGCTTTTAAACACCTTTGGAAGCAGCCTTTTGCCCTCAAGGTGCTTTCTGAGCGCCTCCTTGGCGGCTTTTTTGTCGAGCTTAAAGGGTATAACGCAGTCCGGCTTAAGCTCGCCCGAGAGCCGGTTTTTGAATATGACCGGATTTCCGCAGAAGGGGCAGTGCGATGCCGATACGGTCTCGTCGGCGATGATCTCGCCTCCGCAGGAGGAGCAGATATAAACGCTCAGCTCCTCATCCTCACCCTCCTGCCACAGCCCGAAGCTGCCGGTGTCCCAGCTCATGTCGTCGCCGCGGTCGGCTTTAAGACCCTCGTCGTAGCTTTTCAACGTCTCGAGGTCAAACTCCGTGTCGCAATAGGGGCATTTCATTTTCTGAGCCGTGCTGTCAAAGCTTATCGCGCCGCCGCAGCAGGGGCATTTGTATTGGATGGTGCTTTCTGTCTCCATACCCGTCATTCCTTGTCGCCCTCGTCAAAGGGATCGCCGCATTCAGGGCAGAACTTCGGGGGATTTGAGGGGTCGGCGGGCTTCCAGCCGCACTTATTGCAGCGGTACACAGGCTTTTTTGCACCGCATTCGGGGCAGAATTTCCCCGTGTTGACCGAACCGCAGGCGCAGGTCCATGCTTCAGATGCCGTGGCAGAGGGAGCCGCCTGCTGTCCCATCGCGTAGAGGTTCTGCGCGTTTATGCCGCCGGCATTCATAGCCATGCCCATACCCATAAAGCCGGTCATAGCGCCTGCTGAGTTTCCGGCCGCTGTGCGCATCGCCTCCGCCTGTGCGCCGACAAGATTTGCGGCTGCCATAGTGGGGTCGCGCATGACGGCGGAGCGCTGAAGCTCCTTTATGGTCTGAGCGTCCTCGTCGGGAAGAGTTATCGGATTCATGGCTATGGAAACAACGCTGATGCCGCGCATCTCGCCCCACTTGCGGGTGAGGGTCTCGTTCATGAGCTGGGAAAGCTCCTCGGCGTACGCGGGGATCTGGCTGGGACGCATGCCCATATCGGAGAGCTTTGCAAACGCTGGCTGAAGAGCGCTTATGAACTCGGTCTTAAGTTGGCTGTCAATCTCCTCGCGGGAATAATCCCGCTCGACGTTGCCGCATACGTTGGTGTAAAACAGCAGGGGATTTGTGAGCCTGTAGGAGTACACGCCGTTGCAGCGCACGGCGGTGTCGAGGTCCAGCCCGATGTTGCTGTCTACTATCCGGAAGGGTATGGGATTTGACGTGCCGAACTTGTTGTCGGTTATCTCCTTGGTGTTGAAGTAATAAACGCGCTGATCCTTGCCGGTGTCGCCGCCGAAGGTAAAGCGCCTGCCGATGAGCTTGAAGGTGTCGATAATGGACTTGCCGAGGGGACCGGCAAAGACGCTGGGCTCGGTGGAGGTATCGTAGGTGAACTGGCCGGGCTCGGCGCAGACCTCAACGATCTTACCCTGCTCGACGATGATCATGCATTGCCCGTCGGCAACGGCGATGCCCGAGCCGTTGGATATGATATTGTCGCTGCCCTTGGTATTTGAAGACCTGGAGCTGATGCGCTTTACGCCCTTGACCACGAGAGTATCCTTATCAATAGCGTCGCAGTAGAAAAACTCCTTCCACTGGTCGGCCATAGTGCCGCCGAGCGCCCCCGCTCCTGCTTTTATAAGTCCCATATTTCAGAACCCCTTTCATGTTTATAAATGATCTATTTTGTTATACCGCGAAAGAGATAAGCACCGGCTTCCACGGGCGGAAGCAGCTCTGCGGCTTTGACAAGCTCTTCGATGCGCTCCGCATTTACTGTATCGCAGGGCTCGAGAGGCGAGACCCCACCGTTGAAAGCGCCGCTCATGACCGAGGGCCTGTCGACAGGCAGTATCCTCCGTCCGTCCTCACAGATGAGGTACAGTCTCAGGTCAACGTCGTGGCCGCTTGTGGCGTGGAGCGCGAGCTGCCCCATGAGGGGATACATCTGCTCGAACATTTCGGCCTGAGTGCATTCGAGAAGATAAACCTCGCCAGAATAATCGGGCTTTTTCCCTACCCATCTTTTCTGAATCTGCATAAATATCCCCCCTTCTGAGGCACTGGCTCCCGACGGCGCAAGCTTTCAACATTAGTTATAATATTATCACGGCTTTCTCCCTCTTTCAACACTTGCGGATATTAAAAAATGGTGGTAAAATTAATTGTTTGATTAAAAAGGGGGATATCTGCTGTGAGCAAAATAAAAGATATAAAGCTCTCACCATCGGGTGAGATGAAAATAAAATGGGTAGAGCGCAATATGCCCGTTCTGCGCGGTATAGGCGAGGACTTCAAGAGAATAAAGCCCTTTGCAGGCATGAAGGTGGCTCTCTCCGTGCATCTCGAGGCAAAAACGGCATATCTGTGCCGCGTCATGGAGATGGGCGGAGCGGAGATGTATGTAACGGGCTCTAACCCCCTGTCCACGCAGGACGACGTCGCCGCAGCGCTGGCGGCGGGCGGTATGAACGTGTTTGCCGAATACGGCTGCTCCATGGAGCGATACGAGGAATGCCTTGAGGAAGTCCTTAAGGTCGGACCGAATATCATAATAGACGACGGCGGTGATCTTGTGCATCTTATACACACTAAATACGCAGACCTAATCCCCAACGTTATAGGCGGCTGCGAGGAGACGACCACGGGCATAAACCGTCTGAAGATCATGTCCAAGGCCGGCGAGCTCAAGTTCCCCATGGTGATGGTCAACGACGCCGACTGCAAGCATATGTTCGATAACCGCTACGGTACGGGTCAGAGCGTATGGGACGGCATATGCCGTACTACCAATCTCATCGTCGCAGGCAAATATGTCGTCATATCTGGCTACGGCTGGTGCGGCAAGGGCGTTACGCTTCGCGCAAAGGGACTCGGAGCGAAGGTCATCGTAACGGAGACCGATCCCGTCCGCGCGCTCGAAGCAGTAATGGACGGCTACGAGGTCATGCCGATGGCCGAGGCCGCAAAAATAGGCGATATCTTCTGTACCGTGACCGGCGGCAGGGACATCATCACAGCAGAGCACTATCCGCTTATGAAGGACGGAGCCATACTCTCCAACGCGGGTCACTTCAACATCGAGGTCGATATGGACGCGCTGGAAAAAATGGCGGTCGAAAAATATGAGGCGCGTCATAATATCCAGGGCTATGTCATGCCCGACGGCAGAACGCTGTTCACCATAGCCGAAGGCAGGCTTGTGAACCTTGCCGCCGCGGACGGACACCCCGCCGAGATAATGGATATGAGCTTTGCCATCCAGGCAATGAGCGCTCAGTTCCTCGCGGAAAACCGCGGCAAGCTCAAAGCTGACGTGGTCGCGGTGCCGCGCGAGATCGACGAGGACGTCGCCCGCCGCAAGCTCAAAGCTATGGGCGTAGAGATCGACAGTCTCAGCCGTGAGCAGGCCGAGTATCTTGGGAAATAATAAGCATAGGGGCACCCAGCCCCCTATGCTTAGCCAAGGTAAACGGCAAAATTCCGAAAGGAGGGTCCGAGATGGGAAACATGGAGAACATGGATTTTGAAGCCATGCACGACCGGCAGTTTGACGAGCTGATGGAGCTGCTGGACGCCCACCGCATGAAAGAGCTTCAGCTCCGCCTTGAGGACATGAATGAATTTGACGTTGCGGAGTTTCTGACGGAGATCGGAGACAACAGGATGCCAATGGTGTTCCGCCTTCTGTCCAAGGAGACAGCCGCCGACGTTTTTGCAAATTTTGAAGCCCCCGAGCAGGAACAGATAATAAACTCGATAACGGATTCGGAGCTGTCCGCCATCATCGAAGAGCTGTACGTTGACGACGCTGTCGATATGATGGAGGAGCTTCCGGCAAATGTGGTAAAGCGCGTTATGCGCACCGCTACGCCCGAGACGCGAAATCTTATAAACCAGTACCTTAATTACCCCGACAACTCTGCTGGCAGCATCATGACCGCCGAGTTTGTCGACCTTAAAAAATACATGAACGTGCGGGAATCGATTGCCCGCATCCGCAGGATAGGCGAGGATAAGGAGACGATATATACCTGTTTCGTCACTTCCGCCGACCGAAAGCTTGAAGGCGTTCTGTCGGTCAAGGATCTTCTGCTCTCGGACGATGAGACGGTCATAGAAGACCTCATGGACAAGAACATCATATTCTGCATGACCCACGACGATCAGGAGGCGGCGGCGGAAAAGATCTCCGACTACGACCTGATGGCTCTGCCTGTCGTTGATAAGGAGGGCAGACTTGTCGGCATCGTCACGGTCGACGACGTCATCGACGTTATGGAAGCCGAGGCCACCGAGGACTTTGAACTCATGGCGGCAATGACACCTTCCGACAAGCCGTATTCCCGCACCGGAGCGGCGGAGATGTGGAAAAGGCGCGTACCGTGGCTCATGTTCCTAATGCTTTCGGCGACTTTCACCAGTATGATAATAAACTCCTTTGAGGATGCGCTGGCCGCTCAGGCGGTGCTTATAAGCTTTATCCCCATGCTTATGGGCACCGGCGGTAACTCCGGCGCTCAGGCCGCGACCGCCGTTATCCGAAGCCTGTCTTTGGGAGATACCGAGACCGAGGACGTATTGAGGGTATTATGGAAGGAATGGCGCGTAGCCATTCTGTGCGGCCTTACACTTGCGGCGGTAAACTTTGTGAAAATGCTGCTTGTAGACCGTATGCTGATGCACCACCCCGAGGTAACCGTGACCGTTGCTGCAGTAGTCAGCCTTTCGATAGTGCTGATCATCATGTTCGCTAAAGTGGTCGGCAGTACCCTTCCCATAGCGGCAGAGAAGATCGGCGTCGATCCGGCGGTAATGGCAAATCCGCTTATATCGACGATCACTGACGCTGTGTCGCTGCTTATTTATTTTGAGATTGCGAAGCTGATACTCGGCTTCTGATACATGTAATGATATGACTGTACTTATAGAAAAAATGGCCCTGCTGGTGATACTGCTTGCGCTGGGCTACCTTTGTGCGCGCCTGAAGCTGGTTGGGCCGGAATTCAATAAGGGGCTCAGCAAGCTCGTAATAAATGTATTCCTTGCAGGCATGATACTGTCCTCGGTGATAAACAAAAAGCTTGAGATGTCCGGTGGGGACGTAGCCCTCGGCATCTTAATGATGACGCTGTCGACGCTCATCTGTATCGGGATCGGCTGGCTCAGCCCCGCGCTGCTGAGGATAAAGGACGGGGACAAGGGCATGTACCGTATGCTGGTGGCCTTTATGAACAATGGTTTTGTAGGCTTCCCGCTGGTTGCCGCCGTCTACGGCGAGGGCTCTGTATTTTTTGCCTCCCTGTCGAACATACCCTTTAACCTGCTGCTGTACACCGTGGGTGTACTGTTCCTGCAAAGGGAGGATAAAAGCGCCAAATTCAGCATTAAAAGCGTTATAAACGTGCCCATAGTGGCAACGCTCATAGCGGTCGTGATATTTGCCTTCGAGATACCCATGCCGAAGCTCATAGACGATGTGGCCGATACCATATCCGCCGCAACGGTGCCGCTTTCAATGATGTGCGTGGGTCTGTCTCTGGGCAGCGTTTCTCTCAAGGAGGCGCTGATTCAGCCGCGGCTTTACGGCATAGGCTTTGTGAGGCTTGTGCTGTGCCCGCTGGCCGTATGGCTCGTTCTGCGGATTTTCATCGAAAATCCCGTCATCCTGGGCACGATCGTGCTTCTGTCCGCCTGCCCCTCGGCTATTATCTGCACCATCCTCGGCATCCAGTACGGCAGGGACGGCGTTGAGTCCTCGGAGGCAATATTCATAAGCACCATGCTGTCAATGATAACAATGCCATTGCTGATAACCGTGCTCGGACTTAAATAAGTAATATGAAAAAAACAGTACGCTTTTGATTTTCAAAAGCGTACTGTTTAGCATATAGGAGCCGAAAATTGTGCCTACGCGACAAGAACCTTGCCCAGAACGCGCAGCGGAAGCTCCGGCGATATTTTTATATCGGGGTAAGCAGGGTTTAAAGAGTGCAGCGCAAGATAATCATCCACCGCGACAAGCTGCTTGAGGTAAGCGCAGCCGTCATAGAGGAAAATGCCGATCTCACCTGTCATAAGACTGTGCTGCTGCCTTATCCACACGGTCTGTCCGTCGTGAAATTTGGGCTCCATACTGTCACCGGCGACGCGAACGCCGAAGTTTGCGCTCTCCGATACCTCAGGGCCGACCTCGGTCATCTCATAATCCTCACTGTCGAGAAACTGGCCTGTTCCCGCCGATACCGAGATAGAGTACAGTGGAAGGCTGCGCCGGCGCGTGGGCTCGGGCTGCATGGCATAGCGGCCGCTGTCCCGAAGAAGCTCGATGTATTCCATCGCCTTTTTCCTGCCAGCGCTGTCAAGTCCCGCAAGAACACCGCTGCGGCTGCCTCCTAAAAACTCCCCGCCTATGTCGTCTATCTCAAGCACGCGGCAAAGAACGAGGAACTGCTTCGCGTTCGGCAGGGTAGCGCCATTCTCCCATTTGGATATAGCTTGATTGGTGACATCAATGCCCTCGCCTCCCAGAAGAAGGGCGAGCTCAGACTGGGAAAGGCCCAGCTTCCTGCGGCGCACATTCAAAATCTCTCCTATATTTATTCCCATATGACACCTCCGTATGTTTATTGACTCAATTATATAACATGCGGATACAAATTGCAAGCGTAAATATCTAAAAAAGAGAAATTTTTCTCTTTACAGCTCCTTACAAGAGATGTATAATGAACGTACTATCTTAATAGGAGAGCTTAAATGGACAGGATAATACTTCATTCGGATATAAATTCCTGCTATGCCAGCGTGGAGCGGCTGTACCGGCCTGAGCTGGGAGAAAAGCCCTTCGCGGTCTGCGGATCCAAGGAGCTTCGGCACGGCATCGTACTCGCCAAAAGCGATAATGCAAAGCGCGCGGGCGTCAAAACAGGAATGGCGATATGGCAGGCAAAGCAGCTATGCCCCGAGCTTCAGATCGTGGAGCCGCATTTTGACAGATATGTCAAATACGCCGATATGGTGCGCGAAATTTACAGTGAATATACGGATATGTGCGAGCCGTTCGGGATGGACGAGAGCTGGCTGGATATCACAAACTGTCTTGCCTGCCCTGACCCGGTGAAAACGGCGAACGAGATCCGGGTGCGAGTGAGGCGGGAAACGGGGCTTACGGTTAGCGTCGGCGTGTCGTGGAACAAGGTAATGGCGAAGCTGGGCTCGGACTATAAAAAGCCGAATGCGGTAACGGTCATAGACAGGGCGCATTTCAGGGATCTGGTGTGGCCTCTTCCGATCTTGGATATGCTGATGGTGGGGCGCAGCTCCAAGAGGGAGCTGGGACGAATGGGCATACGCACGATAGGCGAGCTTGCCCGTGCGGAGCCGGAGCTGTTGCAGGCGCGCTTCGGTAAAAACGGCGTTACCCTATGGCGATACGCAAACGGCATGGACAGTTCCCGTGTGCGCAGGGCGGGGGAGGAGCCTACGCCCCAGTCCATAGGCAACAGCACGACTCTGCCTAATGATATCGAGGATTTTGAGAAGGCGCGCGTCGCCCTGCTGATGCTTGCCGACAGCGTGGCTTCCCGGATGCGCAGGCAAAAGCTGATGTGCAGGACAGTGGAGGTGGCGGCAAGAGGAGCCGATCTTCATTGGAAGAGCCATCGTATGCGCCTGCGCTATGCGACGGATATAACCGGCGAGCTTGCCGCCTGTGCGCTGGAGCTGCTGCGGCAGTGCCACGAGTTTCCCAACTCCCTGCACAGCATCGGCCTTCGCGCACTGGAGCTGGTTCGTGCCGATGCTGATGAACAGATTGACATATTTATAGATTATGTAAATCTAAACCGTCAGCGCAGCATCGACGTGACAGTAGATAAGATACGGGAAAAGTACGGGCGGGACATTATTTGCAGGGCATCCCTGCTGAATGAAGCGGCGGTTTGGAACGGCAGCTCATTTCCCGATTGAATAAAGCCTCGGAGGATGTTATTATAATCATAACACCTGCCGCGTTTTGCGGCGAAACGGAGATCATTATGACAGAAAGACTTTATTATGCTGACAGCAAAATGAACCATTTCCAAGCCGCCGTCACCTCCTGCGAGGCGGTGAAGGACGGCTATGCCGTGACCCTCGACCGGACGGCCTTTTTCCCCGAGGGCGGCGGCCAGGCGGGCGACAGCGGCCGAATAGGCGAGATCCGCGTGCTCGATACACAGGAGAAGAACGGAGATGTCATACATTATGTAAACCAATCGCTCGTCGTGGGAGCCATATACGACTGTGCGCTCGATTGGGAAATACGCCTCCGCAGGATGCAAAATCACTCCGGCGAGCATATTTTATCAGGGCTTGTGCATAAGAAATACGGGTACAACAATATCGGCTTCCACATGGGAAGGGATCTTGTCACAATAGATTTCGACGGAGAGCTGACGTGGGAGGAGCTTATGGTGCTCGAGCGTGAGGCAAACCTCGCGGTAGCGGCCGATCATAAGATAAGCGCCGCGTTCCCGCCGGAGGAGGTGCTGAAAAATCTCCAATACCGAAGCAAGCTTGAGCTTACGGAAAACGTCCGCATCGTTGAGATAGAGAACGTGGATATCTGCGCCTGCTGTGCTCCCCATGTCGCCTCGACTGCGGAGGTGGGAATGATAAAAATACTTGGCAGCGAGCGCCGGCGAAGGGGAGGAGAGGGCGTCAGTATAAGCATGCTCTGCGGTCTGGACGCCTATGACAACGCCGTTGTGACCCAGAATAATAATACGGAGATATCCATGATGCTGTCGGCCAAACGGTATGAGACGGCGGCCGCAGTGCGGCGCGTTATGAAAGAGCGGGAGAAGCTCAAGGCAAGGGTGTCCGAGCTCGGCAGGGAGCTTGCGTCATGCAGGGCTGCGGCAATAACCCCGACGGAGGGGAATATCTGTATATTCGATTCCACACTGGACGAGCCGGCGCTCAGGACGCTGATAAACGAGGCCGTGAAGAAGTGCGGAGGTGTTGCCGCGGTGTTCTCCGGCAGCGATGAGACCGGCTTCAGGTACATAATCGGAAGCCGCAGCGTGAACCTGAGAAGCGCCGCAAAAGCGATAAACGAGGGCATATCCGGCAGGGGCGGAGGCAGCCCTGAGATGATACAGGGAAACTGTACTGCTTGCACAGAAACTATTCAAAAATTTTTAAATAATTTTACGATTTAGACACAAATCATACAATTGTATCTGTCTCTTATACACATCTCCGAGC
>ENA-OYAY01000190-OYAY01000190.1-human-gut-metagenome-genome-assembly--contig:-NODE-190-length-12794-cov-3.436533_pt1 | contig 12794 bp, 8 predicted proteins | sample MGYA00244522_ERZ652829 | MGnify/ENA primary metagenome ERZ652829 (study PRJEB26926, sample SAMN06164481) | human gut metagenome | biome: ENVO:00009003; feature: ENVO:2100002; material: ENVO:00002003...
TCATAACCATTTTGTTTTAAGTAGGTAGCCATTTTTTCTTTCGCCCGCGAGAGGTGGCTTTTGACTGTTCCCGCCGGGCATCCCGTGATACCTGCAATCTTTTCGATGCTTTGGTCTTCCATGTAGAAGAGCGTGATGCAGGTGCGTTCCATTTCCTTCAGTGTGGCCAGGGCACGGTAAATGTCCATGTGCTGTCCCACGTCCTGCTGCAGTGTGCTGCATTGAGCGTCCACTCGGTACGTATCCAAATCGTCCGTTTCTTTCCGGCTGCGAATATAATCATAAAAAACGTTATAGGCAATACGGTAGAGCCAGGTTGAGAAGCTGGACAGATTCTTGAACGAAGCGATGTTTGTATAGGCCTTGATAAACGTATCTTGTGCCAGGTCGTCACTCAACTCGCTGTCGCCGCAGGTCTGGTGCAGGAAGAACCGCCGCACGGGCGACTGGTACTTCTTTACCAACTGGTCGAAGGCCCTGGTGTTGTGAAACACCACGACCTGTGCGACTAACGATATGTCACCCATCTGACTCATTTTTCTTCGTTCTTCTTCTGTTGGCTGTAGAAAATCACCAATTGTCCGAAGCCGGTGAACATGACGAGTAAGCCGATACATCCGAGACCGAATTCTCCGGTAATGGCCCAAAGGAAGATGAACAGGCCGATGCCGACGAATATGTTGTTGATGCCTTTGCTGCGGATATCCGTTGCTGCGGCTTCTTTGAAGAAGTTTTCAGGCAGTTGCTGTCCGCTGGCCAGGGCCTGTTCCGCCAGGCGGTACTTGGCTTTCCGGTTTTTATAGCGGAAGAAGAATACTACGAATATGATGAGTAGCGGCAGTCCGAATACAAAGACGATGGCTGTTACGGCAATCACGGTCTCCGAGGTCTTGCTCCCGAGGTCGAACCCGTTCCAGTCCATACTGCTGTGGTGGGTTCTCCATTTTTCCGGAGCATTGCTACTGCCGGCACCGTTTTCATAAGTCATGACACTAAGTGTGTCTGTTACGGTTTCTCCATTGATGACAGTGTCTCTCAATTCGATGACTCTTTTCTTGTTCCCCTGACCGTCGTTCTCTGTTACGGTTCTGTTTGCGCCTTGCACCAGTGTGCAGAACATCATGGCGAGCATTAATCCAAAAATGATACGTTTCATAATCTATGGTCTTTTAATTTGTTTCTTTGTTGGTTAGACGTGTCGTCACCTTTATAAAGTTGCAAAGAGAAGATATTTTTTTTAGAAAACCGGAAATAAGGCGATATTTTTCCGTGAAAATGTCTTATTGTCTTTTTTCCGGAATAACAAGAAGTAGGTATTTGCGACTGTAAATAGAGGTAAATATACAAACCGGGTTGTTTCTTATTGTAAATACTGTTATCTTTGCGCATCTGTTTTTATTGGGAAGTCTTGATGAAGTTGAGGAATATAATGAAGTGTTTCCTCCCTCTGCTGTTCATTGCCTATCTGGGAGGAATTACGCTGTTTACCCACTCGCATGTGGTGAATGGTGTTATCATTGTGCATTCCCATCCATTCAAGGGCCAGCATGAGCATACAGAGGTGCAGTTGGAAACCATTTTCTATCTAGCCTCTTTCGTCTCTTCTTCCCTTCCGTTGCTTCCGGTTGCCGCGACGGTTTTCCTTGTTTTGTTGTGTGTACTGAGCATTCTTACCACGGAATGCATCAAGTGTGTAAAGCTTCGTGGCGGTATTTGCCTGCGTGCTCCCCCTTCTTTTTTTCAAATCCGATAGATTAAGGCAATTCCGTTGTGGGATTGCGTCAACCTCATTGATTAACATATTATTTTAGAAGTACATGAAAAAATATATATTTTTTGTGGTGGGAGCAGTATGTCTGTTACTCTCCTCAACCGTTTATGCCGAAGATTTGAAGAGTACCGATGCCAATATTGTCGGTCATGTAATAGAAAAAAGTACAAGGGAACATTTGCCTTATATGACAGTTTCGCTGAAAGGCACCACCATCGGGACCATGACCGATGCCACCGGTCACTATTTCCTAAAGAATCTGCCTGAAGGTGAGTTCACGTTGTCCGTCAGTGCCGTAGGTTATAAGTCGCAGGAGCGCAAAGTCGTTCTGAAACGTGGTAAGACCTTGGAAGAGAACTTTGAGTTGGAAGAAGACATGGTGGCACTGGACGGGGTGGTAGTCACAGCCAACCGCAATGAGACTGCCCGGCGCTTGGCACCCACTTTGGTCAAAGTGGTCACTCCTAAACTGTTTGAGCAGACAAACTCGCATACTTTGTCGCAAGGACTGGCCTTTCAGCCAGGTGTGCGGGTGGAGACCGATTGCCAGAATTGCGGTTATTCACAAGTGCGCATCAACGGGCTGGATGGGAAATATACCCAAATATTGATAGACTCACGTCCCATCTTTTCCTCTCTGGCCGGTGTGTATGGGTTGGAACAGATTCCCGCCAACATGATAGAGCGTGTGGAAGTGGTGCGTGGAGGTGGTTCAGCCTTGTTCGGTTCTTCGGCCATTGCCGGGACGGTGAATATCATTACGAAGGAACCGATTCGCAATTCCGGTTCTTTCTCGCATACCATTTCCAATTTCGACGGTTCCGGCTCGTTCGACAACAACACGACCCTGAATCTTTCCTTGGTTTCTTCGGACAGTAAGATGGGGGCTTATGTGTACGGCCAGAGCAGGCATCGTTCGGCATGGGACTCCAACGGAGACGGTTTTTCCGAATTACCGAAGCTGAAGAACCAGACTGTCGGTCTGAATGCTTACTACCGGACAAGTGCCTATTCCAAGCTGAGCCTTGAATACCATCATATGGAGGAATTCCGCCGTGGTGGAAGTGGCTTCAGCCTTCCCCCTCATATAGCCGAGGATGCCGGATTGAACGGTACCGGGGCGCCCGGACTGGTGGAACAGCTGAAACATTCCATCAACACGGGTGGGCTCAAGTTCACGGCTTTCTCCAAAAACCAGAAACATACGTTCAGTACCTATGCTTCGGCTCAGCACATCGTGCGCAATAGTTATTACAGCGCTTATGGAATGACTACGGACTTTACCGGTGTGCTGGGTGCCCAGTATATTTATCATTTTGACAAGTGTCTGTTTATGCCTGCCGATTTGACCGGAGGCATTGAGTTCAATCACGACAATCTGCATGACAAGGCAACGGACGTACAGAAGTATCGTGATGCTGCTTTGGCCGAAGATCCTACGGCAACGGGTGACCGCTTGCAACAACTGATTGAGAAATATACCCCCGCCCCGTTGAACCAAGTGGTGAATATAGCAAGCGTCTATGCCCAGAATGAGTGGAAGAACGAACAGTGGAGTTTCCTGATTGGCGGGCGCGTAGATAAAAACAGCATCATGGACAAGGCTGTTTTCAGTCCCCGTGCCAATATCCGTTACAATCCTACTCAGGATGTGAATATCCGTTTCAGTTATGCTGAGGGATTCCGTGCTCCACAAGCGTTTGATGAAGATCTGCATATCAGTAATGTGGGTGGAGAGTTGGTTTCCATTGTCCGCGCCAAAGGATTGAAGGAAGAGCGTTCGCGCAGCTTCAATGCTTCGGTAGATTGGTACCACTATTTCGGAGATTTCCAGGCAAACCTACTGGTGGAAGGCTTCTACACGAAACTTTCCGACCCGTTTGTCCTGACGCCTCCGGTGAAAGACCCGGATGGTAGCGCTTATCTGATACAGACCCGTATCAATGGTTCGGGAGCTAAAGTGTATGGCGGCACATTGGAAGGAAAGGTTGCCTATAAGGATAAGGTTCAGTTGCAGGCAGGGCTGACGCTTCAACGAAGTATCTATGACTCTCCCGAAGAATGGAGTGCGGATGAGGAGCACTTGTCGGAGAAAGAACGTTACAGCGACAAGATACTGCGTACTCCCGACGTCTACGGCTACTTTACAGCTACCTATATGCCGGTTAAAGCCTTCTCAATAGCTTTGAACGGCAATTATACCGGGCGGATGTACGTTCCCCATTTGCTTTCGGAGGTGAACGGTGAGGCGGATGTATTGGTAAAGAGTCCGGACTTCTTTGAGCTTGGAACAAAGATAGCTTACGACTTTGATTTTCAAGGGTTCTGTTTGCAGCTCAATGCCGGTGTACAGAATATATTCAATTCTTATCAGAAAGATTTTGATAAAGGAGCGAGCCGCGATTCCGGTTATATCTACGGACCGGGTGCACCGCGTTCCTATTTTGCAGGGGTGAAACTCAGTTTTTAAAAAGAGTATTGAACCGTGCTTTTTGTTTAGCCCCGTAGATTGGTGAAACGTATTTTGCACTATCTTTGCTGCCATAAAACAGTTCAAAGCATGAAGCTACCCTCATCTTTCACCGATTATACACGCGCCCTCTTGGGTGTGGAAGAATATGAAAAGCTGGCTGCCGCCCTGGAAGGGGAGCAGCCGGTCAGTATCCGACTGAATGAAGATAAATTACCGGAATCTTCATTCAGTCTTTTTCGTTCCTCTTTTAGGCATGTCCCTTGGTCTACTGCCGGATACTATCTGGACAAGCGGCTGACATTCACTTTTGACCCGCTGTTTCATGCAGGCTGCTACTATGTGCAGGAGGCTTCGTCTATGTTTGTGGAGCAGGCTTTGAGGCGGTATGTGGGCGAAGGACCGGTGGTGATGCTTGACCTCTGTGCGGCTCCCGGCGGGAAATCCACGCATGCCCGTAGCGTGTTGCCCGCAGGCAGTCTGCTGGTGGCCAATGAGGTAATCCGCAACCGCTCGCAGGTATTGGCGGAGAATCTTACGAAGTGGGGGCATTCCGGTGTGGTGGTCACTAATAATGACCCGGCAGATTTTTCTTCCTTGACGGACTTCTTCGACGTCATATTGACGGATGTCCCCTGCTCTGGCGAGGGGATGTTCCGTAAAGACCCCGTTGCGGTAAGTGAGTGGAGTGGGGAGAATGTGGAAATCTGCTGGCAGCGCCAGCGTCGCATCGTTACGGATATCTGGCCTTGCTTGAAGTCCGGAGGCATTCTCATCTACAGTACTTGTACCTATAATACAAAGGAAAACGAAGAGAACATCCGTTGGATACGGGATGAATTCGGGGCGGAGGTATTGCCGTTGGAAATTTCTACTGACTGGAATATTACGGGTAATCTATTGTCGGGAGAGGACTTTCCCGCCTATCGTTTCCTGCCCCATCGGACGAAGGGGGAAGGATTCTTTTTGGCAGTTCTCCGCAAACCGGGCGTGAGCGATGGGAATACCTGGGCCGGGCAGGTGAAATCCTGGGAAAAAGGAAGAAAACCTCAAGGAAAAGGAGCGAAAACTCCGGGTGTTTCCAAAGAACAGCTTTCGGCACTGCATGAGTGGTTTGCGGTTCCGGATAATTACGAATTTATCGTCAATGGCAACAACGTCAGCGCTTTCCCTAAAGCGTATCTCTCCGAACTGTCGGCTTTGCGTTCGTCACTCCGTATCGTGCAGGCTGGGGTAGATGTTGCCGAGTTGAAAGGAAAAGACTGGATGCCTGCTCATGGGCTCGCCATGAGTATAGCACTGAATCCGGATGCCTTTGCCCATGAAGAGATAGGCCGCGAGCAGGCCATCAGCTATCTGCGCAAGGAGGCTGTTGTCCTTTCGGAGACTGCTCCGCGCGGCATTGTCTTGCTCACCTACAAACAGATACCTCTAGGATTTGTCAAGAATATAGGTAACCGTGCCAATAATCTTTATCCCCAGGAATGGCGCATACGCAGCGGATATTTGCCGGAAGGGGTGCTGGAATTGGCAACAATAACCGGGTGAAATCAATCACGTTACTGCAAAGCTGCTGTATATATTTTGCAGTAGCACTGCAGAGCTGTTGCAGTGACACTGCAAATATATATGCAGCGCGACTGCAACACATATGCAGTGGTGCTGCAACACATATGCAGTGCGACTGCAAAAAATATGCAGAACTTTGCAGTATGATAATAGAGTAGGAATGTACTATTTTTTATTGTTTCTTCAATGCAGTATTTTGTTTGTTCAAGCATTTTCTATATATAGATAACTGTTTTAAAACTAATACTATTTGCTTATGCTTAAAAAAACGATTACTGCCTTAAGCCTACTTTGTATCCTTGCAGCCTGCCAGAGTGACGACAACTCTTCACCACAACCCAAGCCTCGCAAAGACATTGCCTTGACCCGTGCCGAGCAGGAGATGATGGATTTAGGAACGGATTTCGCTTTCCGTTTCTTTAATCAGGTTTGTAAAACTGAGGTGGAAAAGCCCAATCTGTTCATCTCTCCTTTGAGCGCTTCGCTCTGTCTGTCTATGATTGCCAATGGAGCGTTGGGAAACACACTATCTGAGATGACAGATGTCCTGGGCTTTTCGGGCTATTCGTTGGAAGAAATGAACAACTATAATAAGAAGCTGGTGGAGGCGTTGCTCGATTTGGACAATACCACACAGTTGGGAATTGCCAATTCCATCTGGATAAAGAAAGGGTTCGGTGTTCATGACGACTTTGTAAGCGTAAACAAAAAGATGTATGACGCGCAAGTGCAGGAGCTGGATTTTGCCTCTCCCAAGGCTCCGGACATTATAAACGGCTGGTGTGCCGGGAAAACGAATAATTGCATCCCCAAAGTCTTGAATGAGATTCCGGAGACGGCGCGTCTTTATCTGTTGAATGCGCTTTATTTCAAGGGGATTTGGAAGAATCAATTCAAAAAATCGGATACGGCAGAAGAGGCTTTTACGAATGCTGACGGAAGCAAATCGACTGTACACATGATGAATCTTCGTGACGAGAGATTCAACTATGCCGAGAATGAGTATTTCTCAATGGCAGAGTTGCCTTACGGCAATGAGGCTTTCAGTATGGTGGTGCTCTTGCCGGCAGAGGGAAAATCGTTGGATGAGTGCCTGCCGCAGCTGAATGACGAGCGCTGGGGGGAATGGAACAGTAGTTTATCAAGCTCTGCCTTGAACCTTAAGTTACCCCGGTTTGAAATGGAATATGATAAAGAACTCATTGACGATATGATGGCAATGGGAATGCAGGAGGCTTTTACTCCATCGGCCGATTTTTCCGGAATGGCGGATGAGGATTTGTTTATCAGTTTGCTGCAACAGTTCACTTATGTGAAAGTGAATGAAGAGGGGACGGAAGCTGCGGCTGTAACTGTCGGAGGAATGGACGTGGCCGCTCCCGGACCAAGTACGGTAATTCCGTTCTATGTGGACCGTCCTTTCATCTTTCTGATAAAGGAGAAGAGTACGGGAGTTATTCTGTTTATGGGTAAAGTCACAAAACTATAACTACAATATATTGAAATAGAAAGAGCTGTCTGTCAACCGCAGACAGCTCTTTCTATTTATAACCGGCTCTTGTATATCTGTGCCATTGCCTTCTGATACTGGTTTTCCAGTTGCAGGAGGTTTGTCTTGCTTTGATAGACAACCGATATTTCAACGAAGTATTCAATCATACTGATTTGTCCTCCCATAAGTGCTTGTTTCAGTAAAGAAAGGTCTTGCTGTTGATGGAAGGTGCGCTCGTATTCCTCCATGGAAGCGTGCAGGTTCTTGGCCTCTTCATAGAGTTGCCACAAGGCAGAGCTGGCTTGCAGTGCGGCGTTCTCCTTTTGGTAGTCAATGTTGAGCGCTTGTGTCTTGGCTATCTTGACCTTATTGCGGTTTTCGAAAAGCGGGAAAGAGAAGCCTACTACTACACCGTTTAGCGGATGCCCCGATTCGGTATTTCTACGGTAACCCAGTTCCAGTTTGGGCAGCCAGCCTTGCTTGCTTGCCGAAATCTGTTTCCGGGCGGCAGAACTTTCACTCTGCAAGGATTGCAGGGTGGGGTCTGAAGCCAGCAGTTCGTCGGCCAGCGGGTGGAAGTCGGCCGGCAACGGCACTGCCGGGTATTCTGTCAATCCGAGTGTTTGGGCGTCGGGTGTGGTATCGGGTCTGGGACGTCCCGGTGTGAGCGGCTGGTTTCCGTTGAGGACAAGCAGCTCTTTCAGTTTATTGTTAAGTGCCGTCTGGTTCATGCGGGCTTCCGTGCGTACATTCAGCAACTCCAGATTAATCTTGTTGGTTTCCAGTGCATTGGCATCTCCCGTTTCCAAACGCCGGGTGTACATGGCCGACAGTTCCTCCGCATTCTTCAACCGTTCGTCGAGCAGGGCTTGCTGGCGTTGCAGCATGATGATGTCCAAGCATACTTCCTTCGCTTGCAACAATATCTGCTGGCGGAAGGCGGTGGCTTGTGCATCCAGTGCATTTGTCTTGAGTCGGTTCATCTTCCCTCGGGTGGCGTAAAGCGTGGGGAAGTCGAAGCTTTGCGAGATGACCATTTCGCCGACTGTCTCGTCACTGTTCTTGGAGTCCCAAAGGTGGGCGTATGACAGTGTAGGGTCGGGGAGGTTGTTGTTTGTCTTGTTCTCCAGTTTTTGTGAGGAAATGAGGTGGGAGTTAGCCTGCAATTCCTTGTTGTTGGCCTCTATCTGCTGGAGCACGGCATCAATGCCGGACGTTTGTGCGCTCATCCCCGCAAAAGCGAGGATGGCGGCGCTGAATATGAAAAATCTTTTATTCATTGTCTGACGTTTTAGGTTGTTGGTTATGGTGCATCATCAGGTAAACAATCGGAATGATGAAACCGTTCAGGAACGTGGATGTTAAAAGGCCGCCCAAGATAACCTTTGCCATCGGGCTTTGTATCTCGTTGCCCGGCAGGTCGCCACTGAGAGCCAGCGGGATAAGTGCCAGTGCACTGGATAGGGCGGTCATCAGGATTGGATTCAGACGGTCGAGCGAACCGCGGATAACGCTGTCGTAGACGCCATAGCCTTCTTCCTGCTGCAAGTGGTTGTAATGGCTGATGAGCAGCATTCCGTTTCGGGTGGCGATACCGAACAGTGAGATGAAACCGATGATGGCGGGGATACTCACTTCTCCCGTTGTGATGAGCAGGGCGAATACACCGCCTATCAATGCCAGCGGCAGATTGATAAGGATGATGGCACTCTCCTTCACACTGCGGAATTCATGGTAGAGGAGCAGGAATATCACCACGATGGACATGAACGAAGTAAGTGCCAGCGTGCGGCTTGCTGCCTGCTCGCTTTCGAATTGTCCGCCGTATTCGATGTGGTATCCTTTCGGCAGTTTGATTTGTGCGTCTACCTGGGCTTGTATATCATTGACTACACTTCGCAGGTCGCGGTCGGCCACGTTGGCGGAGATGACGATTTTACGCTTTACATTCTCGCGGCTGATGGTGTTCGGACCCATGGCCGAGCGGATTTCCGCTACATAGTTCAGTGGAATTTTCTGTCCGTCGCCCGTATCAATCATCAAGTTGCGTATTTTTTCCATTTCGTCGCGTAGGTTGTCTTTCACGCGTACGGTCAGGTCGAAGCTCTTTCCCTTTTCGTAAACTTGGGAAACGGCTTCACCGGCCAGGCAGACATTGACAAACTCCGAAAATTCGGGCAGTGAAATGCCGTATTTGGCAAGCATTTCCCGTTTGGGTGAAATGACAAGTTGCGGACGCTCAATCTGCTGTTCCACGTTCAGGTCGGCAATACCGGGAATCCCCTGGATGGCACTCTTGATTTCATTGCCCAGAGTGAACATGCGGTTCAGATCGTCGCCGAACAGTTTGATGGCGATGTTCGCCTTTGTACCGGATAGCATGGCGTCTATACGGTGGCTGATAGGCTGGCCTATTTCCACGTTTGCCCCTACAATGGTACCCAGTTTTTCGCGGACTTCTGCCACGAGCTCGCTGCGTGAGCGGTCTTTCAACTCAAACGGTGCCTCGATCTCAGAGACGTTTACTCCCAGAGCGTGTTCGTCCAGCTCTGCACGTCCCGTTTTACGGGCCACGGTCTGTATTTCGGGGATGGAGAGCAGCAGCTCCTCGGCACGGTGCCCCATCTTGTCGCTTTCTTCCAGGGAGATACCCGGAAGCGAGGAGATATTGATGGTGAACGAACCTTCATTGAAAGGCGGCAGGAACGAGCGGCCCAGGGTGAAGAAACAGCCGAGCGCTACTACAAATAGTCCGATAGTACCTCCCAGTACCCCTTTCTTATGCCCCAATACGAAAGTCAGTGCAGAACCATACCATTGCTTCATCTTGCGTGCTACGGCAGAATCGCTGTTTTCGTTGTTTTGTTTTTTCGTTTTCTCTTTTCCCAATAGATAGGAGCAAAGTACCGGCGTTACGGTCAGTGCCACAACAGTTGAAGCCGCCAATGCCACAATGAACGCAATACCCAGTGGTACCAACATCCTACCTTCCATACCACTAAGGAAGAACAGTGGTACGAAGCTGACAATGATAATCAGCGTTGAATTGAGGATAGGCATACGCACTTCTTTCGAAGCATTGAACACCACTTCCAGAATAGGAAGTTGCTCGCCGGCAGGTTTCAGTCGGTTTTCGTGCAAACGCTTGTAGACATTCTCCACGTCCACGATGGCATCATCCACCAGCGAACCGATGGCGATAGCCATACCTCCCAGGCTCATGGTATTTATCGTAAAGCCCATATAGTGCAGGGCAAGGATGGAGGCAATCAGTGACAACGGCAGTGTCACCAGCGAGATGACTGTGGTACGTATGTTGGCAAGGAACAGGAAAAGCACGATGACAACGAAAATACCTCCCTCCAACAACGACTTCTGAACGTTTCCGATGGAACTTTCGATGAAACGGCTTTGACGGAAGATGTCTGTGGAAACCTTTACGTCCGCCGGTAGATTCTTCTGCAGGTCTTGCAGGGAAGCTTCCAGTTTGTCTGTAAGCTCCAGCGTGCTTGTGGCGGGTTGCTTGGTGACTGTCAGCAGTACGGCATGCTTACCGCGTTCCGAGGCGGTACCCAGTTTAGGAAGTTTGGCTCCGATTTGAACGTCGGCAATATCTTCCAGCAGGATAGGGGCGCCGGAGACTCCGTTGCTCCGCACCACGGCCTTGGCTATCTGGTCTACCTTGTCGGTAGAAAGTACGCCGCGTACGATATATTCATTGCCATATTCATAGAGTACTCCACCATTGGCATTCAGGTTCATTTCGCGGGTGATGTTCATCACTTCGCTCAATGTCACGCCGTAATGGCGCATCCGTTCCGGGTCCAGCTGCACTTGATATTCCTTGATGTCGCCACCCAGTACGGCAACTTGTGCCACACCGCCCGTAGAGAGCAGGCGGGGACGTATGGTCCAGTCGGCAATGGTACGCAAATCCAGCATAGAGGTCGAATCTGCTGTCAGACCTACAATCAACATCTCGCCCAAAATGGACGATTGTGGGCCTAGTGTCGGCTTGCCTACGTTGGCCGGTAAGGATTCGCTGACGACTGCCAGCTTCTCACTGACAATCTGCCGGGCAAGATAGATATCTGTATCCCAGTCGAATTCTACCCAGACTACAGAAAAACCGTTCGTTGAGGAAGAGCGTACACGGCGCACACCCGTTGCACCGTTTACAGCCGTTTCTACGGGAAAAGTGACCAGCTGTTCCACTTCCTCTGCTGCCATACCATTTGCTTCGGTCATGATGACCACGGTCGGCGCATTGAGGTCAGGGAACACATCCACTTCCGTATGCATGGCGGTATAAGTACCGCCAATCAGCAACAGCACCGATGCTACCAGCACCAGGATGCGGTTCTGAAGAGAAAAACCAATTATTTTGTTTAACATCTTTTTATTTACTATTTACAATGTACAATTGGGCTGCGCAATGTCAGCCGCACTTGCTGTTTTATCTAATATTTCTTGTTTATCTGACTTTACACTCCCCATTCGTCACGTAGCCCTTATACTGCATAGCGAAATGGTACTTTGTAAATTGTCAAATTGTACATGAGATTAGTGTTCATGGCTATGTGCCGGAATAGCATTCGTTGCCGATGCCAGCTTCACTTGATAGGCTCCTTGGGTTACGACGCGATCGCCTGCTTTTATGCCGGAAAGGATTTGTACACTTTCGCCATTGTCGGCACCCAGGGTGACAAGCTGTTTTTTGTAGCCCTCTTCATCCAGTTGCAGGTAGACAAAGAAGCTGCCTTGTTCCTCGGTCAGCGCACTGTGAGGAAGAGACAACACGTTCTCCATTGGTGAGGATAATAGGAATACTTCTACAAACGAGCCGGGAATAACGTCTCCCTTATTGTCGAATTCAAAAGTTACGGGTACATAATATCCGTTCTCACCCGAAGCCTTTCCATAAGAAAGCATGCGCCCGCCCAGTTCTTTCAATGTATATACCTTATTATTATAAGGAGTACAGAAGTTGGCAGAACCGATGCTGTTTAGGTAAGGATAGTACTTTTCGGATACATCCGCACGCAGGAAAAGCTTGCGGTTCTGGGTGACGCTTACCAACGGCTGGCCGACGCTGACGTAGTCCCCTTCTTTCACCAACAGATTCTTCACATAACCGCTGATGGGAGAAACAACAGCCTGGCCGCTTGCCGAATGGTTCTTTGCGAGCGCCTCATAGCTGATGCGGGCATTCTCGTAATTTTGCTCTGCCTGTGCAAAATCCTTGTCGGATACGATTTTGTTTTTGACAAGCGCTTTCATCCGTTCGTATTCTTTCTTCGACACTTCGTAAGCGATGCGGGCACGTTGCACCGGGTCGCCGTCTGCGATGTTGTGCGAGGAAATGGTCACTAGCGGAGTGCCGCTGCCTACACTCATACCTTCCGTCACCTTTCCGCGGAATGAGACAACACCTGCCACAGTGGCTACCGCGACGGATTCGTCGCCTTGTGCAGCCAATACCTGTCCGCTGG
>ENA-OYAY01000198-OYAY01000198.1-human-gut-metagenome-genome-assembly--contig:-NODE-198-length-12604-cov-5.588652_pt1 | contig 12604 bp, 16 predicted proteins | sample MGYA00244522_ERZ652829 | MGnify/ENA primary metagenome ERZ652829 (study PRJEB26926, sample SAMN06164481) | human gut metagenome | biome: ENVO:00009003; feature: ENVO:2100002; material: ENVO:00002003...
GGATCTCTACTCAATCGGTGCTACTCCGCCTCCGCCGAAAGGCAAAATAAAATTTGGAGGTAACTCTATGAAAACAGCTGTTTCCAAGTTCTCGGAATTCCGAAAGTATTATCTCTCGGAATTTGAATGGTTTGACGGTGAGGAATACATCACCTTCAACCTCGTAGGCATCGACCTTGAAAAAGGCGAAGCCCAAGTCGCCGTGACGGACAGAGGCAAGATAAGCGTTATCACTTACGACCTCATGACGGACAAGAACGGCAGGCTTTACTTTGAGTACGGCGCGATGTACACCCGCATCTACCCGGACGATTTCGAGGAGGCGGCATAATGAAACTCACTCTTTCCAATGTCAAGGAAATCAAGCGCAATTCGAATAGCCCTCTTACAAAGCGCGTCTGCAACTATGTCATAGGACGCTGGGGCGACTATAACGACAAGAAGTACATCTTCACGGATGTGCTCCATAACGGTTGTTGTTCGGGTGTAGTAAGCGAACTCATTTACTACTACGACACGGTGCGATTCTACAAGCAATACCGCCAAGAGATCAACGAGATGCTTTACAACATCATGAACGAAACGGGGCTTTACGCTCCTTCCGAACTCTTCGGAGACAAGTGGGACAAGGAAGATCCGCTTGCACAGGATGACTTCAATCAGAACCTTCTGGCGTGGTTCGGCTTTGAAGAAACGCTCCGGAACATCGGCTACAACTTTGAAACTTTACAAAATTGCATTTAAGGAGGATACGAAAATGGCAGACAAGAACATCGCAAAGAAAGAAAAGGCAATCGAAATCATGAAGAAAATGGACATCTACAAACCGTACATAAAAGGCTTCCGCGAAAGCGACAAAGTTTGCTTCTTTGAAGGGTTCGGCGGTTTCTGGATCGACCAAGAACCTGAACTTCATAAAAAGATGAAAGCAATCGAGGAAAAGCACAAGTGCAAAGTTTACGCCGTTACGCACGAATATACGGAATTCGGAGAACTTTACGACTTCCTTATCGTAACCGACTATCCCGAAGAATGGGATACGCTCGTGTACACCGAAGGAAACCGTCATACGGCTTTCGCCTATGTCTGGAACAAGGACGACGACTGGTGCTCGGAATTCGGCAGCGTTACCGTACAGAGCTTCGGTGGCGGTATCAGAAGGATCGCGTGAGGTGAGTATGAAACACACAAACGAAGTACAAGCCATCCTGACGGCGATATTCGCCATCAACAGAACGAGCGGACACGAGGACAAGGACATAACACTTGTCCTCGATTACGCTTTCAGGCGACTTTTCGGCGCGAATACAAATCTGCTCATCCTCTCTTGCATCGGTAAAACAAAGGAGCAGATGATGCCCGAAGTCAAGCAGCTGCTCGAAAGCTGTACGCAATACAAAACATACTTGGAGGAAACGAACAATGGCTAAAATCGCAGAACTCAAAAAGTATCTCGGATATGAATTCTCTTCCGGGAGTTACACCGGCGATGACTATAAGTCCTTCCAGACAAAGTACATCAACTACCTGAAAGCTGTATGCCGTGAAAATCACTGGCAGCTCGTCAATATCGGAAGAAACCACTACTGCTTCTCCGCCTTTATCAAGAGCGCAGAAAACAAATGCGTGTACATATCCATCTCGGATGTCAGATATTTCACGAATGAGTGGTACAGCAATATCCTCATCCGCACGGCGAAAGACGAACAGGACTACCGAGGCGGCTTCAACCACCATACGACGCTTGAAGATCTCACGGGAAAGGCAGCCGAGCTGCTGGACGACCTGCCGTTTTAAGGAGGTGCTATATGAAATCCATGTTTTGGGAACTCTATCACGGAAATATCTGCGGCAAAGACATCAGGCTGCCGGAGAAAACGCGCAAGGAAGAATTCGCGCTGTATGACAAGCTGAAAGCCACGCTGTCCGAGGAAAGCGACGCTCTTTTCGAAGAGTTCCTCGAAAAGGCTTCCGAAAGCCAAGACGAGGCGATGCTGATGACATACAAGCGCGGTATGGCGACGGGAATGCTGCTCGCCGTTGAAGCGTTTTGCGAAGGAGATGAATTATGAAACAACTGAATTTGGAAGCAAAAACCAAAGAACAACAGCGCGTCAAAGCCTATCTCGAAGAAAACGCCTCGGATATCCTTGCAGGGAAAATCAACAACGGCGTTCTCATCAAGAAGGACGGAAAGATCCTGCTCAACCGCAAAACGCTGGACGGCTTTATGTCCTTTGCGACCGAAGAAGCAAGAAAGCAAGCCGAGAAAGGCGCGAGATACGCTATGGTCGAAGACGATGTCGTGTTCGGCTGGGCTGTTCATTATTTCGAAGAGGACAGCATCGAAGGCACGCTCTTTAACGAGGACGGCTCCGAATACAAGACACAGCCCAAACCGGCAGCAAAGGCGCCGACGGTGAAAGCACAACCCAAACCGCAGCCCAAGCCGCAGATGTCCATGTTCGACCTTATGGGCGAAGACCTCGAAGGCAAGCCCGAAGAAGAAAAGCCCGAAGACGACGAAGACGCTATGCCGTCTGATGAAGAGATACAGGAGATCATGGCGGAAATCGCCGAGGAAGAAAAGGCTAAACAGCAAAAGCCCACGACCTCTCCCATATATCGGAAGTATCTGGATGTGCAGGACAGGTATCCGCAAGCAATTATCGCCATGCGCTTGGGCGACTTCTATGAGGTGTTCGGCAAGAACGCAGAGGTACTTGCAAACGAACTTCCTCTTACCCTTACGGGCAGAGATTGCGGACTTGAAAGCCGCGTGCCGATGGTCGGCTTCCCGTACCACACTGCGGAGATGTATTTCGGCAAAATCTTGAGCAACGGGCATACGCTCGTCGTCATGGAAAACGACGACGAAGTGCGAGAACTCCCTTCTGCGCAAGGCGTTGACCTCGAAACGGGCGAGATACTCTCCGAAGAAGAGATGCGCGAATTTGACGGCGACATCGAAGAACCGAAAGACCTTGACGATGACATTGACACTTCCGCCTTCGACAAAGACGCGCTCTGCAAGCTGGACGAGATGTTCGGCGACAAACTTACTTTGAGGTGAAAGCTATGACGGAAAAAGACATCAGACCTATCCCGAAAAACATCCTGAAACGGATACGGAAACTTGACGGCAAATACTATCCCTGTCCTGATGGTCATGTGCGCTGCTACGCCTACCTGACCACTTGGAAAAGCGAGCTTGTGAAGGTAACCGTCGCCGTAAAGCACCGCTACAAAAAGTGGTACTGCAAACAGGTCGCCGTTCACGGATTGGATTCGGATAAGTGCTTCGTGAAGGACATGGAGTATTGCTATTGCGCCGGCATGGGATTCCGCTTCGGCTGGTACGAAGAAGGCTTGCAGAAGTACAGGCAATGGTACGAACGCGGATGGTGCTGGGCGTATGACAAATACTATGATCCCTTTGCGGAGATCGTAAATCCGCATTTCATAGACCGCTTGCCGGAGTTCAGATATTCCGCGTATAAAATGTATCAGGGCTGCAATATTTTCAAGTATTTACGGCTCTACCGTCAATTCCCGCAGCTCGAAATGCTGATGAAGCTCGGCTTTTCACGGATTGCGCTGAGCAAGACGATACTCAAACGCTGCGGAACGGACAAAGCCTTCTGCAAGTGGCTTATCGCAAACAGAGCAACGCTTCAGAACAGGCATTATTACATAGATGTCATCGTCCGGGCGTATAAGACCAAGAAGCCGCTCGAACAGCTTCAACACTACAAGGAAGCGAAACTTCGGCTGATCCACGATAGTGCGCTCGAACCGTTAAAGGAGCTGTTCAAAGGCAAGGAACTTGAACGGCTCTTTGATTATGTTGCGGAGAAGCGCACCAATCCGCATACCTATCTCGACTATCTCAAAGCCTGCCAAAATCTCGGCTTGGATATTTCCGAAGAGAAGAACCGTTTCCCGCACGACTTCAAACGCTGGCACGATATCCGCATAGACCAATACGCCGCGAAAAAAGCGATGGAAGACGCGGAAAAGCGCAAGGAACTGTACGCGCAATTTGCCGCCGTTGCGGAGAAATACCTGTCCCTGCAACACTCAAAACGGAGCGCGTTTATCTGTGTCATCGCAAGAAGTCCTGCTGACCTTATCCGTGAGGGAGAGGCATTGCACCATTGCGTGGGACGAATGAACTACGACCAGCGCATGGTGAGAGAAGAATCGCTCATCTTCTTCGTCCGCGCAAAGGAAAGCCCGGATATTCCGCTCGTGACGCTCGAATACTCGCCGCGCAGTCACAAAGTCCTGCAATGCTACGGCGAACACGACCATAAGCCGAGCGAGGACATTCTGCACTATGTCAACAAGGTCTGGCTGCCTTATGCTAACAAAACACTCAAACAAATTGCCGCATAGGAGGAATACACAATGGCAAACTATTTCAGAATTACAGCATACCACCCAAAAGAAGACCTTTCGGTCATTATGGACTCGAACGGCATATTCGAAAAACTCTGGCAGTTCTCCGCATTCATGGTATCCAAAGGCTTCAAGATAATAGAAGTCGGAGGCGAAGACAAGTTCAACTTCGGAGATATGCCGAAAGCAGAGCATGACAATGTACACGTCATCCTTCGTGCCTGCAAAAGCGGGCAGCCCGACATAAAAGGCAACAGCATAACGGTGGAAGGAAAGACCTATACGCTCATTTAACACAGAAAATCCGCCTTGCTGCGGCTTTTTTTATGCTATTTCAATCGTGTAAGGTGTTTCTGTCAAACAGTGTGCAAGCAAAAAATTCTTCAAGGCTAATGTCAAAGCCTTCGCAAATCGCATAAAGCGTCTTTAATTTTACCGATGTGCTTCTCTTTTTCTTGATAGAAGTCAACGTCGTCTGTGGGACGCCGCTCCGTTCGGACAACGCATACTTCGTCATCTTACGTTCGATACACAGCTGTTCTATACGCAATGCAACCGCATCTTCCAAAAGCATACTGCCACCTCTCTTAAATGTAGTTATCTCTACGGGCAGTATAGAATTTTCCCATTTTATTTTACTGCTACACATAGCATATTTGCTATTTAGTCAAATTTTTGATATCATATCGTTGGAGTATCTTATGATTGTTACATTTATCGGACATCGGAAGCTTCAAAATAATTGTGATTTCCGCATTCAATTAAAAGAAATTATTCTTGCACTCATCGACCACAGAAATGCCGACACGTTTTTATTTGGAAGCAGGAGCGATTTCGACGATCTATGTCTTGAAATCGTTACGGAAATAAAAAAAGAACGACCATTCATTCAACGGATTTATGTCAGAGCGACGTACCCATACATTGACAAGAATTACGAAAACTATTTACTCACGGCATATGACGCTACCTATATCCCGGATAACGTCGTCAATGCAGGGAAAGCATCTTATGTCGAACGCAATTTCCATATGATCGATAAAGCAGACATTTGCATTTTCTATTACGACAAAAATTATAAGCCGCCACTTAAGCCTGCCGCGAGAGGGAGAGTTTTCGGAGAACAACCTCAAAGCGGCACAAAAATTGCCTACGAATATGCTGTAAAAAAGCAGAAGGAAATCGTTAATCTTTTCAGATGACCTTTACATACCCTTCGCATACGGTAGTGGGAGATTTGCGTGTGCTTGTCTTGATACAAGCGCGGCGCTGCGCGCCGCGGACAAGCACACGCAAATCCCTTTAACCCGACCTCAACTACGGAAAAGCGGAACAGTCCGGACGCGGCATCGCCGCTGAACCGCTTTGCGATTGCCGCGTTGTCCCCGTGACTGTCGTTTCCGTTTTGAAAGCCGTATTATGAGTTCTTCGTTTTCAGTTGCATTTGCGGAGCTGTGCGATCACGGCTTTGCAGACGATGCCGACAAAACACCCTTCGTCCCAACACCCGAAATCATCCGCGAGCAATAGTTTTTCCTGTTCGTCTCCCAGATGACAAATGATGTCCTCGTCCATAATGTCCGAAATAAAATACTGCGGCAAGCCTTTGGAGTAAACAATCCTTTCTCCGCTCTTTTCTATGTACTTCATGATGTAAGCCAGTGCGTCGCCCATTTTGCCGACATCATCTATTTTCTCGAAGTCCGAACGCCCGAAACGCTCGTTAAAGTATGTATTCTGATGCGTTATCTGCCTGTTGTGCGTATTGAAGTTATAATCGTTTATGTCCAGCAGCACGCCCGGCATCGTTCCGTCAGGGATATAAAATACCCCATGAAAATGCAATCTCAACTTCTCCGGAGAGCGTTCCCATACGCCTATATATTTCCAGCCTCGTCGTTCGACAAAATGCCGTAAACAGGTTTTCAGCTTCTTCTTGAAACTATGTTCCGAGTGCAACTTTCCGTCATAGGTGAGCGTTACAAAATAATTGAACTCCTGCAAATTCGCTTTCCGTGTCAGCCGGATACGCCGCGCAATCAGATTGCGCATCTTGCGTTCTATATTTTCGATGACATAATTTCTTGACAATTCTTCCGTCTTAAAATACGGCAGCATTTCTTTTGTGATAGCCTCGATCTTCATTCTCCGTGGCTTGTTCAGATGCTTTTGATACAGCTCTTCAAACAGTTCCTTCCGCGTCATCGTCCGCGTTTTCGGTTTCTGTTCAACGGTCGGTTTCAGTTGCGTTTCGTTCGTTGCAGGCAAAGAAGACGCATCGTCATCAATGGACGGTGCGCTTTCTTCTGCGTTTATGGGTTCTTCCTGTTCCGTGGTCTGTGTCTCTTCCTGCTCCGTCACCTCTATCTCTTCTTCCGGCGGACGGAAACGCCGTCTTGACGGCCTTGTCGTGTGCGGTATCGCTATGTAGTGACTGCCGTCAAAATACACCTTGCATTCGCCATAAGACATGGTTGCCTCCGTTTGCCGCAAAGGAAGCGGACAGCCCGTAAATCACGCAGAACCATCGCCGTCCGCGCCCCTGTACAGCGAGTTGATGAAATAACTGTTCTGCATTTTGAGTTCCTCAACCGAAGCCTTTTCCGTAGCGTATTCCAAGTAGTCCGCAAGCCCCGTATAGCTGCGCCGTGCCATATCGTTGAAATAGTCCGAGAAGCAGTCCGTACTGAATCGTTTCGCATAGATTTTAGCGTTCATGAGATAGTATTTTTTATTCTCCGTCTTGCCGTCCATCGTGCCGCGTTCTTTCTCTATCTTCAAAACCGAGTAGCCGAAGCGGTTGTAGATACGCAGGTTTCTCCGCCAAAGCCATGCGACAACGCTTTTGAGGATATGCACCAGCAAGGTATTGTCTCCGCGCCTGAAACGGAAGTCGTAGTACAGCGACAGGAAGCGGTTGAACGCCCACTCCGAGAGCATTTCCTCTATTGTGTAGAAAGGCAAAGCGAGCCGCATATCTCCGCACGAAGCGATATTGATAATGTCTGCAAGGTCGCGCGCGTCCGCACCCCAAGACTCCGGTCTTTGCTCATCGGTAAAGACTTTAATGAACGGGAAGTTGTCCACGGTGGCGGAGTGCCTGCACATCTTGAGCCACGAGTTGAACAGGTCGTTCTTCTGGTTGGCATCGTCCGCGCCTTTCTTGATCTCCCGAAGCTCCAGATTGTTGCCACGCTCCTTTCCTATCTCCGTGATCCCCACGACGCCGAACTCAAAACTGCCTGCCTTCGGGTTGTTTTCCAAGACCTTACGCCCCAAGCGCAGCACATCGAAATCGAGGATATGCGCGTGCCTGCTTTGAGGCCGTCTGCGTTTCGGGAAGAAGTCCGTAATCCACATCGGGAAGTTGCCGTTATCTGCCATCATATTATCCGTGCGGACGGAATAATTCGCCACAATGAGGCTGCTTTCCAAGACATAGATGAAGTACGCCTGCGCATAGGTTTCCAGAACCTCGAACAATCGGCTTATTTTAAGCGAATCGTCAAAAGTGGTACCGTAACGCGCGTAATCGTATCCGTAAAGTTGCGTTTGCGCGTTTCTGTGCCGAATGAACCTTGACCGCTTCAATGCCACCCAAGCCTTGACCGAGGCGAGATTATAGACCGTACCGTGCTCCATACACCGCCGCAGTTCGTCCTCGAAGTCGATCCATGGGAAGTATGGGAATTTCATGTCGTTCTGCTGTAAGATCTCCAATGCCTTCTGCCTGAACATCACCTCTTGCGAGAGTACCATGTCAGTGATGAGCGTCGTCTTTTTCTTTCCCATTGAGCCGCACGCCATAGATACGATAGGCAGCTCGTTTATGAAGCCGCAGTTCCTCGCCTCGAAGTGCCGCAGTCTGTTCTGCGCAATGTTCTTCCGCCAGCGATCAAACAACAGCCAGCAGACGAACGCGACACACCACCACGGAAAGTGTCGGAAGATGACCTGCAAGTCGATGAACAGCTTACACACCTGCACATAGAGGTTTGCTACATCGAAGCTCAACACGAAGTAGAAGTAGTACGCAAGAAAGCCCGTGACGATGCTTGCCGCGTTCAGGTGGAACGCCCACATCACCGCCCAAAGGATCCATACCGCGCGATGCTCCGTGAGAGAGTCCCGATACGACAATACAGCTCGTTTCAGCGGCTGATACAGACATCGCGAAAATGATTTGAACACTTTCAGCGGTACGGTGTCCTTGTTGTGTTTCGTGTTGCCGCTTTTATACAGCCGCCATATGACCAGTCCCAAAACAAGTAGGCACGGAAGAATGATAGCCACGACTTTCAGCAGCACGAGCATCACATCTCCGACCTTCGCCCAATAGCTTGCAAAGTTCTCTCCGTCTATGAGAAGCGCAAAGAACGATTTCGACTGCGAAGTGAAGCCCTCAAGGTCAGATGGAAGCAGAATGCTCCAATCCATCACCGAAGAATACTCCGTAACGGACGGCACGATGTCATGATCCAAGCCGAACAGCGTGCAGAAATAGTACCCGACGGACAGTCCGAAGTCTTTGGCGGTCTCGCCGAAGCGTAGGTAGGAGTCCCCGAACACAAACGCGCCGAGCAGGATAAATGCCGCCGTTATAACAACGGTAAGACAGATATTAAATGTTCTGCGCCTGTTCATAGACCACCTCCATGATCGCCGTGCTCTCTTCAACGGAAGCCGTTCGGCTACCGGTATAAACCAAGTAGCCGACGACCAATACCGTTACGACCAAGAGGGCAACAGCCAATATTCTCCTGACCGTTTTCATTTACACCTCCAATCCGTCCGCCTCGTCGGGCGGTTTCTGCGTATGCTTTACGGCAGGTTCTTTCTGCGCCTTCGCTTCCATTTTCCGCTTTCGCCGGTTGTCTATCCCCTTGAACAGAGCCGCTATCGCCTTGAACGGCAGACAGATGAGCCAGAATAGGAATTTGAGGATATACGGTAGCACAGGCAACAGAATGATGAGTAAAACGATGATCAGAAGCACCGCAAGCAAGATCTGCCACCAAGGGATCTCGTCCGGCATCTGCACGGGCGGAGTTATTGCGTTGACGATATCCATAGGGCTGGACACCACGGGAATGACCGTATATACACCGTCCCGGTTGAATGTGAGCTGAATGATATCGAAATCGAAGAACACGCTCTCCCAAGCCCTGTACGCCTGACCGCTCGTGTGCTTGTCCGGAAGGATGGTGCGAAGTTCCATGATGTCCACCGCTGCGGAATAGTAGTCCGTAGTGGCGAAACGGAACAGCACGACCTGCTTCTTCTCGTCGTCCTTGCCGCTGACCGTTGTGGCGTCTTTGAAATAATCCCGAAGCGCCTGCACATCGTTGGCATCGATGAGAAGCCTGTCCGCCACTTCGTTGTCGCTGCCGTCCAGATCGCTTTCCTGTACAATGCAGATGGGCGAAACGGTCTTGCTTTCCTCTTCGGGAATGCCGCCGAAGATCGTGTCCCACAAGCCCCAATTCACCCAATTATCCCAGAAGGACGGATCGGTTTCCTGCCAACTCGTCAGCTTCTGCAAGTCCACATCGGCGTCGAAGTCGTAATACGAATAGCCTTTCTGTATCTTGCCGAACTCGGTATCCATCTTGCGGTAGTCGTCGATATCGTCCGCGAACAAGTCCGCGCTTATCGTGCCGTCCTTGATGGGCAGCGTGCCGCTGTCAAAAGTCTTGTTGTAGTTTCGTATGTACTCGTACAGCGCGTTGCTCTCCACGCCGCCTATGGACACGATGTCCGCATACGGATCGTACTCCTCGATGTCGTCCACCTTGAACAGGTAATAGAGTGCAGGAGCGGGAACATGAAGATAACCCGAACCCAAATTCCAACCCCACTTGGCGATCATCATTCCGCCGCCACCGTCTCCAGCATTCTGTCCCAATGCGTAGTGGATCTCTTCGTTATGTTCCGTCATGCCGAACTGATCGAAATCACCCGTCTGTCTGCCTATCCACGGATACGCTTTGTCATAGAAATCCTGATTACTCGTCACAACAATGTCCTTTGTCTTGTACTCATACCATTCCGCCTTGATGCGCTGCAACTTTCCGTAGGTATCGAAGAACCGCTGCGGAACGGCGAAATAAACCGTATCGAGCTGATTCTGATACCCCGCGCCCTTGCTCGAAGTCTGCGTGCGGTAGAAGGTGTGCTTGACATCCAGCGTAATGGTTTCGAGATACTCCACCGAACTTTCCAGCGTACTCTTTGCGCCCGCATCCGGACCGTAGCCTGTCGCATAGCCCGTGAATTTGTATGTGCCGTTCACGGGATATTCGGTCGCGTTGCTTGCGCCATAAATCAGAAGCTCAATGCCGGAAACATCGTACCTGCGCTCGTTGCTGTTCACTCTGTCCTTGAATGTCGTACCGTTTATCTCGCGGTCTGCCACCTTGAATTTGTAGAACAGGTTCTTGTAGTTGCTGTCCTCGGACTTGCTCAAAAACAGAAGATCGAACTTTGCGTAGTCGTTCGGGTTTCCCTCGGAGTCATATGACACCGCCATCTGTATCTTGTTGCTCTTGCTGTTCGTGGAGATGTTCAGCCCTTGCGGGTTATACACATAGACATACAGCCCGTAGTTACTTTGCATATTGCCCTTATACGAGTAGCAATACTCAACGAAATTGACGATCTGCGCCTGACTGTCCTCGTCATACGGATAGTCCTTCACATCGAAAGGCTGCCCGTTCACGGTGGAAGAGGTGAGGTCGTCCATGACATTTGTCTTGTCGTAGTTCAGTTCGCTGCCTGCCGCATAAGCGATATCCGGCGCCGCCGAAACGACGACGCCGAACACCATTACCAACGCGATAAGACAGACGAAGATTCTTTGCCTTACCGTGCTCAAAACTCAATCACCTCCTGATCCAATGTGACTCCCGCCACTTCCTGTAGCACGGAGAAGTAGAGCGTAACGCTCGCTTTGCCGTTATACGACGTGACGATGAGCGCGTACATATCCTCGTAGCCCTTGTCGCTGCAATCGCCGATCTCGTTGTTCGGGTACACCGCACGCAGCACTTCCGTAACGCCGCCTTTGGGCGTTATCGTGAAAGAGGTTTCCTCACGCGCTATGTCGAACCCCGCCGTCAGGTCGGTTTCCGCCTGAAAGGAATACACCTGATCGTCCAGAGTGAAGTCGAAGTCTTTGCCTTCGACGGCGTGAGGGACGACCTTGACGGAATAGCCGCTTACGTCGCCTCCCGCCGAGCCGAAGGTGTACTTCACGTCGACGGTGAGCGGTTTTTCGTTGGTGACTTCATAGCCGCCCGCGCTCGTGAGGACGTCTTTTCCGTCCACCGAAACGTAGAAGGTCTTGAAATCGCTCGTGAAACCGCCCGTGAACCTGACAATGACTGCAATCACGCCGGCGACAACAAGCAGAACGAGAATGTACGCGATCACTTTGCCTACGGTTTTTCCTGTTTGCTTGTTCGTGCTCATGGCTCACCTCAGAAAGTTACGATGTCGTCCGCCAGCACCACGTTCGTGACCGTCTTGACGGGACGGACTTTGAAAGACGTGCTGACGCCGCTGTTGGTTTCGGTGACGATGACTTCGTAGTACCAGTTATCGTCCGTGTATTCGCGGAACTTGTTCTCATAGGTGATCATGTTGCCGTTACGCACCGAACTCGTGTAGTAGCTTTCCAGCGTGCAGTTGACATTGACGGTCAGTTTGTTGCCGCTCACGGACCAGTCGAACACGCTCGGCTCGTACTTGGAAACCGTCGTGACGTCCGCGATGTTCACGGTCTGTTCCGTTCCTTCTTCCCATGTCTTTCCGTCATTCACCGTGTAATAATACTGCGTTTGTGTCTTGAAGCTGCCGTGTCCTTTCACCTCGAAGGTGTAGTTGCATTCCGCACCCACCGTGCCGAACACATTGTCCGGGGTGATGTCGAAGGTGTAGGAATTGCCGGCTCCGATTTCGTAGTAGGTGCCGAAGCTGCCGCTCTTGAGCGAGAGCGCATCACACGATACGTTTACCGAGGAAGGATTGCCGACGAACAGCACACGGCAGGTGTCGAAGAACGCGCCTTCACGGGAAGTGACCGTGACAAGGGCTTCGCCGTCAAACGCCTGCAAACAGGTGAGCTGCGCGGTCGCGCTTCCGTCCGAATCGGGAACAAGCGTCAGATAGTCCGAAATGTCCATTGTTTCTTCGGTATCCAGCC
>ENA-OYAY01000206-OYAY01000206.1-human-gut-metagenome-genome-assembly--contig:-NODE-206-length-12396-cov-5.695973_pt1 | contig 12396 bp, 10 predicted proteins | sample MGYA00244522_ERZ652829 | MGnify/ENA primary metagenome ERZ652829 (study PRJEB26926, sample SAMN06164481) | human gut metagenome | biome: ENVO:00009003; feature: ENVO:2100002; material: ENVO:00002003...
GGGCTCGGAGATGTGTATAAGAGACAGGTTCAGGCCAACGCGCTCCAGCAGGGCGATGATCTTATCGTGGCGGTCCTTCTCGTTCTCGGCCAGATGATGGATATCAATGCCCTCGCCCACGATGTCGCCAATGGTCATGCGGGGGTCCAGACTTGCGTAGGGATCCTGAAAAACGATCTGCATCCGACGGCGGTAGGGCAGCATATCCACTGCGATCTTGTTGTCCTTATCGAACAGCAGGTTGCCGTCATAGTAGATCTTGCCGCCGGTGGGCTCGTACAGGCGCAGCAGGGTGCGGCCGGTAGTGGTCTTGCCACAGCCGGACTCGCCTACCAGACCAAGGGTCTCGCCCTTGCGGATGGCAAAGCTTACGTCATCCACAGCCTGAACGTACTTGCGGTTCTTGCCCACACCGCCGGCGGGGAAATACTGCTGCAGGTGCTGGACTTCAACCAGCGTCTTGTGTTCACTCATTCTGCCTTTTCCCCTTTCTCAAATGCAGCCTTCTGCTGCAGCCAGCAGTAGGTATAATGGGTATCGCTGAGCTCGGTGCGCGGGGGCATCTTGCTCAGACAGATCTTCATGCAGTTCTTGCAGCGGGGCGCAAAGGGGCAGCCGGCCGGCGGATTCAGCAGATCCACAGGGGTACCCTCGATGGGCACAAGGCGCTCGTGCTCTGCGGTGTTCAGCTTGGGGATGGAGTTGATCAGACCCTTGGTGTACTCATGACCCGGCTGGTAGAAGATCTCGTCGGTAGTGCCGTACTCCACAATGTGGCCTGCATACATGACGGCGATCTTCTCGCACATGGAAGCCACAACGCCCAGATCATGGGTGATCATGATGATGCTCATGCCCAGCTTCTTGCGCAGATCCTGCATCAGCTCAAGGATCTGTGCCTGAATGGTCACGTCCAATGCGGTGGTGGGCTCGTCAGCGATCAGCAGCTTGGGCTCACAGGCCAGTGCAATGGCGATCATCACGCGCTGGCGCATACCGCCGGACAGCTCGTGGGGGTACTGCTTCAGACGCTTCTCGGGCTCGTTGATGCCAACCAGCTCCAGCAGCTCCTTGGCGCGTGCCCATGCATCGGCCTTGTTCTTATCGGTGTGCAGGCGGATGACCTCCACGATCTGGTTGCCGATGGTGTACACCGGGTTCAGGCTGGTCATGGGGTCCTGGAAGATGATGGAGACCTCGTTGCCGCGGATCTTGCGGAAGTCCTTCTCCTTCATGTTCTCGATCTCGTGGCCGTTGAACCACACCTTGCCGCCCACCAGCTTGCCGGGATAAGCGGTCAGACCCATAACGGAGTAGGCGGTGACCGACTTACCGGAGCCGGACTCGCCCACAACGCCCAGAACATCGCCCTGATTCATGGTAAAGGAAACGCCGTTCAGTGCCTTTACTTCGCCCGCAGGGGTGAAGAAAGAAAGGCGTTCTTCTTTGATATCAAGAATTTTCTCGCTCATTTCTGTTCACCTCATCAATTCTTCAGCTTCGGGTCAAAGGCATCGCGCAGGCCATCGCCGAACAGGTTGAACACAAGGATCATCACGCTGATCATCAGTGCGGGGGCGATCAGCAGATGGGGGTAGGTGTTCATGCCCTTGACGGCATCGGTAGCCAGAGAACCCAGAGAAGGCAGCGGGGCTGCAACACCCAGACCGATGAAGCTCAGGTAGCTCTCGGTGAAGATGGAAGCCGGGATCTGCAGGGTGGTGGTAACGATCAGGGTACCGATGCAGTTGGTGAGCAGATGCTTTTTGATGATGCGGCCGCTGGAAGCGCCCAGTGCGCGGGCAGCGGTAACGTACTCGCTCTCCTTCAGGATCAGGATCTGGCTGCGGACGATACGCGCCATACCGACCCAGTACAGCAGAGCAAAGATGATGAAGATGGAGATCATGTTGGGGCCAAGGGTCTGCATCCACTTGAAGCCGGGCTGGGTGGACAGCTTGTCCAGCGGGTCCTTCAGGGCCATGCCCAGCAGGATGATCAACAGAATGTCCGGGATGGTGTACAGAATATCGGTGATACGCATCATGATATTGTCCACCCATCCACCGGCAAAGGCCGCAACCGCACCATAGGTAGCGCCGATGATCAGCACCAGCACAGAAGCGATCAGACCGACAGACAGGCTGACGCGGGTGCCCATCATGATACGCACAGCGAAGTCACGACCCATACGGTCGGTGCCCAGAATGTGCGGGAACACCTTTTCGCCTGCGTCGATACGCGCCTGCTCGGAGGCAGAGTATTCGAAGGGCTTCAGGTTGTTGCTGCCCTTCATCTGCTCGGAATAGCTGTAAGGCCAGACAGCGGGCAGCAGATAGGCAAAGATGGCAATGGCAATGATGAACACAAAGCTGACCATGGCGATCTTGTTCTTCTTCAGGCGGCGGATACCGTCCTTCCAGAAGTTGACGCTTTCGCGCATGACCACCAGGCTCTGCTTTTCCTCATTGCTGGCGGGCAGAAAATCCTCCGCGTTGAGCTGCAGGCTGAGCGGATTCTTTTTAATGTTTTCCATGAAAATCGCTCCTTTCTCTTACTGCAGTTTGATGCGCGGGTCGATGATCTTATAAAGGATATCCACGATCACGTTTGCAATGATGACCATGCTGGACAGCAGGATGGTGGTGCCCATGATCATGGTGTAGTCACGGTTGGTGATGGCAGACACGAAGTCGCGGCCCAGACCGGGCACGGAGAAGATCTTTTCCACCACAAAAGAACCGGTCATCAGGCTGGCCAGCATGGGGCCGACGTAGGTGATGACAGGCAGAATGGCGTTGCGCAGTGCGTGCTTGAACAGGATCATGAACTGGGACACGCCCTTTGCGCGGGCAGTGCGCATATAGTCCTGACCCATGACGTCCAGCAGGCTGGAGCGCATCAGACGGGTGATATAAGCCGAGGGATAGATGGCCAGTGCGGTAACCGGCATGATATAGGCGGCTGCGCTGTTCAGGCCAACGGTGGGCAGCACCTTCATGTTCATACCAAACTGGTACAAAAGCAGCACGCTGGAGATAAAGCTGGGGATCGCGATGCCGCAGGTAGCAAACACGATAATAACGTTATCCAGCCACTTGCCGCGGTTGTAAGCGGAAATGCAGCCCAGCGGGATGCCCACGCACAGAGCCACCACCACTGCAATGCCTGCCAGACGGCAGGACACCGGCAGTTTGCTGGCGATGATCTGGTTCACGGTACGGCCGCGCTGACGCAGGCTCAGACCCAGATCGCCGTGCAAAAGGCTCTTCATGTAGTTGACGTACTGCACACCCAGCGGCTTATCCAAGCCATACTTTTCGGCCAAAGCCTGCTGAGCAGCGGCGCTGATGGACTTTTCTGCCACGAACGGGCCACCGGGGACCAGGTTCATGACAAAAAAGGTAACCGTAGCCACAATGAAGATACTGAAGATACCCATTGCGACACGCTTGATGATGTACTTTGCCATCGTTTGATGCCACTCCAATCCTATCAATGAATTACTGTTTTTGCTCTCAGGCCGAGCCACACTTTCCCGCAGTCCGCCAGCCTCACACATAGCGGACGTCTGTCCTTGGCACGCGGACAGAAAAGCGAATAATAAAACGATGGCATCTTGCGGTTGCATAAACACCATCGTCCATACCCGAGAAACACTCTATCTATTATAAAGACAACCTCGATTTTTGTCAATTTACATGAAAAAAATTCACTTCATTACAGCAGAGCATGAGTGAAATCTTATACTTTATACAAATTTTCTGTTTATTTGTAGGTAAAAGTGCTACTTTTCAGTTCTTTCGGACAACTGTTCCGTTGACACGTACAATCTGTTCTCCCCTATCAGTACAAAAGGCAGCGTCTCCGCCCCTGAGCCATCCATCCATAAGGGTGCTATTTTTCTCTATATCACAAGCAAAACCACCCGCAGCTCCCCTCTCCGGCACGGTCAATGCCCGGAAAAAGGTACTGCGGGTGGTCATGGGTCGTTTTGCGGGTCAGGAGTACAATTTTGCGGTCAGCTGGGAGTACATGGCGCTCTTTTGTGCCTTATAGGAAGCCATTGCCTGATCAGCCAAGGCAGTGCTCTGGCCGTTGGCGGTCAGCACAGTGCGCATCTGGCTGACGATGTTCTCCACTTCCTTATCGTAAGATGCCTGCATCGCATACAGTCTGCCGCTTCTCGCCAGTGCAATGGAGATTTTGCGCGCCTGTGTCTGCTGAGACTCCGGCAGCGCCTTGTATTCTGCCTTTGCCCCGGCAATGCAGCTGTTCAGCTCCGACTCAGCGCGCGCCTTGACACTGTACAGCTGCTTCAGCAGCGCCTTGACCTCCGTCTCGTAGGCAGCTTCCTGTTTACCGGAAGAGGACGCCGGTTTTTCTGCGGCAGAAGCAGTGCTGGAGCCGGATGTGCCGGTAGTGTTCTCCTTCTTGCCGGAAGAGGACGCATTGCTGCTCTCCGTCTGGGAGCCAGAGCTCCCCGAGGAAGCGGCAGAACCTGCTTCCTCCTGCGGAGCACTGGCCGCCGCCTCCTGTTCCCCGCCGCTGGATGCAGCAGCTTCGCCGGTCAGCTCCTCCAGCGTGATCTCGCCGCTGAGCAGCTTATCCAGATCATCATCCGTCAGGGTGAACTGTGTGCTGTCTGCCGGGGCATCCGGCAGGGTTTCCGGCAGACTGGCTGCCATGCTGCGAAGATAGAGCAGCACACCAAGGACAGCTGCTGCCAACAATGCCACCAGCGTGCCCAGCACGATCAACACGATTTTCAGGACCTTATTTTTCTTCATATCAAAATCCGCTGCCCGGGCAGAGTATTCCTCCGCCCGGGCAGTTTTCTCCTTACTAATTGGATCAGACCCACATTCCCAAAAACTTTTTGGGCTGATGCAGGGTCGCAGCGTCCAGCTCCTGATCATGGAACAGTTCATCGCCGTTGCGCACGATGCGGGCAGCCGTCTCCTTGCCAAGCAGCTTTTCCAGCTGCTGCACTCCCTGTGCCATACGGGGCGGGCGCTTGTCCGGGGAATGGGTGTCGGTGGAGATGACATGGACTAATCCCCACTGAATGAACTTGCACAGTTTTTTGCACAGCTTGGGCTCCAGCAGTGCCCCTGCATTGATCTGTGCATAAGCACCGGCGGCCACCCAGTCGTACAGCAGAGTGGGGTCCTCCAGCACATAGGGATAGCGCTCGATATGCGCGATCAGCGGCACGATGCCCTGCTGCTGCAGCTGGTACAGCGTCTGCCGGATAAAGTGCGGCTTGTGGGTGGTGGGAAACTCCAGCAGCAGATAGGCGGTATCCCCCATACACAGCGCCCGGGTATCCAGCTCGCACAGACCGGGAGAGAAGAACACCTCTGCGCCCAGCTTGAAGTCAAACTGCATGGGCTGTCCCTCCAGTGCGGCGGTCAGCTGCTCAAAGGCAGCCTGTCGCTTTGCTGTAAAGGCTTCCACCGTGGTACGTTCGCTGTTGAAGTGGCTGGTGAAGGCGATATTGCGCACACCGTCCTCATATTCCCTGCGCAGCAGCTCCAGCGAGACCGCTGTATCCTTTGCGCCGTCATCAATGCCGGGCAAAATGTGACAATGCAGATCAGTCATAGCAGCGCTTCCTTATTCAACAACATCAGCCTTCTGTTTTTCGTAGGCATAATTGTAATTATAGGCATAGCTGTATGCGTAGCTGGAGCCCTTGAGCGCCTTCTTCATGTCGTAGCGGGTCAGCACGCTGCCCAGCACCCGGACACCGGCATCCTGCAGCTTCTTCACCGCGCCGCGCACTGCATCGGCGGGGGCGTAGTCAGAGCGCACCACGAACATTGCGCCGTCCACATAGCGGCCGATGACGGCTGCATCGGTGACCACGGACACCGGGGGTGCATCAAAGATGACCACATCGAACTTTTCCCGCAGGGTGTTGACCATGGCCTGCATCTGCGGCTGGCTCAGCATCTCGGAGGGGTTCGGCGGCGGGGTGCCTGCGGGCAGGAAGGTCAAGTTCATTTCCTTCAACTCGTGCAGTGCCTCGTCCAGCGTGCACTGGTTGGACAACACATTGGAAACGCCCTTTACGTTGTGGCCTGCCTTCAGGTAGCGGTGCAGCACCGGCTTGCGCAGGTCGCAGTCCACCAGAGCTACCTTTTTGCCGCTTTCGGCCATCGTCATCGCCAGATTGACCGCCACATTGCTCTTGGATTCCTCCGGCACGGTACTGGTGATGACCAGTGTGTGCACGTCCATGGAGCCTGCCATAAAATCCAGATTGGTGCGCAGAGACTTGTAGGCCTCCACATAGCCAAAGGGCATCTTTTTATCGGTGATCAGCTGCAGGGTGCGGTGCTCGCCATCAGTTTTGTTCTTTTTGTTAAACAGCTTCCACATCGTCTTACACCTCCGGGATCAGGCCCAGCACGGGCAGGCCGAGTTTCTTCTGAACATCTTCATCGTCCACAACGGTATCGTGCAGCAGATGTGCCAGCACCAGAACGCCGCACACCAGAACAGCGCCCAGCAGACCGGCCATCACAACGTACTTCTTGGTCTGGGGGAACACCTTGTTGGGATCGATGATCACATCGCTCACCGCCTTGCAGGAACCGGCTTCCACCTTTTCCACCAGCACATCGGGCACGATGTCGGCAATGGTCTGTGCGATCTCGCCTGCGCGCTCTGCATCGGTATCGGTGACAGTGATCTGCATGATCTGGGTAGAGTCCACATCGGCAACATCCACCATCTTATACAACTCGGTGTAGGTCATATCCAGATCCAGCGTGTCGATCACCTCGTTCAGCACGGTGTTGCCCTTGATGATGACCGCATAGGTGCTGATCAGGTTCTTGGCAGAGTTGAAGTTATCACTGGTGAAGGTGGAGGAACTATCCTGCCGGGTATTCACGATCATGTTGATGGAAGCCTGATACTTGGGTGTAAGCGCAAACATACACACCAGCAGGCAGATCAGCGCTGCCGCAACAGCTGCTGCCACGATCTGCACAATATGCGCCCACAGCAGGCGCGCCAGCTCCATCAGATCAATGGTCTCCTCGTCCTCCATGCTTCGGAGCGGCTGTCCCATAGTTGTTTTTTCGTCCATAGTAGAGAAACTCACCTTTCTTGTTGTTCCGCAGTGCAAGAAATGTACACCGGGTTCCTATAGATACACATTCGTTTTTTAATGATAACATATTCCGGCATATTTTACAAGCAGAAAATGCCATTTTCTGCCGGCAAACAGATGAACAAAATTTGCCATTTCCCGTACAAAAAAGGGCATCCGCAGCACTTTGATGGCTGCGGATGCCCCTTTTTATGGATTTTTAGCGAAAGCGTTTAACGGGAGCCCTTGTCGTAGGGAATACCCTCGGCCTTGGGTGCCATGCTGTTCTTGGAAGTGAAGGCCAGAATGACCATGGATGCCACGAAGGGCATCATATTATAGATGTTGCTGGACCAGTGCAGCTGCGCAAGGAAGGTGGAGTCTGCAATGTTGGCAAGGCTCTTGAACACAGCAAAGAACATGGCTGCGCCAAAGATGTGGAAGGGCTTCCACTGGCCAAAGATCATAACTGCCAGTGCCAGAAAGCCTGCACCGGCCACGCCGACTTCAAAGTTCCAGGTCTGCACCGGGGGCACGATATAAGCCAGACCGCCGATCGCGCCCAGCGCACCGGAAAGGATGACACCGGCGTAGCGCATCTTGTAGACGTTGATGCCCACCGAGTCCGCAGCCTGCGGATGCTCGCCGCAGGCACGCAGACGCAGGCCGAAGCGGGTCTTGTACAGCACGATATAGCTGACCACCAGCAAGATCAGCCCCAGCGGCACGAACACGCTGAGCTCCAGCCCGCCGATGCTGAACAGGAAGGGCTTGTTGGAGTAGTTCAGCTTGGCGCTGCCGCTCTCGCTGAAGTACTTGGAGATGACCACGGCAATGGCGGTAGCCAGCAGGTTCAGTGCCGTGCCGCCGATGGTCTGGTCTGCCTTCAGGTTGATGGAGGCAAAAGCCAGCAGCAGGCTGTAGATCACGCCCGCCAGCGCTGCCACCAGAATGGAGATCAGCACCACAAGGAAGGGCGAAAGGCTTGCAGGCAGCATGGTCAGGGTAAGCACACCGGCCACACCGCCGATGACCATGATGCCCTCCAGCGCAATGTTGATGATGCCGGAGTGTTCGCTGAACATACCGCCCAGTGCCACCAGCATCAGCACGATGCCGTACAGCAGGGTATATTTGATCAGAAGCAGCATATTACTTGCCCTCCTTTTTGGTCTTTTCTGCGGCAGGCGCAGGCTCTGCGTTCACGTTGGTCTTTTCGGCATTTCGGAACAGCAGACTCTGGATCTTGCCCCGGAACAGCATGGAGAATGCGCACAGGTAGATGATGATGCCGCTGATCAGATCCGAGATCTCAGTGGGGTAGAATTTGGTGGACAGGAAGGAGCCGCCGACCGAGATGTGGGAGATGAACAGCGCAGAGAACACGGTACCGATGGGGTTCGAGCTTGCCAGCAGTGCCACCGAGATACCGTTGAAGCCCATGCCCGGCAGGCTGGTGGAGTTCAGCGGGTTCCACTGGGACACATTGGACAGATAGAACAGGCCCGCGCCGAAACCCGCCAGCGCACCGGCAATGGCCATGGAGAGGATGGTGTTCTTCTTCTCGTTGATACCGGCATAGCGGGCAGCGTTCTTGTTCAGGCCAACAGCCTTGAGCTCGTAGCCGAAAGTAGTCTTGTTCAGCACCACCCAGATCAGCACAGCCACCGCTGCCGCCAAGAAGATGGCAATGGTGGTGCTGTTGGTCTGGAACAGCTTATTCAGGCCAAAGTCCGGGATCAGGGACTGGGCAAAATCGGCGTTCTTGCTCAGGTTCAAAGTACGGGTGTTGCGCACATCGTACATGGGGCCGGTGCCGTTCTGGTAGATAAGCTCATTCACCAGATACAGACCGATCCAGTTGAACATGATGGAGGTAATGACCTCGTTGATGTTGAAGTAGGCCTTGAAGAAACCGGGGATCGCGCCCCACAGGCCGCCCAGCAGGGCTGCTACCAGCAGGCAGACGAACCAGGGCAGCTTGAGCATGATGGCGCAGTACAGCGCACCGTAAGCGCCCAGCGTGTACTGACCGGCTGCACCAATGTTGAACAGGCCGGTCTTGAAGGCAAACGCCACGGACAAGCCGGTCATGATCAGGGGTGCGGCATTGGCAAGCTCCTTGCCTACGCCGTAGGGGGCATCGTGGAAGCCGCCCTTGATGATGCGCACAAAGCCATCGCCCCATGCGTGCGCGGGGTTGATGGCTACCAGCACCAGAAAGCCCACCAGCAAACCAATCAGGATGCACAGCAGTGCAGCCAGCACGCTGGTAACAGAGCTTTGCAGGCTGCCGCCGCGGGAAAGTTTTTTCTTATTCATGTGTTACTGCTCCTCCTTTCCCTGCTTGCGGGCGCCTGCCATATACAGACCCAGCTCCTGCACGGTGGTGGTCTTGGGGTCAAACTCGCCCACGATCTCGCCTTCGTACATTACAAGGATGCGGTCAGAAAGGTTCATCACCTCGTCCAGCTCAAGGCTGACCAGCAGCACGGCCTTGCCCTTGTCGCGCTCGGCCACGATCTGGCGGTGAATGTACTCAATGGCACCCACGTCCAGACCACGAGTGGGCTGCACTGCCACCAGCAGCTTGGGGTCGCGGTCGATCTCGCGGGCAATGATGGCCTTCTGCTGGTTGCCGCCGGACATACTGCGCACGGTGGTCACACTGCCCTGACCGCTGCGCACGTCGTACTGCTCGATCAGCCGGTCAGAGTACTCGCGCACCTTATCGGCACGGATAAAGCCGCCCTTCTGGAACTCCGGCTGCCAGTAGCGCTGCAGCACGATGTTGTTTTCCAGACTGAAATCCAGCACCAGACCGTGCTTGTGGCGGTCCTCCGGGATGTGACCCATGCCGTCCTTGGAGCGCTGGCGGATGCTCTCGTGGGTGATATCCTTGCCGTCCAGCGTAAGCTTGCCGCCAGACAGCTTGCTCAGGCCGGTCAGGCCGTAGATGAACTCGGTCTGGCCGTTGCCCTCGATGCCCGCCAGACAGACGATCTCGCCTGCGTGCACCTTGAAGGACACGTCCTTCACCACATCCTTCTTGCGCTGGTCGTTGTGGATGGTAACGTTTTCCACGTCCAGCACAGTCTCGCCGGGGTGCGCGGGCTGCTTTTCTACCTGCAGCTGCACGTCACGGCCCACCATGCGGCGGGAAAGCTCTTCCTTGGTGGTACCCTTGATATCCACCGTGCCCATATACTTGCCCTTGCGCAGCACGGTGCAGCGGTCGGCCACAGCCATGATCTCGTTGAGCTTATGGGTGATGAACAGGATGGACTTGCCCTCCTTCTTGAACCCGCGCATGATCTCCATCAGTTCGTCGATCTCCTGCGGGGTCAACACAGCGGTGGGCTCGTCAAAGATCAGGATCTCGTTGTCGCGGTACAGCATCTTCAGGATCTCTACGCGCTGCTGCATACCCACCGAGATATCGCTGACCAGGGCGTCCGGGTCCACCCGCAGGCCGTACTTTTTGCTCAGCGCCATCACCTTTTTGCGTGCCTCGGCCTTCTGCAAAAAGCCCATCTTGTTGGGCTCAACGCCCAGAATGATGTTGTCCAGCACGCTGAAGCATTCCACCAGCTTGAAATGCTGGTGCACCATGCCGATGCCCAGTGCGTTGGCATCGTTGGGGTTGCGGATGGCAACCTCCTTGCCGTTTTTCAGGATCTTGCCCTGTTCCGGCTGATACAGGCCGAACAGCACGCTCATCAGCGTACTTTTGCCCGCACCGTTCTCGCCCAGAAGGGCGTGTACCTCGCCCTTGCGCAGTTGCAGGGTGATATCATCGTTTGCCTTGATACCGGGGAATTCCTTGGTAATGTGGAGCATCTCGATCACATAATCCTCTGCCAATCTGCTCACTCTCCTTTCGTGCCGTAACGACACCTTTTTCTATACTACAACCCATTATACCTGATTTTTTGCAGTTTGCACACGGCTTTTTGATTTTTTGTCAAAAAGCACAAGTAAAAGTATTACTTTTGTACGGTCTGCATGATTTCCTACCTGTTTCTCCCACACAGGCATACAAAAAGGGCGGGGTGCCCCTGCATGAGCACCCCGCCCCTATTACGGGAGTAATTCCGGGATAGCGATTACTGGATGTAGTTGACCTTGGTGAACTCGCTGACGGTGGGCTTGGTAGCGTCGTCAGAGCTGTTGTCCACAACGAGCTCGCCGGAAGCGATCTTGCTCTTCAGGGTCTCGTACTCGTCCTTGGTGAAGGTCTTGAAGTTCCAGCTGTCATCAGCAGTGGGCAGACCAACATAGTCGCCATCCTCCAGACCGAAGTTACCGTTGGTAGCAGCGATGTTGCTCCACTCGCCGGCCTCGATGTCGCCCAGAGCGGTGCTGACAGACTCAGACAGGCCCTTCATGGCAGAGGTGATGAACGGGTTGTAAGCGTAGCCGTCCTTCTCAACGCCATTAGCACCGATGTAGTTCTGGTCAACGTCAACGCCCACAACGTAGCCGTTGTTCTTCAGAGCAGCCTCGACAGCGGAAGTGTAGATGCCGCCGCCGCAGGCAAAGACGATCTGGGTGCCGTTGGCATACCAGCCCTCCATACGGGAGGTGATGTTGGCATCGCCGTAGAACTGGCCGCCGTAGAAGTAGTTGATGTCAATGTTGGTGCCCAGCTCCTTTGCAGCAGCGTCAGCGCCCTGCACATAGCCGTAGCCGTAACGGATAACGGCGGGCACAGCCATGCCGCCCAGGAAGCCCAGCTTGGTGTAGCCGTCCTTAACAACGGCGTAGCCTGCCAGATAGCCTGCCTGCTCCTCCTTGAAGGTGATGCAGTAGCAGTTGGCGGGGATGCTGTCGGTGCCGATATCGCCCTGGGTCACATCGATCGCGATGAACTTGATGTCGGGGTACTGCTCAGCAGCCCATGCCAGAGATGCGCCGTACAGGTAGCCAACGCAGACGATAACGTCGGCGCCGTCGTTGACAGCCTGACGGATCATGGTCTCGCGATCCTCATCGGAAGCATCGGAATCGGGGATGTAGTACTGGCAGTTGTCGCCCATGTAGCTGGAAACAGCAGCCCAGCAAGCCTGGTTGAAGCTCTCATCATCGATCGTGCCAGTATCGCAGGTCAGAGCGACCTTAGCGATCTTCTCAGCGCCGTCTGCTGCGCCGGAAGCGGCGGAAGAGCTGGCAGCTGCGGAAGAAGCAGTGCTGGTAGAGGAAGCGGAGGAACCGCCGCAGGCGGTCAGAGCAGCGGCAGCGGCAGCAGCACCGGCCACAGCCAGAAAGTTACGACGAGAAATCTTCATAAG
>ENA-OYAY01000218-OYAY01000218.1-human-gut-metagenome-genome-assembly--contig:-NODE-218-length-12124-cov-5.193637_pt1 | contig 12124 bp, 5 predicted proteins | sample MGYA00244522_ERZ652829 | MGnify/ENA primary metagenome ERZ652829 (study PRJEB26926, sample SAMN06164481) | human gut metagenome | biome: ENVO:00009003; feature: ENVO:2100002; material: ENVO:00002003...
GAGATCTAGTACGGTCTCGTGGGCTCGGAGATGTGTATAAGAGACAGCTTTTTTACTGCCACTGCAATCGCCCATAATCCTACGCTTATTCGTGGAACGGTAGGCTGCATATTTCGGTTCTTTCTTCTCGTCATAGCCTACAAACACAACATTGTGATACGGCAGGCTCTCAAAGATAAGGTCATTAGAGATACAGTAATTGATGATTTCAAAATCTATTCCTCTCCCGAAAAGATACTCTGTAATCACTCTGTTGGAAGCACATTTTTCAGGGAGAAGAAGTGGTTTATTTTCCTCTTTTGGCTGTGATTTTTCATAGACCGGAGCCTGAATCGCTGTGTGTCCGATAATGGTTTCCACCGCTTCAAGGAAGCTGTAACCTTTAACCTTAATCAGATAATCCAAAGCACTCCTGCCACCGATACCTCTCGACCACCATATCCATTTCCCGTTTGAAATCTTCAAACTATCGTGGGTTCTGGTGCAATAGGTGTTACCTGAAAACTTAACCAGCTCATACGGTTCATAATTTCTCAGGTAGGTTAATAAGTCCATCTGCTTCGCCTGAATGATTAACTCAGGTGCGATAAATGGCATATCGACCACCGCCTTCCTGTTTATCTCTCATACGATTTCTCCTTTCTGCCGCCGACTGCTTCGCCCTCATCAGGCTCTCCGCCGACAATCTCATTTTCCTTTTTATCCATATTGAGCAGGATATTCAGCTCATCAAGTCGAGCAGTTTTTGCCCTCAATTCTTCCTCTTTGGCAAACGGCTTTTCGATTTCCTGCTTCGCTGTTTCAAACTGCTTTTCCGTATTTTCAAGGCTGTTTTTCGTATCAGCAAGTGCTTCTTCAAAGCGTTCAATGCCGTTATCTATTCTCACGATATTACCGTGAGAATCATCGCCAAGCGGTACATCTCTGCTTGTTTCGCCTTTTAATTTCACAACATAATTACGCTGAACCGTATCAAAATACAGTTCCATTTGAAAGCCACGGTACTCGCCAAGTGGTATCGCATCAGGACTGTTCATTGACTTGCAGGCATTGATGATTGCCTGACCTGCTTCGACTTTTTCGGAATAAGAAACACCCGATACCATCATTCCAAGCGGCTGCTCGTCTATCGGTTTCGGGTGTAATTTTGCTGTTTCAACATCTTTTGTAAGTCCCTCTACACGGGATTTCAAGTAAGCAATCTGTTGTGGATAGAACTTGATGACCTTATCCTCCAGTCCGTATTTCTCTGATAAGAAATTGGATTTTAACATCTTTAGCTTCTGTACTTGAATGTCTAAGTCCATCTTTTCTTTGATATATGGATTACCTGTTGCAAGCATTTTTATCTCCGCATAGGACAGTGCGGTTTCATCAATATCCTCTGCCGACCTGACCGGAGATTTGCTCGTCATAATCTGACTTGCGAACTTCTGCTTACCTTCCACAAGCTGATAGAGGTATGCATCAAAGGTCTGCTCTGTTACATAACGGTAAATATCTACCTTCGGATTTTCATTGCCCTGACGGACAATTCTACCGGAACGCTGCTCCAAATCTGAAGGTCGCCACGGACAATCCACATCGTGAAGTGCGATAAGTTTATCCTGCACATTCGTTCCTGCTCCCATCTTCTGAGTAGAGCCAAGAAGCACCCTGACTTCTCCCTTGCGGGTCTTTTGGAACAGTTCTTTTTTCTTCATATCCGTGTCGGCTTCGTGTATGAACTTCACTTCACTTTCAGGAATACCTCTCTCAATCAGCTTCTTTCTGATGTCGTTATAGACGGAAAATGTTCCGTCATTCTTCGGCGTGGAAAGGTCACAAAACACAAGCTGTGCCGATTTCTTGTCGGCATTTTCTTTCCATATCCGATAGATGTTATCTACGCAGGCATTGATTTTACTGCCCTCAAAATCAGGCAGCATATCGTTTAGCATACGCTGGTCAAGAGCCAGTTTTCTTCCGTCATTCGTGATTTTCAGCATATTATCTACGCTTGAATCCACACCGCCGCCACGCACCTGCTCGGCTCTCTCTGCAAGGGAAGCAACCATCTCCTTCTGCATTTCCGATGGCTTTACTGCAATGTTATGGTACTTTGCTTCCGGTACTGGCAGGTTCAACATATCTGCTGTTTTAATGTCCGCTATCTCCTTGAACATCGCCATTAGTTCAGGCAAGTTATAGAATTTTGCGAACCTTGTCTTTGCTCTGTATCCTGTTCCTTCCGGTGTAAGTTCCACTGCCGTAATGGTTTCTCCGAAAGTGGAAGCCCAGGCATCAAAGTGCTGCAACCCATTTTTCACAAGCGTGTTGTACTGCAAATATCGCTGTATCGTATAGAGTTCCACCATACTGTTTGAGATAGGTGTACCCGTTGCAAATACGGTTCCTCGTCCTCCGGTAATCTCGTCAAGGTAACGACACTTCATAAAGAGGTCGGAAGATTTCTGTGCTTCCGTCTGTGCGATACCGCCCACATTACGCATTTTTGTATAAAGATAAAGGTTCTTGTAATAATGGCTTTCATCAACAAAAAGTCTGTCTACACCAAGTTCCTCAAAGGTTACAACATCATCTTTTTTCGTCTGGTCATTGAGTTTATCAAGTTTCTGCCTGATAGATTTCTTTGACTTTTCAAGCTGCTTTATGGAGAAGTTTTCCCCTCGGTTTCGCTTGAGTTCCGCAATTCCTCCCGTTATCTCCTCAAGCTGCTGTTCTAAGATTGCCCTCTGTCTTTCAATGGACATCGGGATTTTTTCAAACTGTGAATGTCCGATGATAACTGCGTCATAATCTCCAGTTGCAATCCTGCCGCAGAACTTTTTACGGTTCTTGGTTTCAAAATCTTTCTTTGTTGCGACAAGGATATTCGCCGCCGGATAGAGCTGCAAATACTCAACCGCCCATTGTTCGGTCAAGTGATTTGGTACAACAAACAGTGACTTGTTACAAAGCCCAAGCCTTTTCGACTCCTGTGCTGCCGCTACCATTTCAAAAGTTTTTCCTGCTCCGACTGCGTGTGCAAGAAGTGTATTTCCTCCGTAAAGGATATGAGCAACCGCATTTTTCTGATGTTCCCTGAGTTCAATTTCAGGATTCATACCATTGAAGATGATATGACTTCCATCATACTCACGAGGTCTGACGCTATTGAATTTCTCATTGTAAGATTTGCAAAGCCTTTCCCTTCGTTCAGGGTCAGACCATATCCAGTCCTGAAATTCCTGCTTAATCATTTCCTGCTTCGACTGAGCAATCGCTGTTTCCTTTTTATTTAGGACAGCCTTTTTCTTTCCCTCATCATCTTCGATATAATCAAAGATACGCACATCTTTTAAATTCAGCGTTTCCTCAATAATCTTATAGGCATTGATGCGGGAAGTTCCGTAAGTGTTATATGCCCTTACATTTCCTTTGTCATAGGATTTGCCCTCAATATTCCACTCACTCGTAAATGGAGAGAAGTGAACTTTGATATTCCACTGTGCATAGCGTGGTGTTTCAAGCAAATGAAAGATAAACTCCTGCACATCGTCCGGTGGCAGCCAAGTTGCACCAAGTCGCACGGAAATTTCACTTGCAGTCAGGTCTTTCGGCTGCACCTTTTGAAGTGCTTCTACATTGACCTTATAATCTTCCGGATAGAGTTCTGCCGAGTTCTTTGCAATCTTCAGCTTTTCCCTGACATTACCCGAAAGGTATTCATCAGCCATCAGATACTTCGGTTCGTAAGAATTTCCATACTCATAAAGCGGGTTTAGGAAGATAACACCCTTTAAGTCCTCAAAGATTTCATTCTCCGATTTACCGGAAAGCTCCATCATATAGTCCATATCAATCGTGGCTTTTTCTCCAAGAGATACCGCCAACGCTTCGCTTGCCGTATCAACAGAAGTAACCGGAGTATGCGGCTTAATTGTCCTCTTAGAAAACATATCAGCCTTACGTTCCAGTTCTCCGTCCTCTCCGATTATCTCCAATGCAGAAAGCAAAGAGAATGAACTGTCCTGCGAAAAAGCAGAGGTATTTGCACGGCTGTTAATGAGTCCGTACTTACCTGAAAAGGTATCATAAAGTCTGTTTAATCGCTCCTGCTCCGCTTTGATTTCGCTGTCAGGGTAATCTTCTGTCTGCAATTCAATCAGCGTTCTGACGGAATTTCTAATAGCAATCATACCCTTAATTCGGTTCTCTGCGGTTGCCGACACTTCCACCGGAGTCATACGGGAATTTTCACGATAATAGATTTTATTGTCCACCACTGTATAGGAAAAGTTTCTCACTGTCGGGTCTGCCGGAATAGAATTATCTTCCTCCTCCAGTTCTTCCTCGACTTCATATTCCGTGATTTCTCCGTGAATGTTTGCTACTGCTTCATCAAGCTGTGCTGCAAGGTCTGCATTTTCATACGGCACACAAGTTGCTTCCATACCAAAACGCCCCGATACCATCTTCATTTCTCCAAGTATCATTTCTGGGTGCTGCACAAAATAAGAGTTCATCTTAATTCCGTTCTCATCGGTATCAAGATGAACCCAATCCGGCTCAATATCTATCAGTCTGTCACGCTTTTGCAGGATAAGAATATCCGAAACGACTTCCGTTCCTGCATTACCCTTAAAGGTATTATTCGGCAATCGAATTGCTCCAAGAAGCTCTGCTCTCTGTGCAATATACTTTCGTACTGCTAAAGTTTCCTTATCCATTGTGCCTTTGCTCGTTACAAGAGCCATCACACCGCCGGGTCTTAACTTATCAAGGGACTTGGCAAAAAAGTAATCGTGTATCAGGAACTTATGCTTGTCGTACCTTTTATCTAACACCTTAAAATCTCCAAAAGGCACATTGCCAACCACTCCATCAAAGAAGCTGTCCGGCAGATTGGTTTCTTCAAATCCTTGTGCCGCAATGGTTGTTTTCTGGTAAAGCTGCTGTGCAATCCCTGCGGAAATCGTATCAAGTTCCACACCGTAAATCTTACTGTCCTGCATTGCGTCCGGCAGCATACCGATGAAATTACCGATACCGCAGGACGGCTCTAACAAGTTGCCTTCCTTAAAGCCCATCTGCTCCATTGCCTTATAAATGGCTGTGATAACTTCAGGCGGCGTGTAGAACGCAGTCAATGTGCTTTCTCTTGCCGAAGCATATTCCTCCGGTGTTAATACCGAAGAAAGTTCCAGATATTCCGTTGCCCACGCTGAATTATTTTCATCAAAGGCTTCTGAAAGCCCACCCCAACCGACATACTTTGATAAGATAATCTGTTCTTCAGGAGTGGCAAATCTGTTTTCTTCCTGACATTTTTTAAGAAGCTGTATCGCCATAATATTTCTGCGGAAGCGTTCCTTTTTACCAACCGTTTCAACCTCATTTTCTCTAAGATTAAAGGTGTGACGTTCTGCCATAGACACATCAGGGTGCAAGTCAAAACCTTTGACTTTTTTCTTCTGCTCCCAAGCGGGAACTACCGGCTCAGGCTCTTTTTCATTTCTTTCTTCGGCAGGTTCTTCCTTTACAATCAAATGCTCATTCATCGGATTCTCACGCACTTTTCTGTCAAACTCTGTGCGTGAAAATTCCTTATTGAACAGTGGCATATCATAGTCATAGAGCATTACTCTCTCATCATCAACAGATAAGATTTCGTACTCAAAAGCACCGATATACACCTTATCGCCAAGATGATATTCATATTTCACATCTTGCGATATTTCCGCTTCTTCAGGTTCTTTTTCGGCTAGTTCCTGCTCCGGTGGTGCATTAGAGAGTATCTCACGGTTTCTTTTCGTTTCCTCGATTTTGGCTCTGCGTTCCTCTTGGCTTTCGAGCCACTGAGGATAGTGTTCTTTTTCCTTTGGATTTAAGTATCTGTCCATTCGGATAAGTTCCCCGATACGCTTCTCCACCTGCGACCACGAAAGCGTGATATGTGGCTTCTCTTTACCGATACCTTTCGTAATCGTAATACCTTTTCCATCGTGGCTCTCATCAATGCCTGCTCCGATTATGACGGGATAAGAACCGCCCCAACCGTATTCATTTTTCAAGAAGTCGGCATTTTCTTTTGCAGAAAGGCTTTTTTCAAACTGCTCATAGATACGCATTTTTCCCTCAGAAAATCCGCTTCCATTCGCAAGAACAGCGTCGATAATCTCCTGAGAAAAAGTAAAGGCAGAGGTTTTCTTTTCCTCTGCCCGACCGTCTAATATGAATGTCATCTGACCGTCCATTGACGGTAATGGTTTTATGCTGTCACTTAATTCTCCCAGTAATCGCATAGCTTCAAAATGTCGGGCAATAACAGCCCAATCATAAAAGCTCTGTGCGGTTCTGCTGTCGTATTTGCCCTCCCACAAATGCAGAACGTTTTCAAAGGTCTTGTACCCTACTGTCCTGCCATCCTCTAAAGTAAGTTCGGTATAATCATTATTGAAAATACTCTTTACATACTCTGTGCGGTCTTTGTTATCAGGATTACGTTCATAATAATCTTTGATTTCTTCCAGACTTGCTGACAAATGTGGTGTCGTTCTGAGAATTTCATTGATTACTTCATCACGTCCAAAGAACGGAAGGCTTTTATCCTCGTGCGTTCTATCGTAATACTCTAAGCGAATATCACTTCCGCTTTCACGATTTCCTGTGCCGAGCTGCGAAGGGAGTTCATCAGACGAACCCATTTCATCATATCCTCCGCTTTCATCTGTTCGGTCACTCCCTCTTTCTGTGCCATCTGGCTCAGGATTGTTTCCTCCATCTTGCTGGCTCTCTGTTCCACTTCCGCCAAGTGCTGTGTCAGTTCGCCCCTCGTCAGGAGATTGTAGTAAAGGACTCTGTGATGTTCCTTCAGAAACTCTCTCCTCATCTGAGCGTATCTGCCCAGCGTCACTTCCGGCTGCTGGGGAAGTTTCAGGTTCGGAAGGCTGTAATCGCCCACCATCGTGTAGGTCAGTTCGTTCATTGTCCAAACTCCTTTCGTCGTTATTTTCAACCTTATTGTATTCATTTCTGTCCTGACCGACAATTATGCAATTTTGACGGTTGAGTGCAGTAATTGTTTTAGATATTTCCGTCAATCCCATTTCTGCAATATCACTGGTAGCAAATCCAAGTGCATTGAGTGTTTCCTGCGTATTGAAGTTAGTAACATCTCTGAAATCATCAAGTTCAAAATAGCCGTCCGTATCAACGCCAAGCCTTGACATCATCATATATGCCACACTATTTGTCACGACATTTTTATAAATGAAAGCCACAATATCCTCTTCCACTTCCTCAAAGGAACTGCCCTCGGTTGCATAGTAAAGGTCTTGCAGATAATCAGGGATATTATCCTCTGCCGCATTTCTTGCTGCTCCCATAATTGCTTCGGCAAGACTGCTCTTATTCTCAATCTCTCCGAAAGTGCTTTCCAATGTCTCAATCACATCAGCTTCGTATTCCTGACGCATATCCCAAATCGGAACTGTTCTTGAATATCTGCTTTCGTGAGTATCTGAAATATCAAAGTAATGTGTCAGTCTTTGCCGTGAACGGTTCTCATCAGCAAAAACAGCAATACCTCTTGCTCCTCGGTTGACCCATCTGCCAAAAATTTTGTTCCACTGCTCTATCTCAAGAACCGCTGTTGCATCGGGTCGCTGTGCATATACAAGAAGCTGTTCGTCATAGCGTAACTTATAATTTCGGCAAGCCGAAGCTAAGAATGCCTGCCAGTTCTGAGGATTTGACACAACCGTTTTGCAGGTGCGGTTGTAAAGCTCAGAAATAAGGTCATATTTTCGTGCCATTACTCTTGCACCTCCTTATCGCTGTTTTTCTCTGTTTCTGGTCTTGTTTTTTGACGGTTCGGATTGATTGACAGGTTCAACTTTGCTTCCATTAAGCTCCATTTTTTCAGCAAACTCGCATATATGATAGCAGCAATTTCCGACGTACAAATGGTAGTCATCAATATACTTGCATACTTTGTCTGCTGTGTGTCCATCACGAAAAGTAATCCTGATTTTCCCTCCATCGGGAATATAGAATTTCAAATTGTAATGACTGTCTATAAATCGAATTTGCTTTTCCTGTGGCTCTGCTCTATTCTCCTGTTGCTTCATTTTCCTTACCTCTCATTTTTGTTGCTTCATCAGAACCACCGCCCAAATACGAAAAGAGTTTACCGGATTTTGTATTCTTCTGAAGCTCCATAATCACACCCATATCAGGAATCGTGATATTCGGGATTTTCAGGATTGCTTCCATATCAAGCTGCTGCAACTTTTTCTCCGTATCACAACCGGAGTCAAAGAGTTTATTCAGCACCTTAACCTTATTCTGAAAAGTTGCTTTGTCTTTCACGAAAATACCTCCTTAGCTAATGTTGATTACAATAGAAATATTGCCGCTCTGTTCTTCTTTCTGCGGATTACGTGAATACTCAGGAAAAAGGGACTGTACTCTCTGCCTTGCCCTGCGTATGGTTTCAAAACAAGGAAGTCCGTATGCTCGGTAATTAAATACAATATCCTCAAGCGGAAGATTTCCGGCAGGTATATATCCGTACCGATTGTAATAATGCAGAATAAGAAGCATATCATCATACCTCGACATCGGGCATTCCTTTAAGATTTCAAGCACTCGGCTCTCCACCGTTTTCTGTTGTTTCATAATGTTCCTCCAAAAATTAAAGGGACAGAGTTTTTTACGCTCTGCCCCGACTGGTTAATGTTCGCTTGTTACTTACTTCTTACGGTTTTTAACCTGAAGAAAGATAAAGCCGCCGACAATAACGGCGACTAATGCGATAGCGATAATTGTCTTTGCTTCCATTACTCGTTACCCTCCTTTTTCTTCTTTTTGTGTGCAACAACAGACGTTACAGCGATACCGACAGCAGAAAGTCCGGCAAGGACATACCAAAGTTTCATATTGGTATCATCTCCTGTTTTCGGAGTATCCCTCAACTCATTGTGCATTTTTACAACGGCTGTTTCATCAAGTTTGATAGTAACATTCTGGTCGGCAGGTGTGATATATGCGGCAGAGGCATTGTTTGCCACTTCGGATACGGTATATTCGCCAATACGAAGTCCCTCAATCACAATTTCGCCGTTCTTATCTGTTTCAAATGTCATATCATAACCGTTTGCTCCGGTTACTCTGAACGCAAAACCTTTAACCTTACCATCTGAAGATGTCTTGACGATTTTCAGTGTTCCACGCATAGCTTCATTGATAAATCCAACACCAGCCTTATTCTCAACGGAATAAGTTGTTTCGTCTTTCTCAATGAAAACAGAGTATTCTCCCTTATCAAGCAGGAAGCCCTCCGGTGCTTTTGTTTCACGGATAATATATTTTCCGTAAAGCAGCTCTTTCATCTCATAAATTCCGGTTTCGGTTTCTTCAAGATTTCCGATGAGTTCATCGCCATCATCAATCTTTCCGTTCTCATTGGTGTCCTTATATACCTCAAAGGTTGCACCCGTAAGTTTGTTATCTGGATATTCAGCGTCCACCTTCGTGAGTCTAATATTGCCGTGAACATACTCATTGACAATCTCAATTTCAATTACCTGCTCGGCTTTGCTGATATTGACCTCATACGCTTTTTCATCAAGAACAAATCCCTTTGGCTGCTCGATTTCTCTTACAATCCATTTGCCATAAGGAACTTTTGCAAAAGAAAAACTACCGTCTTTTGCAGAGGTAGTCGTCATAAGTGCAGTATCCTTTGTAAATTCTGTTTCTTCGGCTTTGAAGATACCGATAACAGCACCCTCAAGTGCTTCTCCATTCTCGTCAATCTTCTTACCTGATACAGAACCATAGATAAGTTCATTCTTGATTTCTTTTCCGTCATTCACTTTGATTTCAACCGTTGCGGTATCCTGACCTGCGTATTCAAATACAACCGGATATTTCGTATCAGAGAGAACATAATGCTCATCGGTTGCAATCTCTTTGACATAGTATTTGCCAAACGGAAGGTCTGACTTCATAACAGCAGTTCCATTTTCATTTACGCTGACAATCTCAATCAGTCCATCAGCCGGAATAACTGTACCGCTTGCAGATACAATATCTTCTGCGGCATAAAGACCAAAGCTGATGTTTTTGATTTCTCCGTTATCGCCAATACCAAATGTCTTGTCCTTTTCAATGGCTTTTGCAAGGCTTACCTGAACTTTCTGTCTTTCGTTATAGAATGATGTGGAAGTTTCGGTAACAGAGATATTCTGACCTGCATAAGTAAGCTCAACCGTATGTGTTTCGCCACTGATTACCATTCCATCAGGTGCGGTAATTTCCTTGACTTCGTATTTTCCGAGATAAAGTTCTTTGCTCTTAACAAATCCATCGGAGCTTGTTGTGATAGTATCTACCACTTCGCCCTTTGAATAGCGGAGTGTACCGTCCGGTGTGCTAATATCTTCCGCAGCACGGACTTCATAAACTGCACCCTCAAGTCCTGCCACTTCATAAACAGGCTGATAAATAACATCACTGTCCTCAGAACCACTTACATTGACACCACTAAATACTTCTCCGGTCTTTTCAACCGTGATAGTACCTTTCTGTGCCATATTCGGCTTATTGACTTTCACAACAGTTACGCCGCCTTCCTCTGTGGAATTTTCTTCGGTAATATCAAAATATACCGGAGTATCATCAAGCACATATCCGTATGGAGCTTGTACCTCTACGATGGAATACCCCTTGCCGTAATCCAGTTTCTCAGGTGTGACAAGAGAACCGTTTGCGTCGGTATAGAACACATCAATCGTGGTCGGTGTCGGATAAGTAAAGGTCATTTTGACCTGATTACCCTGCGGGTCGTAAATCTTAAATCCTGCTCCTGCATACGGAATACTCTTTCCGCTTTCTGCGTCCACCTTAACTACATTGACAAAGCTCTCGAAGTTACGGTTATTGATGAGATAACGATAAGTCTGTGCGTTCTGTGAAATGAACACATCAAAATCATCCATCATCTCTCTGCCTTCCCAACCGGAAGTCTGGTGTACGGTATAAATACCATACGGCATATCTTTGGTCTGACCGAAGCCATTTTCATCGCAAACAATGGTATCTCTCTCGTCTTTATTGGCTGCGTCATAGCTTCCGGCAGATTTCAAATAAATCTCAAAGGAAGCACCCTTTTCAGGAGTTTCAATCTTTGTTTCTCCATCATCAGTGTGTTTAATGATAGCCACGTTACCTTTGATTACCTGCTCTGTTACATCATTGGAAGTAAGATTGTGTTCCACCTCATAAAGTTTCGGGTCTGCACCCACTTCATGGATAGTCTTATCAAGCAAATATCCCTCTGACGGTGTAATTTCTCGGATTGTCCAGTCGGTATCACAAACATATTCTTTAGTAGTGAACTGACCGTTTTCATCAGTAACATACTTATCTACAAGCGTTTCATCCTTATAGATACCGTAAACTGCTCCCGAAAGTTTGGCATTGCCCTGTGCTTCGCCTTTCTCAGCGTCGCTCTTTATTACTGTTACAGTAAACTTCTTCAAAATATTGTTGAAGTTTCTTGTGGTTACTTCTTTCCACTTCACTGGTGCAGTCTGATTTTTTGGCACAACATAACGGATAGCCGTGTCTACTTCTTCAAGGGTATATGGTTCAGAACCACTGATAAGCACATCTTTAAAAGTTGCCACACCGTTATTGTCTGTAACTGCATACTGGTCAACAGTATCACCGGAAAGAGAAGTACCGTAAAGATGGAACTTCACACCTTCAACAAGGTTATCTTCTGAGGACTTCACTACCTGAAGGTCGCCACGCTTCAATTTGTTATTGAAAGCGACCTTTGCAACCTGTCCTGCTACAACGGTAACTCTATGTGTTTCCTGCGGCTCGTACTTATCGTATGCCTGCTCGGTTACGGTATAGATACCCGGCATAAGATTATCAATCTGGAACTTACCGCCATTGGCTGTTGTAACTGTCTGATTGATACCGTTTCCAGTAATCGTGAAGTTAATACCGTCAACTTTTCCGTCCTCACTGGTCTTTACAATCTGACAAGAACCATAGCTGACTTTCATCTTCACATAACCGTTGATACTGTCGCTTACTTCCTGAGCATAGCTGACAACATCCT
>ENA-OYAY01000226-OYAY01000226.1-human-gut-metagenome-genome-assembly--contig:-NODE-226-length-11975-cov-6.275671_pt1 | contig 11975 bp, 3 predicted proteins | sample MGYA00244522_ERZ652829 | MGnify/ENA primary metagenome ERZ652829 (study PRJEB26926, sample SAMN06164481) | human gut metagenome | biome: ENVO:00009003; feature: ENVO:2100002; material: ENVO:00002003...
AATTAAAAGGTAGTTTACTAAAAACTCATTTAATATATAAGAGAAACGGTCGGGAAATTTCCCGATTGAGGCATATCGTACCATTTGTAAAACACACAAAAAAAGACGCGTTGCCGCGCCTTTTTTTGTGTAGTTAAATTGTGGCGTTATGCCAGCTTTTTAAGTTTTGATTTCTTGACGACAATCGTCACGACCGTTGCAACCACAATGAGCGTTACGATCACGACTGCCGCCACTATAACGTAAATCTTCCATGCGTCGAGTGATTGATGGTTGACGTCCACAAACACGATGCCGTTGACATAGTTTGCCGAATACGTCAATTTGCCGTCGTTGACCACATAATCGGTGAGTTTGGTAAGTCCGCCGTTTTCGTTGACATAGTAGATTGCAATTCCGTTCAGGTTCTTGACGCTTTCGGGGAGCGCAACCGTAACCGTCGTGGGCGTGTTTGAAAGCAGAACGAGTTGATCGTCAAGATAGAGGTTGACTCTGAGCACCGCCGCCACGCTTGCGTCTTTGACGCCTGCCTTTTGGCTCATTGCCACAACGTATTGCTCAACCGCTTTCAGATAGGACATATCGCTTGCAAGAGCGTTGTTCGTCTTGATTTCCTTCACTTCGAGTCTGTTTGCGACAACGCCTTTGCCCTCGGTGATGTTGATTGACGAACCGTCGGAGGAAGCAAGGCTCTTTGTGGTGAGTTCGAGCACGCCGGTGCTGCTCATAAAGACGTAGTTGTCTTGGCTGAGCGTATCGTCCGAAAGCACGACCGCAAACGAATATTTGCCCGCACTCTTGATGCCTTCGAGACCGACAAGCTTGGTTTGACTCTTGTCGATTGCGATTGCAGGAGCGTTGCTTGCGCTTGCCATTGCCACTTCGTAGCCGACGGAATAGTTTTTGCCCTCAACGAAATCGCCTGTGAGTTTCATAACCGTCGAACCGTCTATCATTTCTTCGCTCATTGCGTAGCCGTCCGAGCTGAGCGTGACGTTTACGATTGCCCTGAGCACTTGAAGTTCTGCAACAGTGCTTGCCGCATTGTAGTTTTTGCCACATTCGCTTGCAAGGAATTTGTCGGTGAGCGCAACGATCACTCTGTACTTGCCCGCATTGACGACTTCGTTTGCGGAAATCGTAACGTATTTGCCGTCTTTGAGCACTTGATAGGTCAGCGTGAAGTCCGCGTTCTTGACAAGGTTGTAACCGTTTGTAAGGTTGTTGTAGCTGATTCTGTTTGCGCCGCCTGCGGTTGCGTACTCGTGCTTTGCGCCGTTGTAGTATTCGCTGACGTTTTGAGCACGAAGTCCGACGTCCGCCTTGTCGATGACGATGCTCTTCTTCACCGAACCGCTGTTCCACTCGATATAGTAGCCGTTTGCGTCTACATCTTTGCGCGCGACGAATTGACCGTTTGCGTTGATATAACGTCTGACTTTGACGATACCGCTATACGTACCGACGTTTATAGGATAGAGTTCGTTGCCCTCGTCGTCCACAAATATAACTTCGTCGGTTTCGAGTTCGCCTTGAACGACTTCGTGCAAACGATTGATACCGTTGCCCGTCTTGTCGATTGCGTAAGAATAGCTAAACTCGTTTTGAGTGTCGCTACCCACGCTCACGCCGGTGAGTTTGGGAAGAACGATATCGAGCGTTGCCGTGTCGAATTTCGCATTTGCGCCGGCGATATCGAATATCGTTCTGACTTGTCCGTCGTTATCTCTTGCGGAGATCGTGTCGATGCCTGCCAAAACGACGTTGTAGTTTCTCACAATCGTATCGACGGCGTCGTAATCGTAATCGGACACCACGTAGAGCACGTAATGCTCGTAAGATTCGAGTTTGTCGGAAATCTTTGCAAGTTGGGTTGCAGGCGTGGTTACACCGGTGTTTTCGTTGTAAACGCCGAGTCTGACCGTCGGGAAGAAGTTTGTTCTGTCATTTGCGAACAAGGTGTTGACCGATTGACCGCCGATGATGCCGTCGTTGCCGTTCTTGTCGAGATATCTCAATCCGACGTTGAAGAGAAGTTTGCCGTCGGCATTCATAACAGCACCGTAATTTACACTGAATCCGTTTGAAACGGTGAGTATAAACAAATCTTTTTTGACAACGGTCATCACGCTCGTCGTGCCGTTTTGTTCTGAAACGCTGCCCTTGTCGGTGTATACCGGCTTGAACTCATAGTTCTTTGCCGTGCCGCCTTTGAGGACATACGACGTCGAGGTTGTACCCGCTTCGGGAGTCGTTGCGGCAAAAGATACATAGGCTTGCGGCAACGCCCCTATTTTGTCGGTTGCACCCTCGCCCAAACGAATGTATTCTCCGAGCGAGCCTTCCGCCGCCTTGACGTATTTGCCGTCAACCAAATTGTAGGAAGCGTTTGCAAGAAGCATTGCTTTGCCGGAATCGAGTCCGGTTGCAGCAAGGAAGTTTGCCGTTGTGATATAGAATGCCGTATCGTCTGCAAATCTGTTGTCAAGTTTATATTCGGCGTTGTCGTTGCCGACAAGTTTGTATTCGACATTGCCGCTATACTTGCCTGTGGAAACACCGTATTCCGCCTTTGCGTCGGCAAGGTATGCGTTTATGCTTCTTGCATGGATTTTGCCCGACAGTCTGACTTCGACGCTTGCTTTATCGCCCGCAATCGTGTAGTTGTACGCATCTGCGCCGGCAATGCCGCTTGCCGTAAAGACGACATATTTTGCCGTTGTGAATGCGCTGTCGAATTTTGCCGATACGTTTGCAATCGTCACGTCATCGCCTATCATGACGTTTGAAACCGCACTCGCCGTGAAATTGAAATCTTTGCCCGCTTCGCCATAGAAAATATCCGTGCCGTCGTAAATCTTCTCAAACGCCGTTGCGGCGGCAAGTCTTTCGATGCCGCTTGCTCTTATGGACGCGGTGCGTTGAGTAATCTTGCCTTGTGCGCGCAAATAGTTGATTGCGTCGACGCTTGCGTCGAATTCCTTGATGTTTTCGTCGCCGCTTCCGATATTAGCCTTGCCGTATGCGCGCTCGAGCATAAGAGCGTCCAGGCCGTTGACCTTGTAGAAACCTACAATCGCGTCTTTGTATGCGGTTCTGTTCTCGTTGGTTGCCGCAACATAATATCTGGTTGTTTCAAGAGCATACCAATACTCTGTCACCTCCACGCCTGCCAACGGTTTTTCATAGACGATAGTGCCGTCGGTCATGACGAACGCCAACGCCTTCTTACCTGCGATTTCGCTATTATTACTATATACTAATGTATAGTTATCATATTTTTCCTTAATATTTTGCAAGAGCAAGCCGTATGCCGTGCCGTCTTTCGCAATCACGTTGCCGTCTTTGTCGATAGCGACGTTCTTGTCGATGAAGTATGCGCCGTTCTTGGTTTGAATCGCGTAGAACTTCTTGTCGGCGTCGATCATGTTTTTGAACGTATAGGAAATATTGCTCTTTACGACCGCTTCGTCGCCGTTGTACTCTCTCGTGCCGAGATCTGCGCTCACAAGCACGGGGCGAGCCTCGATGTTGCCTGTAATCGTGCCTTTGTATTGAACGAGCTCGTAGTTGTCGATCGCTTCGAGAGCAAGATCGTATTGTTCTTGCGAAAGCGAATTTTTAATTTGAAGAGTTGCTACCGAAACGTCGATTGCGATGTTTTTGCCCGTTTGCTTTCTTGCAAAGTTGCCGCTTGCAACCACTTCGAGCAAATCGGAGTGCCCTGCGACAATTCTGCCGTCGGTGATGTTGATGGTTATGCTTGCGCTTGTCGTGCCGTCGTAAATCTTATCCTTGATGTCGAAGTCGTTGACGATGAGTTGAATTTGCTTTTTGCTCATGTTCACGGCGTCGATAAGTTCGAAATCGTCGATTGCGCCCACTTGCAAGGAGTTGATCTTGTTGTACTTGTCGTCGACTTTGCTGTATCTCGCACCTTCGAGAACGTAGTTTTTGAGGATATCGGTATCCGTGCCGTCGAATCTGACTTCGAGCCCGCTGACAAGGACGTTGTGTTTGCCGTTTGCACCGACGTTTTCATCCTCTGCGCCGTTCAACGAGAGCATGAAGGAAACTTTGCTTGCGTCGTAGGAGAACTTTTTGAGTTCTTCTTCGAGGTTGGTTGCGTATTGCACAGACGTAAACGTGCCGTTGACGTTGTCCACAACCACGTTTGAAGTGCCGTCGTATGTCTTGTCGGCAAACTTCACGTTGGGCACGAGTCTTGCCTTGGAGATGACGACGCCGATGTCTGTGTATGCAGTGTTGAGCGCATCGACGTCCACGTAGTAGTTTTTGTCAAGAACGCTGTAACCGGAAACGGTGACGGTATGCGTGCCGGCATTTGCGTTTGCGGCTTTACCTGCAAGTTTCAAACCTATGGTTTGAGCGGTGTCGCCCTCTGCAAGCGCGCCTTGTGCGAACGTGTAAGTCATATCGACATCCGTTTTCTTGTTGTAGTCGCGATCCACCGCGTCGAGAGTTTGGAAACTGCTTGTTCCGAGCACGCGTTGTTTGATGGACGCGGGCATATTTTTGAGCACGATTTTGATGCCTTTGCGATTGTTGTACACCGCGTTTTCGTCGATGACGATATCGGAGTTTTCGTAAATGCCGTCGCGCTTGATGTCAAACTCTTCGGGTTTGTCGATGACGAAGAACAACGCGACGTTGACGACGTAGTTGGAGTTGACTTCCGTACCCGTAAACGAATCGCTTTCCTCGGTGATGAGGAACTTGTCCGCGGTGATAAGCGACTTCGTACCCTCGCCCGATGCAAACGAAACGCTGCTTACGCCGAGGTCTTTGGTGTTGTCGTATTGTTTGGATATCGTCACGTCGCTCTTGAGAAGCGCAATGATGCCTGCCGAAATGATGATGTTGCCTTTGCCGTCGATATTGTCGATATAGATGATCGTAACGAACGTGCTATCGTCTATTGCAACGATATCCTTTGCCGCAGATCCGTTGACTTGCGTCGAGTTGCCGTCGTTGACGAAATTTGCGATGCGGTAGTTGAGAGCTTGCGCACCGGAGAGCGAGAACGTGTCGAAAACGATGCTTCTAATGCCCTTTTCGGGGCTGTCGTAGTTTGCGTTTGCAACGAGAGTTACGTCATCGGTTGCAAGCACAAGATACGAGGACAAATCGTAAAGGTTCGTGCCGTTGTAGAACACGTCGGTCTTTCCGTCGTATGCTTTGCCGATACCGACGAAATACTTGGTTGAAAGGTCGATGCTCTTTTGCTCGATTGCAAGTTTTTGAGTTGAATCGACAGCCGCTTCAACCTTGAAGTTGGAGTTTTGAGTGCTGAACGGAGTGCCGACCGCAAAGCCGTAATATCTGCCGTCCGTGCCGTAGACAGTGCCGCTTGCGTCGGTTGCGCCGTCGTATCTGCTTGCAAAGCTCAAACGATTGCCGTTCTTGTCGAAGATTGCTCTTACGAACACGCCGTTGATTTGCGCAAGAATATCGTTGTATGCAACGTTTGCATAGCTGCCGTCTTTTGCGATTGCTTGTCCGCCGACGGATGCCACGTCAAAGCCGATGCCGTAAACGCCGTCCTCTTCTCCGTACACTTTGGAGAAGTTTTGCGCGGTGGGTTTGACGACGATTGTCGCAGGATTGATGGTAACCGTAACCGGCTCGACGAACACTGCGTCTTCGAGTGCGGTTTCACCGTTGTAGAGTTTTGCTCCGCTTATGCTCAAAATGCGCTTCCCTGCGTCGAGAATCGTGCCGTTTGCGACGTCCACGGACCACTTAACAGAGGTATATTCGCCGCTGGGAGTGCCTTGCAATTCAAATTTTTCGGAATCGAAAACGAGGGTGTTTTCGTCCCAAACGAATCCGTAAACAAACTCGAAGTTTACGCCGTCTTTGACTTTGACGACGATTGCGTTTTGTTTTGTAACGTACACGATATATTCCGCTCCGCTTGCGTCGAGCTCGATAACGACGTTGCCGTCGTCGAGCGTGCCGCCGAGCACGATTGCGTACTTATACACCGCAGAATAATCTTCTTCGGTAAGCTCTGCGATTTTTGCGCCGAGAGAAAGTTTTGCATCGTTTGCAAACAACGCTTCGATTTGGCTTGCGACAACCATATCCTTTGCCGCAATCTTGTATGTCGGAGCGATTTTGCTTATTTCGCTTTCAACCGTCGTCCCGAACGGAAATACGCTTGATTGACCGCTCACGTCGAGTTTGACGATACGTTTTTCGATTGTGAATTTGTATTTTGTCGTTTGAACGACGATGGAATAGTTGCTGTCGATGTCGAACAAGGACGCGTCGGACGCAAAGTCGTATTGACCTACGCCCTCTGCCGACTCACGAGAGATGCTGCCGCCTGCATAGAAGAGCGCGTAGCCGTCTGCCGTGGTATCGGTTACGGGGTTATATGCGCTGAAAACGTCGGCAACGATTTCGTTTGCGCTCTTGTAAAGTCCTGCAAATTGAGCGAGTTCGACGCCGAATCTGAATTCCGGATCGCTGTCGCCGAATGCTTTGCTTGCGCTCCATGCGTCGATGGTGACCTGACGTCTTGTGACGGTGTGAATTGCACTGTTGAACGTCACGTCGTAGTTGGTTGCCGCGGAGTAGTCGCTGCTTTGGTTGACGATTGCGTAGTTGCCGACTCTGTATGTTTCGCCGCTTGCAAGAGTAACGTCTTTAAGCACAAGGTTTACAAAGATGTTCTCGCTTGCCATTTGCGCTTTGTCGATGCCGGTAACGTCGAAGTCAAGCATTCCGAGCACGCTTGACGCAGGCTCGCCGAATTTGCTTGTGGAGGATTTGACGGTGATGACCGCTTTACCCTTGATGACGTCGTAGCGAACGGGCGCGAACACTTGCTCGCCCGCATCGTTCGTTTCGAAGTCGCTCGTAACAAAGCTTTCGTCATCCTTGGGGATGTAAATTCTCACTCTGTAACTGCCGACTTTCGTGGGAACGAAGAACATGGGGTTGCCGTCCGAGTCGAGTTTTGCCTCGCTCGGATCGGTTGTCGTACCGCCCTCGTTGTTTTCGTAGAGCAAATTGTTGTCGCTATCAACGAAGCGGTACACGAACGAGCTCTTTGCACCCTCGTATCCCGAGATAACCACGGAAGATACGTCGGTGGGAGCCGCGGTGTAACCTACGCTGCTGTTGATGTAGTTGTAGGTGACGACTTTTCTTGCCGAAAGCTCGAATCTGTTGCTCTTTTCGAGATCGGTGAGATTGTTGAAATCGTCAAGCGTCACTTGAAGCGTTTCGTAGCCGCTTGCGGTGATATATTGCGCGTTTTCGTTGCTTATGCCGCTCCAAACTTGGTTTTGCGTGTAGTTTTCAAGCAAGACGTTGCCGTTTTGCGTGAACTTGAAAGGCACGTAGGAATTTGCAAGACCGACGTTGAAGAGCAAGGTTTCGCCACGCTTGATTGTGGTCACGGCGACGCCTTCCGCATTGGTAAAGGTGAGGTTTGCAAAGCCGCTTTCAAGTTTTGCATTGCTTTTGACACTTGCCGAAACGCTGTAATTGTTTGCGTCCACAAGCACGAAATATCTGCTGAGTTCGGACACGTTGCCCGCCTGGTCTTCCGCCCAGACGTAGACAAGACGCATACCTGCGTTCAGATTTTGCAAGAGTTGGAGAGTAAAATCTGTTGCGCCGCCGTCCAAAGCGTCGCCCGTAGCCATGATGTATCTGTCGAAACCGAGTTCTTTTTGAATGTCGATTGCGCTCTTATAGTTGTTTTCGACGTTTATATCCCTATACGCCAAAAGTTCCGTCAAGTTCTTCACCGCTTTGATGCCGTAGTGAATCTTGAGTCCGCTTGCGTAGTCGGTTGCCGTGATAGCGTCGTTGAAAGCGAGCATAACGGGCAAATTGTAAGAAGTTGTAAACCAGTTTCTCGAAGACGGGAGTTCGTAGTTTTCAAACGTGGACAAATAGCCCTCTTCGTCTTCAAACAAAGGAACCGTCGGCGCGATGCCGTCGATGAGGACTTTTATGCCGCCCTTCCAATCGTTGTTGATATATTCCACGGATTGCTCGTCTATGTCAATCGCATTTATCGAAGCATATTGTCCGCAGAACGCCGAGAAAGTCGATATCCACTCGAAAAACGCCGTTGCGGGAGTGGGTATAGTAAACGTAAACGTGCCGTTGCCGCCTTCGACAGCATATGCGACGTTGACGTCTACGCCGTTGATATTGATCGTAATATCGTTGCTGACCGCCGTCGTAGCCGCACCGCTTGCCGATGTGATATAGTTCGCTATGCCCGCAACGTAGCTGTCGCCCTCGTAGTCACCCATGCCGTTGACCACGATTGCGTGCATTGCGCCGTTTGCGTCCTCGAATCTGAACGTATAGCCGGAGAAACCGCCTGCGGTGAGCGTAAATTTGAGAGTTACGTCACCCGTTGCCCACTTGCCGTTTTCGCTTGCAAGTATGGTGGTTTGGACGCCGTTTTTGTCAAAGGAGTAATCGACGGTATATTCAGGTCTGTCGTAGTCCACCTTTGTGTAGAAGGACTTGACGCCGCCCTTGTTGCCTGCAAGGTCGAAGATATAGAAAGTAAATCTATAATATCCGTGTCCCGTCACGTTGTCGGTTATGCTTGCAGGGTTGCCCTGCTCACCGCCTCCGTACGCCTTGGCAACGCCGTTGGCAAAGTCGTATGTGAACGAGCTGATTTCACCATAGGCAATCGGATTGATGCCTGCCGCCTTCACTGCCGCATAGTCTGCAAATTGAGTGATTGCGATGTTGTTGAGCTCGGCAAGACTGTCCTCTCTGTTGACCGTATAGAACCAAATGTACGGAGAATAACCCGCCGCCGTATCGTCCTCGTTGATGTTGATGCTTCCGTCTGCAACAATTTTGTTTTGACGGAACCATGCCAAATCCGATGAACTTGATTTGATATAATTGTCAAGAGATACGTTTGTACCGCTGTTTACGTTGTCATCGGGAGCTGTTGTGTCGATACCGCTATATTCGATATTCCACCTATTTGATGAAAAGCCATAGTCCGTTACTTGAGTTGCAACTCTGGCATTTGTATACATATATGTCTTGACGACAACCTCTGCACGATTCGTTTTTGTAACAACCGCCCAGCCAACAAGTTGCCCTTCGACATAAATGCCTTTTCCATGGTTTTCACCATATGAATTTGCATCATAAAGATTAAAAACCGCAGCAAGAGTTCCGCCGGTTGTGTCATCGGCATCTTCCTCTCGATATTTGCTTCCCACAATAACCTGCTTTATACCCGATGCATAATTGATATCGATATCTTGCGCCATTTTGGAAGGCACATTGATTGTTTTTGTAAATGCACTTTTGCTTTTTCCGCAATTTGGACATGTATAGCTGTTCTCTAACGAATCAAAATTTGTACCCGTATAAACATACCCGCACTCGCAGACATATTTCAAAGTTTCTGTTGTAAATCCTTGCGATATATCGCCACTGTCAATATATCCCATCAAACCCGGCAAATAATTGTAGGTATCATGGTATGTTACCGTAGATGTTTTGTAATAATTTTGTCCTCCGATTGTTGCAATTGGAGAATTTGTATATGACTGCAACTTTCCGTTGCCATATGTCACGTTATCTATTTTTTTTGAGAGTTGACTTGTAATATTGTCATGCCAAACAGCCCAACCACCCGCAGTTGAAGCATTTGTATTATAAGGATAAAAACTATCTTGAACGGTATTGTCGTATTGTGCTTTGTTGACAGGCGAAGCGCCGTCAACACGTTCGATAGTATCAGAATCAGCTTTAACTTCTCTAACTAATTTCACATTCGTGAATTTTAGATTTCTAAACGATACAGTACAATCTCCCTTTGTTTCACCAATACCTACACAAACATAGATATTTGTATTTTCTCTATTCAGCGTTAGACCGCTAAATGAAAGGGTGCTGTCACTCCACGATCCCTTTTGCGTATTATTATATTTGTATCCATAATCACCTTTCTTTCCACCGGCCTGATTTGCACCGGTAAGAGGAAGGTGTTTTTCATTTGTTGCACTAAGCGGCTCCGAAGACGTTGCAATTTTTGCACATGCCTTTTGCCATTGCGCACTTTGATGAGACTCGCCCTTTGAAACATCGATCTGCGCGTCAAATGTCATTTTGAACTCATCGTTTCGCAGTAGTGATGTCAAGTATTGAGGAAGTGCCAAGTTGAACACGGCGGAAACAGAATCGGCATCTGTAGGCCATGTTCCTTGAACTGGGAACGACATTTTGGCACCACCACCATCTGCCGCTGGCAACGGCTCCATAGATAGCAAATCTACAAAATCATCACCCTCTCCGCTTTGCACGCGCCCTTTTTCAGAGTTATAAGTGATATTTTTCATTGCAAACACATACTTCGCAAAAGTCACATCTCCAATGCTCCATTCTGTTTTGGAATTGTTTGCATTTTTGCCGTATCCCATTATACTTTCGAAATCCGTCTTAAATGCAGAAAGCGCATAATCGTCAGGATTTACCAAAGTAGATGTGTTTAGATATGCATCATTTTGATAAACTCTTACAAGGCCGCTGGTGTCGCCATCAGGATTCAAAGCCTTAGCAGAATTAAAATATCCGTCGGGCGTAACCGAAATTGCCACGGCAAAGACCAGCGTGAAGCAAAGCGCAAGCACAAAGATTCTTGCAAGCGAGAGTAATTGTCTTGATTGGTTGCCATTTCTCATAATATCCACCTCGGATTTGGTGTTATGTGCGTGTACGCTCTCATCGCGCGTATGCGCACGCAAATTTTTATACAACTAACATATTACACGAATTCGAAAATATTGTCAATACCTATTGTTCAAACGGCGCTGAGGCAACGACAACACGCGGTTGCGTATTGCCGAGAGCCTCGCTTGTTCTCACAATCACTACCGCGCAGAAAATCTTTGCTATCAATTCGAGCAAGGACAAAATCTCCTGCCACAATTTCGCAAGATTGTCTGCTTGGTGTTGGCGTGCTCTGCACGCAAGTGGAATATTCCAAATCTTCCTTTTGTCATTGCGAGGAGCAACGAATGTTGCGACGTGGCAATCTAGCGGAGCGAAATGCGGCTTGCGCCTAGATTCCTCGGCGTTGCTCGGAATGACAAAAGGGATAATGCAATTCCGCATAGTGTCACGACCGTGCTCCGACTACAACAAATTGTATTTCGACAAAAATTTTGCATTTACGCTTGAAATCGCAGCGTTTTCAATGTAATATTGTGTATCGCATCAGCATCGGATATACAAGCAGGGCGCAAAAGTGAATTTTGCGATTTTTTGAGGGATTATGGAATACACTCAAGACGGTTTCGGTTCAAATCAATCTCTTGACAGCAAGGTGCAAAAACTTGTCATTCTTTTCGTATTCGACAAAATGGCAATCCCCCTTGCCGAAACCACCCTTTTGGACATCTGCTCATCCGACAACAACTGGCTTTCGTACATGGAGTGCAAGCAGTATTTGGCGGAACTTTTGGACACCAACCTCGTCTACCGCGTGCCAAAGAGCGATATGCTGGGCATCACGCAAGACGGCGTAAGTTGCTTGTCGCTGTTCTTCACAAAAATTCCCTCCTCCATTCGCGACGAAATCGTGGAGTACGCTCGCGAAAACCGCATGCGCTTCAAAAAACGCCAATCCTATTTTTGCGATTATTCCAAAAACGCGGACGGAACTTACACCGTCATTATGCGCATCAACAACGACATCACCACCCTTATGGAACTCAAACTCGTCGTCGCCAACCGCCAACTCGCAAAATACCTTTACAAGAGTTGGGTGGACAAGGCTTCGACGACGTACTCTCTCATTTACGACAACTTGATTGAGTAAGAGCGTGCCAAAGCGCGCCTAACTTTGTCAGAGGCGTTTTGTTCTTCCTCTGCAAAAGTGATGGGAAAGCACTATTATTGCAATGTCCCCCTTCCTCACGTGCTGTCTCTTATACACATCT
>ENA-OYAY01000240-OYAY01000240.1-human-gut-metagenome-genome-assembly--contig:-NODE-240-length-11758-cov-5.764505_pt1 | contig 11758 bp, 9 predicted proteins | sample MGYA00244522_ERZ652829 | MGnify/ENA primary metagenome ERZ652829 (study PRJEB26926, sample SAMN06164481) | human gut metagenome | biome: ENVO:00009003; feature: ENVO:2100002; material: ENVO:00002003...
AGGTCTACTCCAACACCGGCGGTCAGGCCTCCAAGGCCTCCAACATCGGTCAGGTCGCGCAGTTCGCCGCCTCCGGTAAGGAGATAAAGTCCAAGTCTCTGGCCGAGATCGCAATGACCTACGGCTACGTTTACGTCGCTCAGATCGCAATGGGCGCCAACATGATCCAGACCCTCAAGGCTATCAAGGAGGCCGAGGCCTATCCCGGCCCCTCCCTCATAATCGCTTACGCCCCCTGCGAGATGCACTCGATCAAGGGCGGCATGACCAACTGCCAGGGCGAGATGAAGAAGGCCGTCGAGTGCGGCTACTGGAACCTGTTCCGCTACAATCCCGCTGCTGAGACCGGCAAGTTCACCCTCGACTCCAAGGAGCCCAAGGACGGCTACCGCGAGTTCCTCATGAACGAGGCCCGCTACAGCCGCCTGACCCGCGAATTCCCCGACAGAGCGGAGACCCTGTTCGTCGCCTCCGAGGAAAACGCAAAGGCTCGCTACGAGCATCTGCAGCGTCTCATCGAGATGTACAAATAAACTGCACAGCAAAAAAATCCCGAAGAGCAATGCTCTTCGGGATTTTTCATTTTCAGACGGTCGTTCACCGCCTCGCGGGATACCGCATAGAGTATCGAGCACACGGGGATGAGAGTGGTGAAGCTTACCGGCTCGGCCGGCTTTGCCGTTTACCCGTCAAAAAATTCATCTAAGCTCACATTCCCAAGTCTCGTGATACATAATTCGGCTTTCATCCCATTCGTTATATATTTCGCTCTCCGTTTTATGAAAACCGAATTTTGCATAGAGGTGCCGTGCTGATTTTAGAATATCAAGCGTGCCGAGAGTAAGGTGAACATATCCCTTTTCCCTGCAAAAGCTCATTGCTGTTTTGAGCAGCTTGTTACCTAACCCTTGACCCTGCAGGTTTACGTCCACGCCGAACCACCGCAGCTGAGCTCTGTCATCTCCTTTTTTTATAACAGCAATATCTCCGACGATTTTTCCATCACGCTCGGCGACCCACATTTGGCTGCCCTCCAAATCGTTATAAAGCTCCGCCATTCCGCTCAGCATTTCTTTTTCATACAGCCCGTTAAAATTATATTGTTTTTCATAAAGTTTGTACTGAAAATAGCACACCATGCTCGGATCTCCCGGCTTATATGTGCGGATAGTAATTTCATTATTCATTCTTGTTTGCTCCTTTCGGCTTCATTATCACGCAACGCTTTTTCTATAAATATCATCGCTTCGCAAAGTTTTTTGCCGGTTTCGTCATCCATGGTCTTGAGCTTCTCGGCAATATGCCTGTCGCCGCCGCAATCTATTCGTTCAGCTTCTTTTTCTCCCGCTTCGGTCAGCCATAATTTTTTCAGCCCTTTGCTGCCCAAAACGAGCTCCCTTGTTATGAGCCCATGCTTTTCAAGCTTTCCAATGATCCTGCTGATATAGCTTTTGTCCATGCTCAGATGTTCGCATAATTCGGTAGCGTTGATCCCCGGGCAGATATAAATTTCAAACAGCACCCTTGATTCAGGCCATGAGAAATCTGTTCCTAGGTAGCCTTTGTTCATTACATTTAACCACACGGTATAGTATCTGTTAAACTGCCGTATTTTTTTGATCGTTTCATTGTTCAATACTTTATCTCCTTGATTTCAGTTGATTTTGTCAACTCAAATTATAGCGCTATGAGTTGAGTTTGTCAACTCATTAAAAGATTTTTTGTCTTTTCTCCGTTTTCGGCGACTGCATACAGGCGCTGGGCGAAAGGCATTTAAGCAAAAATGAGCGATACCCCTATGGGCAAAAGCGGCATAGCCGTGATGAAAAGCACTCCATTTATTGGGCAAGTGTATCATACTTGTCCAACAAATGGAGTGCAATTTAAAGCTCTCTTCCTTTTTTTCATTGAGCGGTCAACGCTCTATATTTTTCATTTTCAGACGGTTGTTCACCGCTTCGCGGGACACCGCATAGAGTATCGAGCACACGGGGACGCTCACCAGCATGCCCATAACGCCCATGGCGTTGCCGCCGACTGTGACCGCTACGAGCACCCATATGCCGGGAAGCCCCACAGATTTTCCGACGACCTTGGGATAAATGAGGTTTCCCTCAAATTGCTGAAGGACAATGATGAAAACAATAAACCACAGCGCCTGAAGAGGATTTACCAGCAGGATCAGGAACGCGCCGATGGCCGTGCCGATAAAGGCGCCGAACACGGGGATGAGCGCGGTGAAGCCTACCAGCACTGATATGGCGGGGGCGTAGGGCATCCTGAAGATCGTCATTCCGATAAAGCACAGCGCGCCGATAATGACCGCCTCCGTGAGCTGACCGGTTATAAAGTTAGTGAAGGTCTTATTCGACAGATTCAGCAGATCCAGCAGCTTCTTCATTTTTTCGGGCTTCATCACAGCCTTGAGCACCTTCATTGACTGCCGCTTCAGGGTCTCCTTCTGGGCGAGAACATAGATGGAAAAGGCAAAGGCGATAACGAAATTCATGACCGCCGTAACGATGGACGCCGTGACCGAGGCCGTGGTGTTGAACAGCGCAGTTCCGCCGTCCTTGAGGATATCGATCAGCTTATCGGGCTTGAAATCGAATTCGGGCAGGTCAATATGATACTTGTCGAGGAAGGACGCGAGCGAGCCCCACCAGCGCTGTACCTCCTCGGCATAGGAGGGTATCATCTCGATAAGCGAGCCGATGGAGTCCTCCAGCTCCGGCAGGATGATGAGAACTATTGCGAGAATGATGCCGATGACCAGCAGGATGCTCAGCAGCAGGCACAGCGGGCGCTTTAGCTTTTCGGGCCATTTCCCCTTTCTCCTGCTCAGCAGCTTCATCCACATTCTCTCGACCGGCCGCAGCAGCACATTAACGATATAGGCGATACAGAGTCCGGCGATAAACGGCGACAGCAGCGAATAGATGCCCGAGAGCACCTTGCCAAGCTGTTCATGACTGTAAACGCACCATATGAGCAGCACCGTAAAAGTTATTATAAGCAGAATACGCTTAACGGTTCTTTTGCTGAGTTCCAAATTTGTATCCCCTTTCGTTGCCCCTATGCAAATGTGAATATTACCATTTATGTGAAGAATATGCAAGCATATAAAACCGTTCGGCTATTTTACACTGAACAGGATATCGCCGTAACCGGGGTAGGGCCAATACTTCTCGGCGGTGCAGCCTTCAAGCTCATCCACGGTGAGCCGAAGCTCGTTCATCGCCGACAACACCCTGTCGCGGCAGGCGACGGCGCGGGTATAGTTATCGGTGATCTCCTCAAGGCTGTCCAACTCGGTCCTGAGCGCATTCACGCCGGCGGCGGCCTCCGCCATAAGTCCGCTGATTCTCGCCGACAGCTCCGTTTCAAGGCCGCACTCTATGCCGAGCGCTTTCTTCGCAATAGCCGCGTCGGCAAGCTCCTTTGAATACGCGCCCGCCGCAGGTATGATATCCTGCCAGACCATACTCTGCATGGTCAGAGCCTCGATTCGGATGACCTTGCAGTATGTATCCAGCTTCATCTTATAACGGGCGGCAAGCTCGATCTCGGAATACACCCTATGCCTTGCAAACAGCTCGACATTCTTAATGTCAAGGTAGCAGGGCACACAGTCGGGGGTAGTTGGGAGATTCAGCAGGCCGCGCTCTTCGGCTTCCCTGACCCAATCGTCGCCGTAGCCGTTGCCGTTGAAGATGATGCGCTTATGCCTGCGTATCACGCTGCGGATAAGCTCGTGCAGATCGTTTTCAAAGTCCGAGGAGCCCTCAAGCGCGTCGGCATACTGGCGCAGGGATTCGGCGACCGCAGTGTTCAGCACGACGTTCGCGCCGGATATGGAGACCGAGGAGCCCAACATACGGAACTCGAACTTATTGCCCGTGAAGGCAAAGGGCGAGGTACGGTTGCGGTCGGTGGTGTCCTTGGGGAACTTTGGCAGCACATGAACGCCGACCTTGATCTGCTCCTTCACCTTTCCGCCGTAGGGCGCGTTCTTTTCGATGGCCTCGAGTATCTCCTCCAGCTCCTCGCCGAGGAACACGGAAATAATGGCCGGAGGCGCCTCATCGCCGCCGAGGCGATGGTCGTTGGCGGCGCTGGCAACGGATACGCGCAGCATATCCTGATAATCGTCGACAGCCTGGATCACCGCGCAAAGCATAAGCAAAAACTGCGCGTTTTCGTAGGGCGTTTCGCCCGGCTCAAGGAGGTTTATCCCCGTGTTGGTGGTCATGGACCAGTTATTGTGCTTGCCGCTGCCGTTTACTCCCGCGAAGGGCTTCTCATGCAGCAGGCATACCATGTCATATTTCCTTGCCAGCTTCTGCATGAGCTCCATAGTTATCTGGTTATGGTCGGCGGCAATATTGGTCGTTGTGTAGATGGGCGCGAGCTCATGCTGCGCGGGGGCGACCTCGTTATGCTCGGTCTTTGCCAGAACTCCGAGCTTCCAGAGCTCCTCGTCCAGCTCCTGCATGAACGCGGCGACGCGGGGCTTTATGGTGCCGTAGTAGTGATCGTCCAGCTCCTGACCCTTGGGCGGCATTACGCCGAAGAGGGTGCGTCCGGTGTACATCAGATCCTTGCGCTTTTCGTATACGCTTTTGTCGATCAGGAAATATTCCTGCTCAGGTCCCACAGTGGTCCTGACTGCGGTAACATCGTCGTTGCCGAATAGCTTCAGCACCCGAAGCCCCTGCCGGTTGAGTGCCTCCATGGAGCGCAGCAGCGGGGTCTTTTTATCCAGCGCCTCGCCGCCGTAGGAGCAAAACGCCGTCGGGATGCACAGAACGCCGTCCTTTATAAATGCATACGAGGTGGGGTCCCACGCGGTGTAGCCTCTTGCCTCGAAGGTCGCCCTCAGCCCGCCGGTGGGAAAGCTGGAGGCGTCCGGCTCGCCCTGTATGAGCTCCTTGCCGGAGAATTCCATGATTATCCTGCCGCCGTCCACGGGAGAAATGAAGCTCTCATGCTTCTCGGCCGTTATGCCGGTCATGGGCTGGAACCAGTGCGTAAAGTGGGTAACGCCCTTTTCTATCGCCCAGTCCTTCATGGCGTTGGCGACCACATTGGCGGTCTCTCTGCCAAGTCTTGCCCCGAATTTTATGGACTGCTGAACCTGTTTGTAGACCTCTTTTGGCAAACGCGCCTGCATAACGCCGTCGTTAAAAACCATCGAGCCAAACATTTCGGTTACATTTTTCATAGCAGTTCCGCCTTTCAACGTGCTTAACAGAGGAATTATATTCCCCCGTACACTGTTTTGTCAATGTTTTTACCTCCTTTGCTAGCCTTGACAAAGTATAGTCATACGTGTATACTAACTGTACCAATTCCGCTCACACAGTTCGGAAAATTTATTTGTACGACCTAAGCATATGATCGATCTGTGATGGATCGATCATGCTTCAGCTAATTATATGAATAAAACACTCAAAAATCTGCTGTGGCTCCTGCTGCTCATAGCCATATCCGTCGGTACGGTACTTATCATCACCTCCGGCTCGAAGGGCTTTTCATGGGGCTGCTTTATACGCTTTCTTTCCAAGGCCGATCCGTTCTGGATCGCGGCGGCTTTTCTGTGCGCTTTCGGCTTTGTTTATTTTGAAGGGCTCGGCCTTCAGTGCACCTGCCGTTTCTTTGCCAATCCCTATTCCGCCGGCACTGCGATTTTTTACTCCGCAACGGACATATATTTTTCCGCCATCACCCCCTCCGCTGCCGGAGGACAGCCTGCGGCTCTGCTTGTTATGATGCGCCGCGGGATCCCCGCCGCCGTGGCGGCGATAGCGCTGCTGCTCAATCTGGTGATGTACACGGTATCTATACTGATCATCGGCGTCGCCTGCTTCGCCGTAAACCCGCATATACTGCTGAATATGGCGCCCGCTCCCAAGATCTTTATCGCCTTCGGTACAGTGGTGCAGCTCATATTTATCGTCATTTTTCTCATGTGCATTTTCAACGACGCCATGGTTCTCGCGGTGTGCCGCTGGTGTCTGAAGCTGCTGTGCAGGCTGCGCATAGTCAAAAACTACGGCGAAAAATACGAAAAGCTGTTGGGGATCATCACTCAATACAAGGAGTGCGGTATCCTGCTCAAAAGAGAGACGCGGCTGCTTATAAAGGTATTCCTATGCAATCTTGCCCAGCGGCTTTCGGTGATCTTCGTCGGTGTTTGCGTGTATATGGGCGTCGGCGGGGTATTTTCAAAGGTCTTTGAGGCCTTTTCGGTGCAGGCTCTTGCGGTCCTCGGTTCCAATGCCGTGCCCGTTCCTGGCGCGGTCGGCGTTGCCGATTACATTCTTCTGAGCGGCTTCGGGCACATAGTGTCAGACCCCGTGAGCGTGGAGCTTTTGAGCCGGGGCATCAGCTTCTACAGCACCTTCCTGTTCTGCGGCATACTCATTTTAGCGGTCTTCATCAAAGACAAAACCAAACAAGGGGAAAAACATGGCAAGCAAGAAAATGACCCTCGGGCTTAAATACTGCTACTGCACAAGGCTCGGAAAACCCGCCCGCTGTATAATGACAAAGCCCGTTATCACCGCCCTGACGGGCGCATATATGGACACCAAGAGCTCGGCGAAGCTCATCGAGGGCTTTATTTGCCGCAACGGCATCGATATGAGCGACTATGTTGAGCGCCGCTACCGCTGCTTCAACGACTTCTTCACACGCAGCATAAAGCCCGGGGCGCGTCCGATAAACAGCGATCCCGAAATGCTCATATCGCCCTGTGACGGGTATATGTCCGCATATAAGATCAGCAGCGATTCCATCTTCTCCATAAAGGACAGTTATTATAATGTTGAGGATCTTGTCGGCGGCAGCGATATCGCTGAAGAGTACCTGAACGGCACCTGCCTCGTGCTGAGGCTCGGCGTCGAGAATTACCACCGCTACTGCTACATTGACGGCGGCTTCAAAAGCCGTAATTACCACATTCCCGGGCACTACCATCCCGTACAGCCCATCGTTGTGCGCAAGCATCCGGTGTTCATCCAGAATACACGCGAATACAGCATACTTTACACGAAAAACTTCGGTATCGTCACTCAGATCGAGGTCGGAGCCTGTCTTGTCGGCAGGATCAGCAACCATCACGAGGCAGGAGTTATCCGACGCGGCGAGGAGAAGGGATTTTTCAGCTTCGGCGGCTCCACGATCGTGCTTCTGTTTAAAGAGGGCGTTGTCGATATCCCCCAGGAGGTCTTCGACGCCACCTCGGAGGGCAAAGAGGCGATAATAAGATACGGCGAGGCAATAGGCAGAAAAGCCTGCGGCTGATATTAAAAAGAGCTTGGGGATCATGTGTTCCCAAGCTCTTTTCCCTTTTACGGTCACTCCGACGAATGAACCGCGGCTTTTTCTGTATTGACTTTTTTGAGCTTTTCGGCAAAGCGCTTCAGCTTTCCAAGCTCAAGCTTCCAGTAGATCGTGCGCACAAACGGCAGCACGGTCATAAGCGCCTTGCCGACGGCAAACAGCCCGCAGGGAGAAACGCTCTTTTTGCCCTTTTCAAGACCCTTCACCATTTTTCGCGCCACAACGCTGGGGCTCTGCACGGGGAAGGGCTTTTCAAACTGAACGCCTCCGGCGGCTACCTTGAAGAAGTTCGTGTCCGTCGCCACGGGATACAGGCAGGTGAATTTCATATTCTCCGGCTTCTCAAGACGTATCGCCTGCTGGAAGCCCTCAAGCCCGAACTTGGAGGCGCTGTATATCGCGTAGCCCGGCATCGCCATCTGGCCTATGGCGCTGATGGTGAACGCAAGGTGTCCATCCCTGCCGGACAAGTGCTCCTTATACTTGGCATAGGTGTAGATCGGTGAAAGGGTGTTCGTGTCGAACAGGGTCTTCACCCTGTCCCAGTTGACGTAGTTGAATTCCTCGTAGTACGGGAAGCCCGCGTTGGCATAGAAAAGGTCTATCTTGTCGAAGGCGGCCTCTGCCACGCGGAAGAGCTTGTCGATCCCCTCCCTGGTGCCGCAGTCTATGTTCATCGGTATCACGTTAGGTCCGAAGTCGGCAAGCTTTTCCTCGGCGTGGCGGGATACTGCCAGAATGATGTTGCCCCTTCCCTTTGCAAGAAGCTTGAGCACCTCAAGGCCGATGCCGCTGGACGCGCCGGTAAGTACGATCTTTTTGTTCTCTATCATGCTCTTATACTCCTTATTTTATATTCATCACAGCGTCGTATGCGCTGTGGCAGGCGTCGGCGATGGTTCCGCTTTTTTTAGCGTCGCCGACGGCGATAACGTTCTTCACTCCGAGCTCCTCAAGCTCTTTAACAAGGCCGTTGACCGGTCTGACGCCGAGCGAAAGGACAACATTGTCCGCCTCGACGATCCCCTTTTCTCCGGTCTTTGCGTTTTCGGTGAGCACCCTGCCCTGCTCGATACCGACGAGCTTAGTGCCGGTCATAAATTTCGTGCCGTAGGGCCTTATGCGCTCCATTTCATCGTCGACGAGCTGGAACCACGCGCCCGGCGCGATCTCGCCGGCCATCTCGATGACCGTGACCTCGCAGCCTGCGTCATTGAGAAATTCCGTGACCTCAAGGCCGGTGATGCCGGAGCCCACGACAACGACCTTTTTATTCTCAAGCCGCTTCCGGCCCATGATTATCTCCGTGGCCATAACGACGCTCTCAAGGTCTATACCGGGTATGGATCTCGGCCTTATGGGCGTACCGCCGGTTGCCGCAACGACCGCGCAGGGCTCCATTGCAGCTATCTCCCGCGCGCTCACAGCCGTGCCGAGCCTTATATCGACTCCGTCCGCAGCGGCATTCGCCATTAGATCCTCGATGCTCCAGTAAAGCTTATCCTTCAGATGGCAGGCCGACGCAGTTATTACCTGGCCTCCGGCTCTCGGCTCTTTTTCAAACAGGGTGACCTTGAAGCCGCGCCTGGCCATGGTCTGAGCCGCGGTGAGCCCCGCGGGGCCCGCGCCGATGACTACGGCCTTCCTGCCCTCGCCGTCCTGCGGCATATTGTTGTACTCATTCTCCCTGCCCATACTCATGTTGAGTGCGCATTCACAGGGCTTTCCCACCCATGCGTTAGTCATGAACGAGCGTATGCAGTTCAGGCAGCCTATACAGCGGCGGATCTCCTTTTCCCGCCCCTCCTCGGCCTTTTTCACCCAATGCGGGTCACAGATGAAGGTCCTCGCCGAGGCCACGAAGTCCTGCCATCCCTCCTGAAGCTGACGCTCGGCCTGCTCAGGCGTGCGGATGACGTTTGCCGCGGCGACGGGAATGCCGACAACGCTCTTTATCTCCCGCGCAAGATACTTTCTCCAGCCGGGCTCAAAGGAGGTGGGCTCCAGCCAGTAGTTGTATGTATCGTAACAGGCGGAGGTGACGTTTATCGCGTCGACGCCCAGCTCCTCGAGACGCTTTGCGACCTTCTTTCCGGTCTCGATATCGTAGCCCTTGCCGGGCATACCTATCCTGTCATACATCTCGTCGGCTGTCAGACGCACCATCAGGGGATAATCCCTGCCGCAGCGGTCGCGTATTCCGTCGATTATCTCCGTGATGAAGCGCATGCGGTTCTCAAAGCTGCCGCCGTATTCATCCTCGCGCTTATTTGTATTGGGCGATATAAACTGCTGGATGACGTAGCCGTGGCCACCGTGGAGCTCGACGAGATCGACCCCCGACTTCTGACAGCGTACCGCAGCCTCAACGAAATCGTTTATAAGCCGCTTTATCTCCCGACGGCTCATCTGCCGGATGCGCATAGCGCCGTGGTTTGCAAGCTCGCCCTTATAGGGAGCCTGCACCGGCCAGAGCGCACCCTTCTTTTCCAGCTTGTTGAGTATGGGCGTACACTTGTATATGGGATCCATCACCTTCGGAAAGCGCTCGGCAATGGGTATCACCATAGGCAGGGAGTGGATCGACGCCGAGTAGCCCTGCCGCCCGGGGTGATGGAGCTGAAGCCCCAGCTTCGCTCCGTGCCTGTGTATCCTCTCGGCAAACTCGCGCATGGGCTCGATGTGATAATCATGGCTCATCGCAAGCTGAGTATAGGTCGAAGCCGCCCAGTCGTCGTTTACGCGGGTGATCCCGGGGATTATGAGCCCCACTCCGCCCTTGGCCCGCTCCTCGTAGTAGGCCATGAGCGTCTCGGTAGGCGTGCCGTTCGGCTGACCGAGACTGACCTCGGCGGCGGTCATGACAGTCCGATTTTTCACCGTCAGCGTTCCGATATTCATTGGTGAAAGCAGCGTTTCATAAGCCATAAGTCTTTTCCTTCCCTCTGTACATTATTTTTGTAAGCTACCCTCAGTGGACAAGGGGATACTCAGATAATAAATTCACAAAGCTCTATGTGTCAATAAAGCATTGCAAAATCTACATTTTTTATAATTTGCCCTGTGTTTTTCTGACAACTGTTTTGCCTTTTCGTTTGACTTGCAGGGCATTTTATGATAAAGTGTACAAAAATTTTGCACACATGTCCAAAGGGTGATCATTATGTCGGTTTACGCCTCAAAAAACACGGACGCCATTGTCTCGGCCGCCCTCTCGCTATTCAGAGAGCGCGGATACGTGAATGTATCCGTCAGCGATATATGCCGCGCGGCGAATGTGCCCCGCTCCTCCTTTTACAGCATATTCTCAGGCAAGGACGAGATAATCACATATCTGATGCGAAATCTCAAGGAGGACTATCAGGCGGTGTTTTCGGAATTTCTGAACGCCAAAAACGATCTTGACCGCATCTGGATGCTGTATGACCGCTACCTCAGCCTTGCCGTGGATTTCGGGCCGGAGCTCACGGCCACGCTGTTTTCTCTGGAGCTGCAAAAGCCTGTCGGCGTATTTGAATTTTTCGGCGCGTTCAACGAGTGGTTCGTGAAGCTCATCAGAAACTGTCAGGCCGCCGGACTTATACGAAACAAAAACAAGCCCGAGGATATAGTCGTTCTCGGCGTCCGCATAGCCGTGGGCGCCGCCTTCGATTGGTGCCGCAGCGGCGGCATCTTCGACCTGCGCGAGGTAGCCATAGCCGAGCACGAGAGCCTGTATGACGTACCGCCGGAATACAGGAGGAGCCCCGGCCGCTTATGATACAGTATAGTTTTAGAACTCGTTTTCGTTAAAAAATTTGCACAAATTTCCCGCTGCATGTCTGTATAATATGACGGTTTTGTAATATTTCCCCCTCAAATGTCTTGCGATGCCTGTAAATAAATTGTATAATTTTTGTGGTTAATTGATACCGGATGGGTCAATGGAGTAACTTAGGAGGTTTACTATGAAAAGACGTATTATAAGTCTGCTGATGGCACTGGCGCTTGTGTTTACGCTTTTGCCTGTGGGCGCCCTTGCCGACGCTGCCGATTCGGGGGAAAAAAGCAGCGTTGACATGGCGGAGATCATCGCAACCGTAGAAAAGATAATTACGGAAGGCGGCAGCTCTCCCGATCTGGGAAGCGTCCTTGAGGGGCTGGATTACAACCAGCTTGCTCAGCTCGTGGCCGCGCTTATAAAGGACAAGGTCGACATCGGCCCCGTTCTTGACAAAATTGATGTGAACGAGCTTGTCGGAGTCATAAAGGGACTTATGGGAGGCGATACTGATATAGGCGCCCTGCTTGAGAAGCTCGACACTGAACAGCTCGTCGCTCTCATCACCGGTCTTATCGGCGATAACGATACCCTTAAGCCCATACTTGATAAGCTTGACGTCGATCAGCTCGTCGCCGTTATAAAGGCTCT
>ENA-OYAY01000246-OYAY01000246.1-human-gut-metagenome-genome-assembly--contig:-NODE-246-length-11573-cov-4.060861_pt1 | contig 11573 bp, 5 predicted proteins | sample MGYA00244522_ERZ652829 | MGnify/ENA primary metagenome ERZ652829 (study PRJEB26926, sample SAMN06164481) | human gut metagenome | biome: ENVO:00009003; feature: ENVO:2100002; material: ENVO:00002003...
AAGAGACAGCTTTTCTCCTTGTTCTTGATGTGTCCGCTGTCTGTCTGGGGACAGTCGGCAGATGAGTTGCTTTCGAAAGTGTCCGATGCACTTTCCGAGGGTAAAGATGACTATGCGGTGAGTTTGTTTCGCCAGGCGGCAAATGCCGGTGAGGATAGGACGGAAATGTTCTACTGGACCAATGTGGACAAGAGCAGTGAGGTGGCTCCTCGTCTTGCGGATGTGCTGGCTGTGCACTACAAGGAAATGCGGAATTACGATAAAGCCTACCTCTTCTATAAGGAGTTCTTGCAGCGTCATCCCGAAGACGTACCTGCACTTGTCTCTTGTGCTGAAATGGAGATGATGCGGGGAAAGGAGAAAGATGCCTTAAAAACCTATGAAAAGGTATTGATGCTGGATGCCGACAATCTCCAAGCCAATATCTTCTTGGGGAATTATTATTATCTCCAAGCCGAGAAGGATAAGAAGAAGCTCGAAGAAGACTATAAAAAGATAACTTCCCCCACAAGGATGCAGTATGCACGCTATCGCAACGGATTGTCAGACGTGTTCACCAATAGCTACGGCAAGGCTAAGGCATACCTGCAACGCGTGCTTCAGGTATTCCCCTCCATGGAAGCAGGCAATACGCTGGAAAAGATAAAGAAGATGGAGCTGGAGCTGAAATAGCTGTCCGCATTCCGACTAATAGGAAGGGGCTGTTTGTCTCTTATTTCTCTCCGGTCTCTTTTAATCTCTTCAGATATTCCGAAGGTATGTAGCCGAATTCTTCCTTGAAGCATTGCCGGAAGTAGAACAGATTGTTTATACCTACCTTGAATGCTATTTCCGAAATGTTGTATTTGCCTTCCAGCAGGTATTGCTCGGCGTGTTTCATCCTTATCTTGCGGACATATTCGTTGGTGGAAAGTCCGGTAAGCGCTTTCATCTTGCGGTAGAGGGTGGAATTGCTCATGCACATTTTATCCGAAAGATAGCTGATGTCTATTTTGTCTGAAGAAAGCCGTTCCTCTATCAGCTGGTTTATCTTGTGGATAAACTCGTTGTCCAGCTTGTTGAGCGATTCTGTAATGACAGCCGCTTTATTGCTTATGGCGGCATTGGCGCTGAAATGGTTTGCCAGGTTGCGCCGCGACTGGAGCAGGTTTTCTATACGGCTATGCAGCAGGCTGGCGCTGAACGGTTTGGTGAGGTAGGAGTCGGCACCTACCTGGTAGCCTTCCTCTTTGTCGCGCAGCGAGTCTTTGGCTGTCAGCAGTATAATGGGTATGTGGCTGGTGCGCACGTCTTTTTTCAGCTCACGGCACATCTCGTTTCCGTCCATTACCGGCATCATAATGTCACTGACGATGATGTCAGGTATTTCTTTCAGGGCGCTTTCCTTGCCCAGCTTTCCGTTGGCGGCAGTCTTTACTTCAAAGTGGTCGGAGAAGGATTCGGCTATATAGTCGCAGATGTCCGGATTGTCTTCCACTACCAGCAATATGGGTTTGTCGCTGGATGAAACTTGATTTACTTGTGCCTCTTCTATATGCTGGACGTTGCTTTCCTTTTCCTGCGAATCGGCATGCAGTGCCTGCGGGTAACTGTTGTCGGTAAGCAGGCTGACGTAGAAGGTACTACCTTGATTGGGAGCACTCTCTACGCGGATTTCCCCTTCGTGTAGGGCTACGAGGTTTTTCACCAGAGAAAGTCCGATACCGGTACCCGAAGCCTGGTGTTTGCCGCCTTCCTGGTAATAACGGTCGAATATGTGGGGTAGTGCCTCCGGCTTGATACCGTATCCCGTGTCGCTGACCCGGATTTCCGTATAGTTCACTTCGGCACGTTCCACCTGTCGGATACCGATGCTGATGCTACCCTTTTCCGTGTACTTTAGGGCATTGGATATCAGATTGTCCAGGATGGTCTGGATAATTTCCTTGTCGAAGTATATAGGCATATGCTCTTTCTCCACCACCAGCCGGATATCGACGGCTGGCTTCCGGTTCAGTTCCTTGTACTTCAGGCCTATCTCGCGGATAAAGGGTACGAGGTTGTCCCGGCTCACGCAGAGTTTCTTGTTCTGGGTCTCGGTCTTTCTGAACTCCAATATCTGGTTGATGAGGTTCAGTAGCCGGATGGCACTTTGGTGAATGACGGATATCTTCTGTGCGTCTTTGGTGGATAGTGTATCACTTTTCTGTATGTCTTCCAGCGGACCCAGTATCAGCGTAAGCGGGGTGCGCAGTTCATGGGTGATGTTGGTGTAGAAGCGCAGGCGTTCGTTGTTCAGTTCCTGCTCGTGTTCGTGGCTCTGCTTCTCCAGTTGGTACAGTGCTTCAGCATCCAGTCTTTTCTTGTAGGCATAGAGTATAGAGAAAAGGATGATAAGGGACAGCAGGATATAGAATGACTTTGCCCACCAAGTAAGCCAAAGGGGTGGGGCGATGCGGATGTTCAATGAGGTGGTTGCGTCCGACCATGCTTGGTTGCGCATGCGCGTTTTCACTTGGAACTGGTATTTCCCGGGAGGAAGATTACGAAAGGTGACATTATTGGGGTCTGTAAGCGTATACCAGGAGTTCTCGAGTCCTTTCAGCATATAGGCATATTCCACTTGGTTGACCAGGGCATAGTTCTGGATGTTGAACCGGATACTGAAACTATTCTGTGTATATTTCAGTTGCACGTTCTTCTGTCCGTTTAAGGCAATGGTGCTCTGTCCGTTTTCCGGTTTGTTCAGCGGGTCGGTAATTTCAATGTTGGTGATGAATGCGGGTGGTGATTTGCGTTCCTGCAATACAACTTCCGGGTTGAAGTAGCACAGACCGTTTATAGAGCCGAAGTAAAAGTTACCGTCTTGTCCGTAGGCTACACTGCCCCGACTGAAGCTTCCCATGGGGAGGTTGTCGTGATAGTCGTAGTTATAGAAAATGTCTTTACTGTCCACAAGACAGCTGATACCTTTGTTGGTGCTCACCCAAATATTTCCTGCCTTGTCCTCACCGATGGCTTGTATGTGGGTGTTAGCCAGTCCGCTTTCACGTTGGTATACTTTGTAGTTTCTGTCTGTCAGGGAGGGGAAGCATACCAAACCTTCACCCGTGGCCACCCACAACCGCTTTCTGCTGTCTTCGTAGAGAGCATTGATGGTATTGGAGGGGAATTTGGCCAGGACGTTGAAGAGCTGGATGCTTTGGAGTTGAGGGTCATAGAGGCCCAGGCCTCCTCCGAAGAATCCTACCCATACTTGGTCTTCGGAATCCTTCAGCACACAGCGGGCCAGATTGTTCTCCAGATTGTAGTGTGCCTTGATTGTCTTGCTGTCACAATCTATAAGATAGACGCCTTCGCTGGTTCCGACCCAAATGTTTCCCTGCTTGTCTTCATGAAAGGAACGTACGTCAGTGCGTGACTTGTCTTCGGAGAAAATCTGCCGGAAGCTTTGGCTCTTGGGGTTGTAGTAGGCTATTCCTCCATAAAAAAGTCCGAACCATAATCCTCCCTTCGAGTCGCACAAGGCTGCCTGCACCGTATTGCTTCTGAATTTCTTGTTGTCAGCATTGTATATGGCTATTCGTCTTCCCTTGTTGAATACGTTGATTCCTCCTCCATCGGTTCCTATCCAGAGGTTACCGGCTTTGTCCATACAGACACCGGAGGCTATTTTACTGTTCAGGCTGTTGTTGGTGGATGGAAAAGGAGAATATTTATAAGTGCTGAAGAGTGACGGCTCGCGTTTTATGAAGTTGATGCCGCCTCCCCAGGAACCTGCCCATACATTACCGAAGGAATCTTGGAGCAGGCAACGGATACTGGAGTTGGACAAGCCGTATTCATCGTCTCCCTCCCGGATAGAAAGCGCATGAATCTGGTCCGACGAACGGAAAAGCTGTTGGGACAAATCCACTACGGCAATGCCGCCGAATTCCATGGCTATCCAAAGTCTGTTGTCATCCAGTTGGTGTATATCATATACACGGTGCGATATGCAGTTGGTTTTGTCGTCGAAGGGGATGAAACTTTCCGCTTCCGGGTTAAACAGTACCACTCCTCTATCGGTTCCTATCCATATGTTTCCGCTTTTGTCTTTGTAGACACATGTCACTTCGTTGCCGGGCAGGCTGTTGGGGTTTTGCGGCTCGTGTGTGAAGTTCTTGACTGTCTTGTCTTTTATGGAAAGTATACTGAATCCCCGGTCCACATGCCCGATATAGAGTAGTCCGTTACCACCGTCTATGGCAGACCAGATATGGTTGCTTGCAAAACCCGGTACGGTTTCGGTATTGTAATGGGTGAATTGCCCGGTTTGCTTGTCAAAATAGTCCACGCCTTTCCAATAGGTGCAAATCCATAGGTTACCGTCGGAGGCGGCAATGATTTTGGTAATGTCGTCCGTAACCAGGCTTTTAGGGTTGTTTTCGTTGTGTCTGTAAGTGATGAATGAATCGTTGGCATAATTGTATGCATTGATTCCGGCACGCTGGGTTCCTATCCATAAGATGGAGTCGACGGGATCGTCCAGCAGACAGTTCAGTTCGTTGCCGGTGATGCTTTGCTTGCCGGTTGTTTCTTCTTTATAATAGGTAAGGAAGCGTATTCCGTCGAATTTATTTAAACCCTCTTCTGTGGCAAACCATAGAGAGCCCCGTTTGTCTTGGGCTATGCTTACCACATGGTTGTTGGACAGCCCTTCACGGATACTCAGATGTTTTATGGTATATGGCTGCGCGGATAGCAGGAATGGCAGGCATAGGAAAATGGAAAGTAGAATCTTCTTCATAACGGGTCGTTTTTCATTGCATGAGTCAAAAGTACAAATAAAATCTTTAGATGATGTGCACAAATCGTGCATTGACAGATTTATATGCCTTCTCTGCAAGATTTATACAGCTGTTGAATCGAAAATTGGCATATGTTTGCATTGCCGATTATTATAAATCGGAACAAAATGTACTTTTTTGTTTAACTTTAATAATAATATTTATGAAGAAGCATTTCTTTAACGCCACTTTCTGGGCGTTGTTATCGCTGGCTTTATGGACTACTGGATGTAGTGACGATGACGGATACTCTGATGTAGACGGGCAGATTCCGACAATGACATTGGTGACGGATCATATTGAATCCGGTGCCGGCCATCGTTTTACCATTGAGGGTTCGTTGGCTGACCAGGATGGAATTGTATCCGTCAATCTGCAATGTGCCGATCTTTATCTGAACAAGACCATTGATTTGGTCGAAATCTATGGAGCTCCCCAAACGGAGTATGAGTTGAGCTATTCTTATGACCTCAAGCGTGATGAAATCGGTGAACGCTTCACCGTGAAAGTGACCGTAACAGATGCGGGCGGGCGTGAAGTGTCGCAGGATGTGTTGATAACGATGGATGGGGACTTTGAGAATCCTACATTTACAATTGCCCCTGGTAAGGAGGTTACCGTACTGATAAAGGATGAAACAAAGTTCAACCTGAATTTCACGGTGAAAGATGACCGCATACTGGATTATGTACTCATTGAGATTCCTGGGGTAGAAGGTTTTGAAAGCCGCCGTATAGAGGCTGGCGGGCAATCTACTTTGAGCTTTACGGAGAAGATTATTCTGCCTAATGAGGTGAAAAGTTACGATGTGACTTTGACGGCTGTGGATGCCAGAGGCAATCAGACAGTGACCAATAGTACCATCAGTGTATCTGAAATGCCTGACTTCCCCAAAATGTATCTGGCCGATGTGGCAACCGTAGAGGAATTGAACAGTGATATTTTCGGTGTACCGATGGTGATTAACCATACGGGCGAGTACCAATATCGTGCACGTTATTATAATAAAGCTGCCGGTACGGAAATTTTCTTCTTACCGCAAAAGACAGACTTTACTCCTATCTGTTTTGGCCTTGATCCGGAGGATAATACAAAACTGACGGATGACCCGGAAACGGCTAAACCTATTGTCTTGGATGAGGCTGGTGTTTATTATGAAATAGACATCAATGTGAAAGAGTCTACTTATAGTATGCGCACGTACTCGGTGACAGAGGCTACAAATCCGATGAAATATGAATATGGAAAGCCTTGTTTTGACCGTTGGGAGAATGGGGAATCGTTCATTGATTTCTATATCGGTTGGGGAGGTTCTCCTCAGGATGCGGGAAATCAGTTGTTTGCCCAGGATAAAAATAATCCTCATCTTTTCTATTATCCGGAAAATGGAACTTGGACGCTGGAAGCCGGTGAAGAAATGAACTTCATCATATCCAATTATCATCCCGACGGATGGTGGGATCATGTGGAATGGCGGTGTGACGACTCTCAGAATGTAGAGAAGTTTGGTTACTTCAGTAAGAAAGGGGATGTGAATCCTAATTGGGAAGGCACCAATCAGCGTTGGGAAGACGGCTCGATGGTAGGTGACAACTGGATGAAGCCTACGGTTACGGTGACCGGCAACTACCGCTTTGAGTTTGACGCGCATTTGGGTCGCGGCAAGATTGTTCCTGCTAATTAAAAAGTAACATTAGATTTAAGATATGAAAAAGCAAATTCTATTATTATGTCTTGCGCTGATAAGCCTTTGCGGTTATGCGCAGCAGATAACGGTTAAGGGTGTGGTGACTTCGGCCACCGACCAGCAGCCGTTGATTGGAACTACAGTTCAAGTGAAAGGTACCGGTACGGGTACAATTACCGGTATCGACGGTGATTATACATTACCCAATGTAGACAAGAATGCAGTGTTGGTATTCTCTTCTATTGGTTTTGAGTCTCAGGAAATAGCTGTAGGTGGACGTACTACGATTAACGTGGTACTGAAGGAGGCTGCGGAATTACTGGATGAAGTGGTGGTTATCGGTTATGGTGCTGTGAAAAAGAGCGATTTGACCAGTTCTATTGCTACAGTAAAAGGCGATGAAATCACTGAAACCGTGACCGGTAATGCTATGGATGCTTTGCAGGGTAAGGTAAATGGTGTACAAGTCACCAGTGGTGGTGGCCCTGGAGCTACTCCTAAGGTGCTGATTCGTGGTGTAACTACCGTAAACGGTACGAATCCGCTGTATGTAGTGGATGGTATGCCGGTAGGTGACAATATCAACTTTCTGAATAGTAACGATATTGCTTCCATGGAAGTATTGAAAGATGCTTCGGCTGCCGCTATCTATGGTACACGTGCATCAAACGGTGTCATCCTGATTACTACAAAGAAAGGTAAAACTGGTAAAGCCCGCATCAATTGGAATTCTTCTGTTGGTTTCCAGACCGTGGCCAAACCTAATATTGCCGGTGCGGCTGAATATAAAGAAGTGTTCAATACCCGTTATACGAATGATGGCCTTTCTTCTATCTGGAACGATACGGGTGCTACGACCAATCCCGGTGGTACAGACTGGTGGGATACTGTAGTCAATAAAACAGCTTTGGTGCAGAACCATTCACTTAGTGTTGCCGGTGGCTCAGAACAGTTTGTTTATAACTTTAGCGTGGGCTATTATCGTAACAACTCACAGTTTGATGTAGGTTATTGGGATAAGATAAATATCCGTCTGAATACTGAATATACATTTAATAAGTATGTAAAATTGGGAGTTGATATTGCTCCACGTGTCGAATCATGGGATGATACCCCAAACCAGTTCTCGGCAGCCATGGCTATGGACCCGACAACTCCGGTATTCCGTCCGCAGGACCAATGGGAGGATAATGAGTACAACAACTATCAACGCTCTTACAACAACCAGGAGTGGAATCCCGCCGGTTCAATTGCCCGTAGCAATGCTCATTCTCGCGAGTTGGGTGCCATTCTGAATACCTATCTGCAGGTAAACCCGATAGAAAAGCTGACGTTGCGCACCCAGTTCGGTGCCAATGCACACTATCGCCGTTCTGATTCATTCGTTCCGAAGTTCAATATGGATCCGTTGGAGAAACAAGACTTGAACGAAATCACCCGCCGCAATCAGGAGTGGTTTGACTGGAACTGGACGAATACAGCCACTTACATGGACACTTTCGCTGAAAAGCACAACTTGAATGTAATGGCTGGCTTTACTGCCGAACGTTTTGCATGGTACAATACTCAGGCACGGCGTGATAATGTTCCCAATAATCTGGACCAGATGCAGGAAGTGAATGCCGGACAGCAGGGTACGGACGAGGCCAACGGTGAAACCACTTACAATACGCTGGTCTCTTTCCTGGGTCGTGTCATGTACAATTACGATAACCGTTACTATATTTCGGCATCTCTTCGTGCTGACGGTTCTTCCCGTTTCCCGAAGGGCAGCAAATATGCCCTCTTCCCGTCTGTTTCCGCTTCCTGGCGTGTCATCAGTGAGGCATTTATGCAGGACCAGGACATCTTCAGTGACCTGAAGCTTCGTGGAGGCTGGGGCCGTGTAGGTAATCAGAATATTAACAATAATGCTACCCTTACTTTGTTGAGCGAAACCCAATACTATTATGGCAATACGTTGGCAAATGGTTACTTCGTGTCTACAGTAGGTAACAACCAGTTGAAGTGGGAGACTGTGGAAGATTGGAACGTAGGTGTGGATATGTCATTCCTTGATTCACGTTTGGGTGTAACATTCGAATATTTCCAGAAAAAGTCCATTGACATGCTCTACCAGAAACAGAACATCCTCTCTTTGGGATATGATAACTGGAACAGCCAGATTTGGATGAACATCGGTAGTATGCAGGCCCGCGGTTGGGAAGTGGGACTTACCTGGCGCGATGAAATCGGCAAGGATTTCTCTTACGATCTTGGTCTGAACCTTTCTGCCGTGCGCAACAAGGCCATCAAGTTCTCGGGCGACGGTCCTATCAATGTCGGTGGATTCAATAGCGACCAGATTATCCGTAACGAAGATGGTGGTTTTATCTCCCGTTTCTACGGTTACGTGGCCGATGGCTTGTTCCAGAATTGGGAAGAGGTGTATGCGCACACTGACGAACACGGAACACTGATTCAGCCCAATGCAAAACCGGGAGACATCCGCTTCAAGGACCGGGACCATAACGGAGTGCTCGATGCCAATGACAAAGATTATATCGGCAATCCTTATCCTGATTTAATGATGGGTCTGAATATTGGTATGCGTTATAAGAACATTGATTTTGCAGCCAATTTCTATGGTACGTTCGGTAATGATATTTACAATGTCACCAAAGGACGGTACTCCGGTTCAGGCGGACAGAATGTTTGGGCAGGTACACTGGAGAAAGCATGGCATGGAGAGGGTACCGGCAATGATATTCCCCGTTTGTCGAGCAATGACTTGAACCTGAACTATAACCGTGTTTCCAGTTTCTATGTGGAAGATGGTTCCTACTTGCGTTGCAAGCTGTTACAGATAGGCTATACGCTTCCTAAGAAATGGGTTGGAGGTGCTGACTTGCGTCTTTCCTTCTCTGCACAGAATCCGTTTACCATTACCGGTTATTCGGGAATGGACCCCGAACGCCCGATGGTTGACGGTACTACCGACAGCTCTGGCAGTGCCATCAATACCGGTATTGACAACGTGGCTTATCCTAATCCGAGAACATTCTTGTTTGGCATTGACTTCAAATTTTAATTCTTGATTATCCATGAAACGAATATTTACAATAGTAGTTCTGATTGCTTCGCTGGTGTTTACCTCTTGCGAGGACTTCCTGACCGAAGACGTACGCGGGCAATTGAACGTGGACACTTATTATAAGTCCATAGAAGAGTGTGAATCCGCAGTCACGAGCTGTTATCAGGCCATGACATATGGAGGATGGTGGCAAATCAACACCGTGTGGTTACTTTCCGAAATGTGTGGAGATGATGCCTGGATGGGGAATACCTCTCAGTCTCAGAGTGATTATATCTCATTGGCGCATTATCAGGGAAACGGTGCCAGCAATGGTCCTATCTCCAATTTTTGGCAGTACCGTTACAAAGGTATTTTACGTTGTAACATAGCCATAGATCGCATTGCGGCTCTCGAAACCCAAGAGACAGAAACCAGAGACCGTCTGGTGGCAGAAGCCCGTTTCCTGCGTGGCTACTATTACTTCGAACTGGTGAGAAATTTTGGCGGGGTGCCCTTGATGACCAGTTTCCAAATGCCGGAAGAAGTGGAGGGAACAGAACGTGCTACGGCAGAAGCCGTGTACAAATTCATAGAGGATGACCTGATGGCAGCTGCCGAAATACTGCCGCAACGCAGTACTGCGCAAGTAGGGCATGCTACCCGTGGCGCCGCTTTAGGATTATTGGGTAAAGTGTACCTCTATCAGGAGAAATGGCAGGCTGCCCATGATGTGTTGAAGACTGTGATAGATGAAGGCGAATACCAATTGCTTCCCGATTTCGGGCAGGTATGGAATGTCGACTATGACAACAGTGCGGAGAGCCTTCTGGAAATCCAGTATGAATATCATCCCACTTTGGGCTTAGGAGGGGCGCTTGCTACGGTAACCGGTGCCCGTAATGGTCCTGGTGATGGTTGGAGCTGGTGTCAGCCTACGGCAAATTTGGAGCAAGCTTATATTGAGGCCGGTGATACGGAACGTTTGAAATGGACAATAATCAAGTCGGGCTGTACAGAAATTGCCGGCGAAGACCAATTCGAAGATTTCATTGACGCAAGCAAAGCGTTGAATAAGTATCAGGAATATCTTGATAAATATGGTTGGGACCCCAATTGCTATATTATCAATCCCGCTGACCATAAGTCTGCGCGTATCATCCGCAAGTATTTCCTGCCGATGAAATATCGTGCTCAAGGCGATGCAACGGCTTACGCCACGGACAAGAGTCCTTTGAATCACCGTATTCTGCGTTATGCCGATGTCCTTTTAATGTATGCTGAGGCTTGCAATGAACTGGGTGATGACGCTTCTGCCCGTGATGCTCTCAATCAGGTGCGCAGACGTGCCAAGTTGGATGACGTTACGGCAAGTGGAAAGGCATTGCAAAGTGCCATTCGCCTGGAGCGCCGTTTGGAATTGGCTTTCGAGCAGAACCGTCTGTATGATATCCGCCGCTGGACTGATACAAATGGTAAAAAGGTGATTAGCAATATCCTGGGACCGAACGGTTCCTTTGTGAAGTGGAACACTGAAGAGGCTACCCGTGACGCTCTTGAGTGGGAAAATCAAGGTGAAGCAAGTGACAAAGGCATCACTTTCAATGAAAACCGCGACATGGTGTTCCCCATTCCTTTGTACGAAATCACGATGTCCAACGGTTCCATTACCCAGAACCCGGGTTGGAATTAAACACATTCTGATGAAAACAGATTGTTGCAGGAACTGATTATTCAATAGGTCTTTATATTCTGTCGCGGATAGTTTGCAATGGATTATCCGCGGCAGTTTTTTTAATCCGAAACAATATCATGAATTTGAGACACATTTTTATTCTTCCGGCACTGCTTGCTGCAATGGCTTGCAGCGACGATTCTCCCGTTACGCCGGATACTCCAGACACTCCTGAGGGTCCGGACATTACAAACAGCGTAGAGAAACTGGTGAGCATCGATGCCGGACAGACTTTCCAGACACTGTCTCTTATACACATCTCCGAGCCCACGAGACCGTACTAGATCTCGT
>ENA-OYAY01000266-OYAY01000266.1-human-gut-metagenome-genome-assembly--contig:-NODE-266-length-11035-cov-5.486612_pt1 | contig 11035 bp, 8 predicted proteins | sample MGYA00244522_ERZ652829 | MGnify/ENA primary metagenome ERZ652829 (study PRJEB26926, sample SAMN06164481) | human gut metagenome | biome: ENVO:00009003; feature: ENVO:2100002; material: ENVO:00002003...
AAACCTTTTTACTAATTTTTAAATAACAAAAAGATGAAAGTCAAGAGTTTTTTATTGACAGCTTTAGCTGCTTCAATGACGTTTGTTGCATGTGACAACAAAGACGATGAAATGGGACAGTTGGACAACACCCCAAAGAGTGTAAGCATTGACCTGTCTAATGTGATTCCAGTAACCAGAGGCGCCGGTCAAGAGGTAGAAGACAACTCAAAGGTTTCTTTGACAGATTTACAGGTATTCTTTACAGACGGAACTACCCTGTATAAAGGAAAAACAATCGAAGGAACTGAGGCAACCCACTACTTCAGCAATAAAAGTAATTTTGACGACCGCGCAGATAAGGTATTCCATTTTTTACCTGCTGAGGTGAACAAGGTAATCGTTGTAGGTAACAACGGTAGTCAAATAAATGCATCTACTTATGTAGATTTGAAAAAAGACCTGATAATCGCCGAACAGCAAAATCCGACTGATCTAGACCTTTATAAAGAAGTCGAGTTGACTTCTGTGTCCGGTCAAGACGAGGCAGGACACCCGCTTTACAAAGCGAAGGTAGTGCTTGAACCGCGTGTATCCAGAATTGAAATCGGTAAATTTGAGTATACAGCTCCTACTCAAGGTCAGCGTAAGTACAAGAGTATTGAAGTTCAGCAGGTCATGTTGAACAACTATTTCGGGAAAGCAGACCGTCAGGGAGGAACAGCCAGTGACATACAGAACTCCGATATTAACCCCGGTTCTATATTCGGCCTTTTCGAGACAGCTGCTGATGCGTGGTATAACGATGAATTTACCTCAACAGAGAGTCCTGCAACCACCTTGCCTTTGGTTACATTGGATGAAAATACACAGTATAAGCATTCCTACGAGAAAGGCAATGTCCGTCCTGCATACCACTTCTTTCCTAAAGATAATAATATTGGAAATACTAACCATCCTCAAGTTCTTGTAAAATTGATTGGTACAACAAATGAAGGAACTAAGGTTCCTCTTTACTTGGCTACCAGTACATTCACTCCTGCTGTTACAGCAGATTTCGCCAAGATTTACGTCATGAACTTTGCATTTAGCGATGAGGATTTGGATAATCCTCAAAAATGTGTGGAGGTAACTGTTGACGTCATGAGCTGGGATGTAGTTCCTGTCACACCTGAATTTTAATTGATAACCCGATAGGCAGGGCGAAAGTTCCGCCCTGTCTATCCTTTAACACTTCAATCACATATATATGAAATTGACGAATATTGTTTTCTGCCTGACGTTGCTCGCCGGAGCCGCCACATCCTGCATCCGTGAGGATCTGGACGACTGTCTGAGCACGAACACGCTGTTGCTCAGCTACAAGGGCGACGGCACCACGGAAATATTCCCCGACAAGATCTGCCGGGTGGAGATGTTCGTATTCGATGCAGAAAATCGATGCGTCAATTCGAGTATCTTACCAGAGGAACAGGTCAAGGACCGCACGGCTACGCTTCCCCCGCTCGCTGCCGGAGACTACCGGATTGTCTGCCTGGGGAACACCCACCACACGAAGGTCGATGGCATCGCCACGGGCGATTTCGGCCGGATGCTCTTTGCCGCCGGGGATTATTTCGACGAGAAACAGGTTGCCGGCAACGATTCACTTTACTATGCTACGACCTCTTATACCGTACTGCCTTACAGCGGTGATGAAGAGGCAAACCAGACCAAAACCATAGAGTTCGCCAGCTCTCACTACGATCTGTCGGTGGAAGTGGCCGGAGTTCCCGCCCCGGGAACCCGCGCAGGCTCGCTGCCTGTGCTTGAGATATGCGGAGTCTCGCCCTGTACCGATTTTGAGAATCGGGCCTGTGGGGAGGCAACCGACTATTTGCTTGAAACCGAATACGAAGCCGGAAAAGCGTTGCTCACGGCCCGTACCAACATAATGCGTCACAAGAACCACGAGAACGTGAACATCCGCCTGAGCGCCGCCCCGAACGGGGAACCGCTGGCCGAAGTCAACCTCGCCAGGTTCCTTGCCGACAATCCTATTATAGACTGTTCCAAACATGAAGTGCTCATCCCGATACGCATCGAGTTCAAGTCGGGAGAAATCACGGTAAGCGTACCCGAATGGTACATCGAACAAGTGAAACCTGAGTTTTAGACCGAACCGAAAAGAATATGCTGAATACAAGAAAAATATTATACTGGGCAGTTACAGCAGTGTGCTGTGGCCTGTTGCCGTGCGGGTGCGTCAAGGAAGATGCCGCATCGCTCGGGGAACGGCACGATGTGGCAGTGCGGCTCAACGTAGGGACATGCGCTGTCGGCGAAACCGACGGCACACCGACCGGCGAAGAATCGGCCATTCACTCGCTTCGTGTCTATGCCTTTGTAAAAGGACAACTGGCGGGCCACGAGTTCCGGAGCGGAGACATGGAGACTCCGGCTACATTCTGGATGGATCTGACGATGACTTCCCTGACTACCGAAACGGTAGACTTCTACATCATCGCGAACGAGAAGGCCATGAGTCCCCCAGGTGCCGAGAAAACCTTTACGGAAAATACTACGGAAGCGGAACTAAATGATTTCACGTTTACCACGCTGACACGAGATGTCCAAGCCTACGGACTTCCAATGTTCGGCAAGGAATCCAAAACAATCGACTTCTCGAAACTTTCTAACCGTCAGCCGATCGACCCCGGCCATTCGGGGCATACACCGCTGGAAGATGTCTTGACGTTCCAACTGAAGCGTCCCATAGGCAAGTTGGGCGTGTTCGCGGCCAAAGAAGCAGGTGAGGCAGGAGAGCTGTGTGTAACGGACCTGACCTTGCTGGAAGCCGGAACGCGTGCGTATAATTACCTGATGCCACAGACCGACGAAACGCTGAAACTGGCAGGCGCCACTGGTACCGGCGAGTTTTCACTCGTCCCCTCTTCAGCACCGGTAACGAAGACGCTGGCCACGAATATCACGCCCGAAGAGAGGCAGAACCCCGAAAACTACACGCCTGTACTGGGGGCTCCTTTTTATCCTTTCGAGAACCCTTGGGGCAGCGATTCGTGGAACACACCGGGTGATGAGCATGGAAACATCCTCAAAATCGGCTACACGTTCGACAGCGAGCCGCGCGAAGGTCTGGTCTATATGCCACGCATTGAAAGGAACAAGTATTATGCGGTATGCTGCCTGATGCACAACAGCGGCAAGATAACTGTCGCATACGATGTGGCCGACTGGGAGGACGGTGGAGATTATCAGTTGGAGTTCGATTACCCTTCCTATGAACTGCTGCAACCTTTCGGTGGAGGGACCGCCCCCTACGCGCAGCCGACGGTTTACTACAATGGCGGCGCATCATCGACAGCGGGAACCTACTCTTTTAGGTTCACCATCACAGGTCCTGTGAGACAGGAATGGCAGCCCACGCTGTTTGATGCCACAGCCGCAGACTATGAACTGACGGTATATCAAAACGTGGATGGTGTCAACACACTCGTGACACCGCCTTATGTGGCTTCCGATACAGCGTACGAAATCCGGGTAAGGGCACTGAAAGGCGAGAACGTGGACAAGCAGTTCTCGTTGGGCATCGCCTATACCCCGAAGTGGGATCCTTCGGGAAGCTCGCTCCTGCTGATCAACATGCAGAGCGGAGCCACGAACTGGACAGGAAGCGAGAGCACCGAGAAGATTGTAATCAAACAGGTTGACATACCTACAAACTAACAAGCGATGAGACGGATTATATACAATATGATGATTTGTTGTGCGGCGGCATGGCTTCTTGCCGCTTGCAGCAAAGATGACGATCTCCCCGGCGGGCAGACAGGAGGTAACGGCAACAGCATTATCCTCGACATCTCGTCGGGAGCGTTGCCGGTGAGTCGTGCTACCGTACCGGCCGAAGGGGCGGAGGTCGCAGTGAGCCATATCGACGTGCTGATTTTCAACGATACCGACGAGAAAACGAAGGTGTGGAGCGACCGGGTGAACGCGTCAGCCAATGAAACGGGACGGATTACACTGCCCGTAAAACGGTCGTCTTTTACGGAAAATGAGAGGTATTGGGTGTATCTGATCGCCAACAGCACCCACCCGGAAAAGGATTTTGAAAACCTCGCGAACCTGAACGCCTTGAAGGCGATGACGCAGGAGGACGAGAACATTCACCTGACAGGGAAAGACATTGAAGGTGTCCCGGGAACATTCCTCATGGACGGCATAGCCTATCCCGAAGGGAACGATGAACCGGCGGTTGCTGCTCCGGTCGTCCTCTACGACGGCTCGCAAGGGAATGACACGCGGCTGGCGGTCACGCTGCGCAGGGCAGCGGCAAAAGTCGTGGTGACCATCAACAAAGGCCAAGACGTGACTTTTGATTCCAAAGGCATAGGTTACTACCTGCGCAATATGCCCTATACCACATCGGTAGTGGCGGGTGCGGACGGTGCGGCAAAGCTGAGGAATACCGCCCAGACCTCCGGCGGCTATCTTGAGTGGACGGCGAACAAAATTACCGTAACGGCTTACATGTATGCCCATGCTTGGGACAATGGAAGTTCCATGGAGCAGGAAGTGCGCCTGGTGATGAACATTCCCCTGACTTACCAGAAGGATACCGACCCGCAACTGCGTCCCGATAACTACTACCAGATTCCTGTCTGTAACGGCAAGGCCCTGAACCGCAACACCTGCTACAGGGTAACGGCAACGGTCAATGCCCCCGGAGCGGAAAATCCCTCCACACCGGTGCAGTTGACGGATTTGAAATATACCGTGGAGAATTGGATAGACGAGACGGTAAATGTCGGAGGCGGGGACCGCCCGACTTTCCTTGTGCTCAACCGGTACGACCTGGAAATGCACAACAAGGAGGACGACCGCACCAGCCTGATCTTCACCTCCTCGTCGGAAGTGACGGCACAGATTACCCGGGTTTACTATATAGACAAGTTCGGAAGGGAACAGAACTTGGAGAAAAGATACCCCGATAATCCAAACGATAACGAATGGGGAGTGAGTACCGGATACAGATGGCGCAGCCATGGCAACATCCTCATTACTCCCGACAAGGGGCTCAACGGCAAGCTGGATGTACACAGCGACCTCCCCAGGAACAATACGATACGTTATATCGAAGTCCGGGTAACAAATGAGGACGGCAACGAACGTACCGTAACCATTGAGCAGTATCCGTTGGAATATATCACGAATATCCAGGGGTGGTACTCGTACCGCGATGATTTCAAGAATTCAGATCCTAACCCGACTACCTATGAATATGTAGGTGATAAAATTACCGGAATCGCCCTTGCCACCAGAAATATCTCCAGTTGGAACGGAGAATATAGATACCTAACGGGGACAGATGGTTTATTTGGAGGTCCTCCGGACGGATTCTTCGTTTCAAAAGTAGCAAAATTGAGGAATGATGGAAGCGGACAGTCTGATTTATATAAATACTATTACACATCAAACTCAAACAGACTTCGGGAATCCCGCTATAGCGAAATTAACGGCAGAATGTACACCATTGTATTGACAGGGACATCCAGTGAATATACTCTTGGCCGTCCACGTATGGTCCAGGATACATACCATCCGGAACTTATGGTTACGGATCCGGGACAGGACAATGCCCAATTGGTCTCGCCGTCATTCATGATAGGTTCCTGTGTAGGCGAATTCCAAGTTGGAGGAGGAAACCTGAAGCTGGACGGGAGTGACAACAGTGTCCGCGTTGCACGCGAGCACTGCGCGCATTATGTAGAAACGTATAAAGACCCGAAAACCGATAGGACGGTTACCTTGGATGACTGGCGCCTGCCCACAGAAGCCGAACTTAAAATCATTTTTAAATTCCAGGGCTCGAAAGACCAGGATGCAGACGCCATAGACTACCGCTTGAACGGACAGTACTATTACAGCGCAAGCGGAAGATTTTATAATGAGAAATACACCGTTAGCGGTACCGGAGTGGCCTGTGTACGCGATGCCTACGGTAAAAAGGAATAAACGTAGAAACCTGTCAAAAAGAAACGAAATATGATAAAGGAAATAATAGACAAGCTTGTCGCCCTGCTTGCGGTATCGGCCCTGCTCGCTTCGTGCAGCGAAAGCGAGTTGTGGCAGAATCCGCAGACCGAGGCACGCGACGGCTACATCATGCTGAATTTCAAGACGGAAATTCCTGCGATGCAGGAAGTCGTCACCCGTGCGGTAGACCCTGACGGTGGCGGAGTGCAAGATATGACACTTTTCTGCTTTGACAGTTACGGGCTTTTCATCTCTACCGTCAAGGCCGGTGTCACGGTGCAGAAGCCCGGCCCGGGGGAGATGGAGGGCACATTCAAGGCTGAGGTGCCCGAAAATACCCGGACCATCCATTTCCTGGCCAACCAGAATATGGATGAATTCAAGGAGGACAGTTTCCGCAACAAGTCGGAGTCCGAGGTCATGGCAGTGTTGGAGGGCTCGTCCGGACGCATGATCTATTGGGGCCGTTTCGCCTGCGATGCAGGAAACGACAGCAATATAGCCGAACAGATGGCCACCTCGGGCAATTCCGTCAAACTGATCCGCAACCACGCGAGAATCTCCGTCGACAACCCGGACAATAACGGGCATATCGTGATTACGGGCTTTGCGGTCTGCAACACCAACGCTTTCGGAACGGTGGCCCCGCACCACCCGAAGAAAGGCTTTGATTTCACGTGGCCTTCCAGCGACGACCCCTTCGTCACGCTTCCCGTGAACGATGCCAAGATGAGCGATATTACGGACGTGACATCCAGCATGAACCAGTATGTCTTCGAGTGCGAGAACAGTGCCGATGCCCCTGTCAGCGTAATTCTTCGGGGACATCTTCCGGATCAGGACGAAGAGAAATACTACCGTGTCCTGCTGGTTGACGACAAGGGCGAGCAGCTCCTCGTGCGCCGGAACCACCATTACAAGCTTCACATCGAGGGCGCGCTATCTTTCGGTCAGGCCTCCTTTGCCGAGGCGTTGGAAGCGGCAGCCACGAACAACGTATGGATTTCCATTTCCGATGAAGTGAACGAGGTGGAAGATACGGACTATATCCTGACAGTAGAGAAGACTTTTGTCGTACTGGACGAGAGCTTTACGGAAAACGGAGGCAGCTACACGCTCAATTATACCATTAAAGGAAAAAATGACAAAGCCATCACCGAAGCCGATGCCGCAACGGTCTCCTGGATAGACAACGGGGTGGCGACGCAGACATTCGAGACGAAATTCGAGGTCGTGAACGGTGTCGGACAGGGACATATCCAGATACACCTGCTTCGTTTGGAAAATAACGAGAAACTGGAAGGTACGCTGCTTGTCAAGAAGGGACGGCTGCAACGCAAAATCAAGGTCATCACGATCAGGAAGCAGTCTTTCGTGCCTGCATGGGTCGGGACGGAAATATACGGTAATTTAGGGAACGGTGCCAACAAGAACAACCGTGCCCATGTTACGGCCATGTTCACCATACCCGAAAGCTGTCCCAAGGAGCTGTTCCCGATGAATGTGTACCTTTCCGTTGGCGATCTGGATATCCGCAACGCTTCGGGCATGGAACTGCCCGTGGTGCGCGAGGCGGACAATGACTGGTACAGCAGCGGTGAAATCTCTTCCGTCTATCAAGGCAAAGAGCCGGATTACAAATTTGTCTACACGGCCGATGGTCCCGGCGTCCAGCGTGTCTATTTCGAGAACATATTGAATCAGGAAAACGGCTACGAGGGCACGCTCTATATCGAAGCCGAATATTTCGAAACGATGCGGCGCAAGTTCAAATACTCCACCAATCTCGTATCCATCACGGTGCAGGGACTGAACAAATACGATGCCGTAGGCTCGGGCGTACAAGATGAAGTGATATACTATCGTCTGGTTCCACAGAAAAAAGGAGCCAACGTGCAGTTTGACATGCTGCTGGCAGAGAGGTCCGACAATGATCAAGGGACAGGGAACGACAATCCTGCCAATGCGCAAGGCAAAGACGAATTCCTGCTCTACTCGCAATACCTGGATTATTACGAGGACGGTGAGGAACCCGATGCCGGAGTGACTGCATTCGATTGCAAATTCTATCCCGATGAATCGAACAATTGGTGGCAGACCAACAATCCCCAAGGTGGCCGTATGCTGATGTTCAAACCGAGAACTGAAGTTTTGAGCAGCCCGTCGCAAGGTACCGGAAGATATTCCATCTACATGAAGACCAACCGTGCCCGGAGCGCCGAGGTGATCCACATCGCCTCCAACGACAACCGGCTCGGACCGGTATTGCCGGAAGATGCAAACGAGGATAATCCCGGTATATATGGCGGCCGATCATACCGCAGTACGACTTTCGAGCTGGCCAACTACACCCCGTTCCGGTTCGGAGCCCGCGTGAAGTACGGCAACAACGACTGGCAGGGAGAGGCCGACGAGCCTGACCGCACGGTAGCATCCGGTGCCATACCGGCAGACATACCGGAAAAAGTCACCCCGTTGGAATGGACATATCAACCCGACCAGCGGGTGGATATCGGCATCGATGTGACGAGCTTTGCCGGTTTTGACAACAAGTCGGTGGATCCTTTCGGCCAAGCGTTCGAAATCTATATCGACGCGCCTATGCTGAAAATCGATGCCGGCCGTCTTGCGGAAAACAGACTGGACGGAACCAAACTGAAAGCGCATCCCACGATTCCCGGGCGTTTTGTCTATACCGTGGATGCCAAGCGGGAGACGGAACGGCGATATGGTACGGATGATATTGCTAACACGGACAATATTGCCTCCAGTCAGCGTGGGGAACGCAAGACCCTGCCGTTCCTTGTGAATAGCGTCGTAAGTGCCGGGGACATCGTGATTTCGTCCGATGAAAGCCGGGTAGTGTATTATTCCAAGACTTTCCGTGTGTCGAACCAATCGATTGCCGGGACGCTTCAATATAAAAATACCGCCGGCGTGGTGCAAAACATACCGAAGGATGCTTTCGTATCCTTCGAGCGTACCCGCAACGGAAGCCGTATCGGGTCGGTAAGCGTAACAGCCGACGGCCAGTACGAACTTCGGCTTCGCAAGGAATATGAGTTTAACTGGTACACGGACGAGGTGGAACTGCATTACACAGGTGACGGAGGCATGGTTTATCATGCGACATACCCGAGCCTGTCCAGCCTGTTTGCCAGTCCGCACATCGTACTTGAACCGTCTGCCGGCGAATGAGATTTTCCGAACCGGTATATGCAACGGCACCGGACGTTTCCACATCCGGCGCCTTTTTAACAACATAAGATATGAAGATGCTGAATCATACTTTTTTCGCCTGTCTTTTGGGCATGAGTCTCGTTTCCTGTTCACATGCCCAACAGCAGAAAACCAAGGAATTCCGTCTGCCCGACGTGCCTGTCACGCTGACGGCGCCTGAAGACAGGGCGGCGTACTTGTCCCTGCATTACTGGGACCACTTCGATTTTGCCGATACGTCGCTCATCTCCCGTCCTGAAATCACCGAGCAGGCCTTTGTCGATTTCCTCGGCATCCTGCCCTATACCGACCGGGCACAGGCTGCCATCGATACTCTTTTCCGCCGCGCCGCAACCGGACAGGAGATGCTGTATCACTTCATCGGGCTGAGTGACAAGTACCTCTACGAGCCCAATTCGCCCATGCATGACGAGGAACTGCATATCCTCGTATTGCGGGCACTGCTGGACAACCCCTGCCTGTCCGATACGGACAAGATACGTCCCCGCTACCTGTTGGAAATAGCCATGAAGAACCGTCCGGGAGACGTGGCGGCGGATTTCACCGTCACTTGCCGGGACGGCAGGCGCAGGCAGCTCTCCGGCATAAAGGCCGACTACGTGCTGGTTTACTTCAACGACCCCGATTGCGAGGACTGCCGCCGGGTGAAGGAATTGCTCACCCTGTCCCCGGTTGTGAACGACCTGTTGGAGTCCGGCCGTCTGAAACTCCTCTCCGTGTGTGTGGAGGGCAAGACCCCCGCGTGGGAAAAGGCGGAATTTCCCGCCGGTTGGATAGATGGTTATGATGCCGATCAGCGGCTTACCCGCGAACAGGTGTACGACCTCAAGGCGATGCCCACCCTTTACCTGCTCGATGCGGAAAAACGGGTGATACTCAAGGACGCTTCGTTCGAGCAGGTGGAAGAACGGTTGTCCTGAAAGATGCCTCATGAAAGCCTATGAAGACATCCGGAAAAGACAGTAAGGAGAGCAACTGTTTCAGGGGCATCAGGCCGGAGACGGAGGAGAAATACCGCCGAGCGATCGAGATGTACGCTTCCACGGAGCTTTCCGGCTGTGAGATATGCCGTATCTGCGAAGTGACAGAATCGGGTTTCCGGTGTTACCTGACCAAGTACCACCGTGAACTCGTGCTGGCCCGTTACGCTATACTGTGCAGCAAAGAAGAGGCCGGGCAGATTAAGTTGGGACAGCTCCGGGGACAGTTGCCCGCTACCCGTGTCAAATACAAGGATACCATCGAGGCGTGCGGGAGCATGGAGCATATCGGATTGCACGTAAATTCGGGTTGGAAGGCACGAATCTGGGCAGGCAGCCGTGTACGCACTACCCCGAGATAATCGAATGGCGCGAGAAGGTGCGCGATTGGCTGGGTATCGGTGACGGGCTGCCGCGCGGCACGCGCCGCTCCTGCAAGGAATAGTATGCTGAGGCCGTCAGGCTCTTGCAGGGTAACTCGTATGTCACGGTGCCGGAGGTTGCCGACTCCTGCGGGCTTTCCTATACCGGACTGGAACAGCACCTGTTGTTCTACCATAAGGATCTGGTGAAGCGGCGCATCAGGATACGCAAGAAGGCTCTCCGACGGCAGCGGAAAGGGGAAATCACCGGTCGGGGTACCGTGCACGCCCCCTCTCCGGAGTTGGTGGAGAAGTATGCCGAAGCGGTGCATCTGTATGCCACGACACCCATGTCGGCCGCACGGATAGCCGGGAAGACGGGAGTGTCGAAGAAGGCTGTCTCTTATACACATCTCCGAGCCCACGAGACCGTACTAG
>ENA-OYAY01000286-OYAY01000286.1-human-gut-metagenome-genome-assembly--contig:-NODE-286-length-10629-cov-4.727728_pt1 | contig 10629 bp, 9 predicted proteins | sample MGYA00244522_ERZ652829 | MGnify/ENA primary metagenome ERZ652829 (study PRJEB26926, sample SAMN06164481) | human gut metagenome | biome: ENVO:00009003; feature: ENVO:2100002; material: ENVO:00002003...
TCTAGTACGGTCTCGTGGGCTCGGAGATGTGTATAAGAGACAGACTCATAGCAGTTTTGTTTTAAACAAGTTGGGAATTAACAATTTGTTGCTTTTGAGTCAAAGTAGCAATTGTTCATTTGATGATTTTTGTCCACAAACTGTTGCTTTTTTCGAAAAACGGTCAGGATATGACACCTTAAGGTTTTTGTTGAGCGACAAGGCAATTTTGGTCGAAGGCGACTCGGATGATTTGATAATCCAGAGAGCGTATTTAGATAAATACCAAAAACTTCCCATAGAAGACGGTGTTGATATTATTACAGTCGGATTATCCTTTCTAAGATTTTTGGAAATAGCGAAAAATCTAAAAATAAATACATATGTCGTGACAGATAACGACGGAGATATTACAGCATTAAAAACAAAATATCAGGATTACGACAACATCGATCACATAAAAATATGTTATTCTGAAGATGTCGTTTCTCATAAAGATGTTGGCATAGATAAAGAGCAAGTACCAAATTTAAACACGTTAGAGCCAGAATTGTTGCGCACAAATTCGAGAGACCTCATTAACGAAGTCTTAGAAAAATCTTTTGATACAGATGAAAAATTATTGCACTATATGATTCATAATAAAACAGAAGTCGCATATGGAATTTTCATGTCAGCGACAAAAATTAAATACCCTGCCTATATAATGTCGGCAATTGAGAAATAAAATGAAAAACAAATTTATTGTCGCTTGTGCGGGAAGCGGAAAAACCACAACAATTATCAATTCCGTATTATCATCAAAATCTACTAAAAAGATTTTAATTACAACTTTTACGGATGAAAATTGCGAAGAAATAAAAAGGAAGTTTATTTCTAAAAAAGGCTACATTCCTTCAAATGTGGATGTACTGCCTTGGTTTACTTTTGAAATAAGACACCTAATAAAGCCATATTTACATTCCGTTATTGGAGATAACGTAAATGGCGTACATTTTGTAACAAGCCAATCGGCTCCTTATATTCCCCAAACAGAAAAACAGCATTATGTCGATACGGATAATAAGGTTTATTCGGATAAAATAGCATTGTTAGCCTACAAAACAATATGTGAAGAACAAAACGTGTTAAAAAGGTTAGCTGCAATTTATGAGGAAATATATATTGATGAATTTCAAGACTTCGCAGGCTATGATTTAGAAATCGTAAAACACTTAATGGGAAATGGCTTCAAATTGTTGATCGTTGGTGATCCTCGGCAAAAGACATACCTGACACATTTTTCAGTAAAAAATAAAAAATATAATGACGATAAAGAGTCTTATATAACAAAAGAGTGTGCTTCGTTATGCGATATTGATTACACTACACTTAACTGTTCGTTTAGATGTCCAGAAAGCATTATTTCATATGCGTCGACAATTTTTAAGGAATATCCAGTGTCCCATTCTAATGTTGCTCAAAACGACACCGATGGTATTTATCTTGTAGAAAAAACAAAAATAAAAGATTTTCTTGGAAATGAGAATGCGGTCGTACAGTTAAGATACGATTCTAAATCAAAAGTATATCCGTTAAAAAAGGTCTTAACATATGGTAAAGCAAAAGGTGCAACATATGAAAATGTTCTGATTTATCCAACTGCCAATATTAAAAGTGCTTTATTAAATGATGATTTTTCAAATATTACATCAAGAATTACTTTGAGCAAACTTTATGTTGCTTTAACACGAGCAAAACATAAGGTTGGTATTGTTGTCGCAGATAGTGATATTAATAAGAACAAAAACAGTAATCTACGAATTTGGGGGTATTAAATCAGATAGTATTAATAAACTGAAATGTCGCTTGGAATTTTTCCCATATGGATACCCACTTGTATCAAGACAAGACACGCCTAATCGCCATTGTCGCAAAAACCTTGCGAGTTTGAAGATAAAATTAAAGCGTAAATAAGGCATAAAAATAGACGGACAAATTTTAGTGATTTATCCGTCTAATTTTTATATTACAGGCTGTTTGTAGCAAGCGCATATTTCCTTTGCAGGCTCATTCTTCTGCGCCAAATAGTCGTGCGATTTACGTTCAAAAGCCGAGTTACTTCGAGATAAGTAAGTCCTGCCATATAGGCACATAACGTATCGTATTCAGCGGTGGTAAGTTTCATCTTCGATATAAGCCCGTCAACGGCTGTATAATCGTTTTTCTGCTCGTCGTCGAGTATTGTTTCAGGTTCTGCCGTAATTAGCTCATCAAGGCTTATTGTGTTTGCCATATAGCGTGTGTATTGCTTTTGCAAATAATTGTCGGCGCAACGATAACAAGCACTTTTAATAGTTACAACCTTTCCGTATTTCGTGATACAGTTGTCACCGAGTTTCTCACCTATATGTTGGCAAAGAAACAGCATTGCCTCTTGCGCAATATCGTATGCGTTTGAAAACGGCGAATAATCTCCTTTTGAGCGGTTCATATCCCGTAATAGTCCTTTGTATAGATAATGCAAATCTTTGCCCGAACGGACAATAACCGTTTTAATACAGGTCAAGGCGATAACTTCGCCCATTCTCTGTACGTTTTCTGCCGAGATAACCATATCGTTATCCAAAATGCCTTTGTTTACTTCTTTCATTGTATTTTACCTCCGATTTACTTCGCCTTTCGGCAAAACGGAAGTAGCACCGGGGAAAGATTTGAGTTCTTTGCTTTGTAGTTGGTTAGACGGATGTCAACGACCAGCAAAAAATTTTACGTTATAGTCGGTAGTTTCAAAGTTTTTAGTAAAACTTTTTGCCGTTGACTTCCGCTTTTCACTGTGCTACAAACGCAGACGAAAGACGATAAATCGAACGGCAAAACGGCATAGAAAAACCGAGCGTTTAGAACACTCGGTTAAAGGTTGTAATGCATTTATAGTTTGATTTTTAGTCCGAAATAATCTCTTGTAAAAAACAAAACGAACTTTGATTTTTCATCAAGGTTCGTTTTATTCTTGTTTGGTGCGGACAACAGGACTTGAACCTGCATGAACTAGTGCTCACAAGAACCTGAATCTTGCGCGTCTGCCAATTCCGCCATGTCCGCAAATTTCCGTTGATTTTTACACGGAGCGGATCTCCGAGGGCGGACGCAATTTGTGACGCATGCGTCGTATCGCCAAAGCGTCAATAAGCATTTTAGCGTATAGACGCTTCAATGTCAATCTATTGGCGGAAAATGAAAATACGGAATAAAAAAAGAGCGACAATAACTAGTGTTATAAACGCCGTGGCTACTGATTACGGATTGTCGAAACTTAATTCGCTCTTCATCCAACGCTCAAATATATTATATTCGAATCTGTATATTTGTCAATACGGTACAAAAAACGGCAAATAAAAAAAGAGAGAAACGACTTATTGTCACAGAACGAAGCGTCCAAGTTATTACAGCGTGCAATTTGAGTACAAATTGTTTTCCGCAAACTCTCTTTCGCAAATAATTTAGCACTACTTTATACAAAAGTCAACAAAATCGTTTTGATATGCTATAATGTCTTTGAAAATCGATTATGTAGGTGATTGTTATGATTTTGTCTGTCGGAGAAATACTTGCCGATATGATCGGGCAAAAGGTGAACGGCGTGACCACGTTCAAGGCATTCTGCGGCGGTGCTCCGTTCAATCTTGCCGTAAACGCAAAGCAAAGCGGCGCAAAGGTCGGCTTTGTCGGACGAGTGGGCAATGACGTCATAGGCAGATTTGTGCTCTGCGAGGCGCAAAAGGCGCATTTGGATAGGTTAGATATCCAAATAGATGCCGAACGCAACACCACGATTGCATTTGTTACGCTCACGGACGGCGAGCGCGATTTTGCTTTCAACCGTCACGATACGGCGGACTTCAATATCGATTTTGACGATATAGATTTTGAAAGTTACGAGAATTTGGAGATTGTGCATCTCGGCTCGCTTATGTTGTCCGAACAAAAGGGCAGAGAGTTTGCCGAAAAAATTGCAAACAAGGCGAGCGAACTCGGTGCGAAACTCAGTTTCGATATGAATTTCCGCAAAGATATATATAAGAATTTCGAGGACGCAAAAAGGGCGTATGCGCCGTTTGTCGAGTGTGCGGATATAATCAAATTCTCCGATGACGAACTTACCGACTACACGGGCATAAGCGATATGGACGAGGCGGCAAAATCCGTTTTGAAGAAGGACAAGTTGCTGCTTGTAACTCTCGGCAAGAGCGGAAGCGCATACTATTACAACGATTTGAAAGGAATTGTGCCGAGCATAAGCGGAGTAAAGTGTGTAGACACAACGGGCGCCGGAGATGCGTTTTTCGGCGCGTTTTTGACAAATATAGAGGGCAAAGAACTGACGGAAGAAAACATTGTCTATGCCATGCAACAAGGCAATATAAAAGGCGCAAAAACCACGGAATTTTACGGCGCGATAGTGTTGTAAATAACAAAAATGCGTTCTTTATCGGCGTTTTTCTCGATGCCGAAATACCGTGTGTAAACAAGAATAATCGATATGTAATTCAATGCAAAAGCGACGGCATCGCCGTCGCTTTTGCGTTTGTGATTGTATTTTTGTCGGGGAATTCCGTCGGGTAAATCAATATTTGATTTTCGTCAGAAGATATCACCGGATAAATCAATACTTGAATTGCTCGGTGAAGTAGTCCACGAGGCTGTCGATGGGCAAGCGTACTTGAGCCATCGTGTCGCGCTCACGCACCGTTACGCAACCGTCTTCGAGGGTGTCGAAGTCGACGGTGACGCAGTAGGGCGTGCCGATTTCGTCTTGACGACGATATCTCTTGCCGATGGATGCGGACGTGTCGAAGTCGCAAGCGAAGTGCTTTGAAAGTTCGATATAAAGCTCTTCCGCCTTTTCGTTGAGTTGTTTTTGCAAGGGGAGAACAGCCACTTTGACGGGCGCGAGAGCGTGATGGAGGTGAAGCACTACACGGGTGTCGTTTTCACCCACTTGCTCTTCGTCGTATGCGTCGCAGAGGAATGCGAGGAATACGCGGTCTGCGCCCAAAGACGGCTCGACGACGTAGGGAACGTATTTTTCGTTGGTTACGGGGTCGATGTAGGAAAGATCCTTGCCCGATGTTTTCATATGTTGATTGAGGTCGTAGTCGGTGCGATCCGCAACGCCCCAAAGCTCGCCCCAGCCGAACGGGAATTTATATTCGAAGTCGGTCGTTGCCTTGGAGTAGAAGCAAAGTTCTTCTTTTTCGTGGTCGCGGAGTTTGAGGTTTTCGTCTTTCATGCCGAGGTCGAGCAACCATTGATGGCAGAAGTTCTTCCAATATGCAAACCATTCGAGATCGGTGCCGGGCTTGCAGAAAAATTCAAGTTCCATTTGTTCAAATTCACGGATGCGGAAGATGAAGTTGCCGGGCGTGATTTCGTTGCGGAAGCTCTTGCCGATTTGACCGATGCCGAAAGGTACTTTTTTACGAGTTGTGCGTTGCACGTTTTTGAAGTTGACGAATATGCCTTGCGCGGTTTCGGGGCGGAGATAGACGGTGGATGTCGAATCTTCCGTCACGCCGATAAATGTCTTGAACATGAGGTTGAATTTTCTAACTCCCGTGAAGTTGCTGTTGCCGCAAACGGGGCAGGGGATTTTGTGCTCGATGATATATTGTTCCATCTGCTCGTTGCTCCAACCCGAGATGTTGACGTCAAGGCCGTGTTTGAGGTTGTATTCTTCGATAAGGTCGTCGGCGCGATGACGGGATTTGCAGGATTTGCAATCCATCAGAGGATCGGAAAAACCGCCGATATGTCCGCTTGCTTGCCAAGTGGTGGGGTTCATGATGATCGCGCTGTCAAGACCTACGTTGTATGGATTTTCGACAACGAATTTTTTCCACCAAGCCTGCTTGATGTTGTTTTTGAGTTGGACGCCGAGAGGGCCGTAGTCCCAAGAGTTTGAAAGACCGCCGTAGATTTCACTGCCGGGGTAGACGAATCCGCGGTTTTTTGCGAGGGCAACGAGTTTGTCCATTGTAAGTTGTGCCATAAAGATAACTCCTTTCGCACTCATCCGGATGATGAGCCGATAATTATTGTGAATTTATAATAAGATATATAGCAAAAAAAGTCAATTTTCAATCGACAATTGCCCAAACAATATAGGGATTTTGCGGTTATTTTCCAAAAATCAAACGCGCCGCTCGATTGAGGGCGCGTTCGATTGCAAAATTGCCGTCCGAGGTTACTTGCAGCAACCGCAGCCGTTGCCTCCGCCGCAAATGCAGGAGAGGATGAGGATGAGCCACACGATGTCGCAACTGCCCAATCCGCCCATATTGCCGCCGCAACCGCAGCAGTTGAGAAGCATCAAGAGCAAAACGATGTCGCACGTGTTGCAGCCGCATCCGTTTGTACCGTTTGTAAAGATTCCGTTCATGTTATGTACCTCCTTGAAGATTCGGATTGCTCCTACATTACCTTACGCAACCTGCGAAAATTGTGTGACAGAGGCATTGAACGGATTTTGTATAAATATATTTTTGTGTGGATCAGTTGAAGAGAATGATAGGACTTGTTGCGGGATTGCTCCTCACGCTTGTGGTGTCCGGCTTATGCTCGGTTTGCTTCAATTTGGACTTAAAGTGGTGGATTGCGCTTTCAAAACCGTCGTTTGTGCTTTCAGGCGGCTGGTTTACGCTGTTCGTCGCAATGAGTTATCTGTCATCGGTGCTTGCAATATCTCGCCTTGTGGAGTTCAAACATATTTTTCCGTCCATGCTCTATTTTGTGATTTTGGGCGGTGCTTGCATCCTTTTCGTATTTGCGTTTTTCACGCTGAAAGATTTGATATTCGCACTTGTGTGCATGTCTGTCGTGCTTGCCACGTCCTACGTACTTTTCATTCGCTTTCTCACCAAAGAAGTGAAAATCGCCCTCGAATTTTTGCCGACGTTCCTCTTCAATGTCTATGCCTTTTTGTGCACCCTTTGCATATTTATGAACAACTGAAAACGGCAATTTTCATTTATTGACACAATATGGTTTGTTTAGTATTATAAAATCATAATAAGCGTGCGAAACACGTGTGTGTACGGATTTTGCAGAATTTGCGGAAAATAATTTGTTTTTGTTGCAAATTTGTTGCAAACGTCTAGCAGTTTTTCGGGGATTTTCTTTGCTCGGTTTGTTAAACTTCAATCGTAAGCTAAGGCTTGCAATAAACAAAAGGAGTAAAACCATGAAAACGGAAAAATCTTTGAAAATCAAGATAACTGCGGTTGCTATCGTCACTGCGCTGGCAATCGCCGCAATCACGCTCTTGGCAGTGTTCTTGACAAAACGCACGGTTGCAAATGCACCGTTGAAAATCACAAGGTTATTCTGACAATCTCCGACGACGGCGAGGGTATTGCCAAAGAGGACGTTCTGCATATTTTCGACAGATTCTACACCGGAAAAAACGGCAATACGGGCATAGGACTTGCGCTCACCAAAGAGATAGTCAAGCTCCACGGCGGCGACGTGAAAGCCTACAACCGAAACGGCGCTGTGTTCGAGATGATTTTGCCGCAAGCTAAGACCTCAATAAATTGTTGAACGGATTGCTTGAAAGTTGCAAGAGTAATCGACGGTCTTTGCGGCTGTCGATTTTTCTTGTTGATAATATCAAAATAGTTTGCTATACTATTGTAAATTTAATGTAACGTTGCGCACGCTATGTACGCTTGCGCATGAGAGGTACAAGATGATTCTCACAATGGACATCGGCAACACCAACGTTAAATACGGCGTTTTTGACGGCGACAATCTGATTGCGTCGTGGAGGGTTTCCACGATGGCGTCGCGCACTGCGGACGAGTACGGAATGGTTCTGTACGATTTGCTCAATCAAAGCGGCGTGCGGTTTGGCGACATAGACGCTTGCGTTATGTCATCGGTTGCGCCTGCGCTCAACTATACGATTGACCATATGTGCCGCGATTACATCGGCAAAGAGCCGCTTTTGGTGTCGGCAACGACGGATACGGGCTTGAAGATTGCGTACGCTCATCCGGGGCAGTTGGGCACGGACAGAATCGTCGGGGCGGCGGCGGCGTACAAGCTGTACGGCGGCCCGGTTATCGTGGTGGATTTCGGCTCGGCAACAACGTTCAATCTTGTGACAAAAGAGGGCACGTATCTCGGCGGTGCGATTGCGCCCGGCATCAAGACGGCAACAGAATCTCTTGTTACGACGGCTGCGAAACTTCCGAGAATCGAACTTGAAAAACCGCAAAATATCGTGGGTACGGACACCAAAAGCTGTATGCAAAGCGGCATTGTTTACGGATACACGGGACTTGTGAAATACCTTGTTGACAAGTACAAGGAACTTGACGAGATGCAGGGCGCAAAGGTTGTAGCCACGGGCGGTCTTTCCGAGCTTGTGGAAAACGTCGAGCCGAATCTTATCGACGTCACCGATCGCGCGCTTGCACTCAAAGGCTTGAAGTATATTTACGACAGAAATTCAAAAAAGAAATGATTTTGCAAAACTCAAAGGTTTTGCGCGGGTAGGCATATGAAAAAAATCGGAGTTGCGCTTTTGGGACTGGGCGTCGTCGGCGGAGGTACGTACGAAATACTGCGCGACAAGCGCGAAATGATAAAAGCAAACGAGGGGCTAGACATTGAAGTCAAGCGCGTGCTTGAAAGAAATCTCGCAAGGTGCAAAGAACTCGGCGTTGACGAGAGCATCGTCACGCAGAATATAGACGACATAGTAAACGACGACGAAATCCAAATCGTCGCTGAGTTTTTCGGCGGCGTTGAGCCTGCAAAAAGTTTCCTAATTAAAGCGTTGCAACACGGCAAAAGCGTTGTCACCGCAAACAAGGAGATGTTTGCAAAAAGTTGGCACGAGCTTGAAATTGCCGCAAAAAAGAGCGGTGCAGGCTTGTATTTCGAGGCAAGTTGCGTGGGCGGCGTTCCCGTCATCCGCACGCTTACGGACAGCATGCAGGCAAACAGCATAACTTCGCTTAAAGGCATTGTCAACGGCACGACCAACTATATTTTGTCCAAGATGAGCGACGAGGGAGTTGACTATCAAACCTGCCTCAAAGAAGCGCAAAAACTCGGCTATGCAGAGGCAAATCCAACAGCCGACGTCGAAGGTTTCGATTCCACCTACAAAAACTGCATTTTGTCCTCGCTTGCTTACAAAAAAAGAGTGCCAATCGACAAGATTTATCGCGAGGGCATTTCAAATATATCCGTTGAGGACATTGCGATAGGCAAAGAGCTTGGCTACGCAATCAAATTGCTTGCGATTTCCAACGTCACGGACGGCAAAATCGAGGTGAGAGTGCATCCTGCGTTTTTGCCGCAAACTCATCCGCTTTCCTTTGTCAAAGGCTCGTTCAACGCACTTTATATCCACGGCGACAGCGTTGACGACGTGATGCTTTACGGAAGAGGTGCGGGAGCGTTTCCGACGGGCAGCGCAATCGTGAGCGACATCGTTTTTGCAGCCGGAAAGGACGTGCACAGAAGATACGATTTTATGTGTGCCGAGGACGTGAACGACGAGGATTTCGCAACGGATTTCACTTCGAAATATTACGTCAGAACAATTGTTAGCGGTGCGGACGCGCTTGCCAACGTGTCGAAGGCGTTTGCGCAAAACAATATATCTATCCAATCGGTTTTGCAAAAAGAAGGGGAAAACGGCACTGCGCAAATCGTATTTGTCACCGCTCAAACAAAAGAGAGCGCAATCAAAAATACGCTTTCGATCGTTGAAAATCTTGCCTGCGTCGAAAAAATCGCCGCCGTCATCAGAGTCGAGGAATAATCATGGTGCTTTTCTTTGCCAAAGGCGAGGTGGACAGCGACAAATTTGTCAAATTCTGCTACGGCCATTATAGGGACATAATGTCAAGATACGGCGCGGATTTGCCAAAGGACGTGCAAATCGTGCGCGAGGAAGGTCAAAAACCGCGTTTCGACACCGACGAGGCGTATTTCAATCTCTCTCATTCGCACGGAGCGATTATGTTGGGCATATCCCATTCGCCCATAGGCGTGGACATCGAAAAAATCCGCGATATAGACTACGAAAAATTCGATTTCATCCATGCGGATAACGTCGAGGATTTTTTTGAAAAGTGGACGGAAAGAGAGAGTTATCTCAAATTTACCGGCGAGGGATTGTCGGCGTTCAGATGCGAAATCCCTGCCGAAGCGCACTTCGAGCATTTTCCGGTGTGGGAAGAGTATCATGCTTGCGTGTGCGCCGAAGAGCAAAATATAATAGCATACGAGATAGACGTAAACGCAATCGAAAACTGATATTTGCAAAATCTTTGCATATATTCTTAAAAAATGCGTATGCGTTCGACAACCGAAAATTGCCCTTGTTCAAATGCGAATAGGGTGGTATAATACAAAACAACAAAGAGATATCGGAGGTATTTTATGATTCTCGAAAAAATCAAAGACATCATGGAAGAGGAACTTGGCAAGGATAGAAACGAGGTTACGCTCGAGAGCGACATCATCAAGGATTTGGGACTTGACAGCCTCGATATCGTCACGCTTATCATGGCGGTTGAGGACGAGTACGGATTCACCGCGGACGACGACGAAATCGTAAATCTCAAAACCGTCGGCGCCGTCGTCAAG
>ENA-OYAY01000301-OYAY01000301.1-human-gut-metagenome-genome-assembly--contig:-NODE-301-length-10421-cov-5.718985_pt1 | contig 10421 bp, 10 predicted proteins | sample MGYA00244522_ERZ652829 | MGnify/ENA primary metagenome ERZ652829 (study PRJEB26926, sample SAMN06164481) | human gut metagenome | biome: ENVO:00009003; feature: ENVO:2100002; material: ENVO:00002003...
CCCAGTACCCCGCCGGTAACCGCCCGGCGGGCAGCAGACCAAAAAACGCAAAGTCCGGCGGCAAGCAGCGCCGCCCGGCAAACAATGCCCGCAGCGGGCAGAGCAGCCGGAAAAACCAGAACGCGCAAAACCGCCCGAACCGGCAGCACCCGGCAGGCAGCCAAAGCGCCCCGCAGCAAAGCCCTGCCCGGCGGGAAATGCGCAAAAAGCGCAAGGTGACCCGCGCCACGCTGCGCCGTCGACGGATACTACGCCGTCTGACCGCCTTTGCCATGCTGCTGTGCGTCATTGGCGCGGGCATCTACCTGACCATGACCATGCTGTTCCGCATCAACTCCATTCAGGTGCAGACCCCGGACGGCAAGCAGGTGACCGAGATCGCGGGCTACTCCGCAGACAGCATTTTGCAGCGGATGGGCGTGCAGCTGGAGGAAAACATCTTCAGCTTTGAGCCCGGCGAAAAGGCCGCGGTGCTGGAGCAGAACTTCCCGCTGCTGGGCTCCATCAAGGTGATCCGGGACTACCCCAACACCGTGGTGGTGCAGGTGACCGAGGCCGTGCCCGCCTACGCGGTGCAAAACGGCAGCAAGTGGCTTGTGATCTCGGACAAATGGAAGATTTTGTCCGAGGAAAGCACCCAGCCTGAGGGACTTTGCACCCTGTACGGCGGCAAGCTGCAGGATACCACCCCGGGACAGGGCTTCTGGTTCGTGGACGATGCGGACGCGGCAAGCGCCTCCGGGTCGGAAACCGCCGAGAGTGAAAGCACGGTGAGCACAGAGAACGACCGTATGGAAGCGCTGCGCACACTGCGCAGCAAGCTGGAGGAATACGGCCTGTCGCAGGACGTGACACGGCTGGAAGTGGCAGACACCGAGCAGCTCGCATTTTTGTATCAGGATCGCATCAGCGTGCTGCTGGGCACGCTGAACGATCTGGATTATAAGCTGGATCGCGCCCGCTATGTACTGACCAACGCCGACGGCAAGGGCTGCGGCCCCACCGACACCGGGCGGCTGGATTTCAGCCATACCAGCGCCAGCAGCACACGCAAGATCTATTTTGCACAGGGCGAGCCCACCCTGCCTTCCGGCTATGTGGTGCCGCCCAAGGCAGAGGAACCCGCCCCGGCAGAGGACACTGCCGACAGCACCGACAGTGCAGAAAGCACGGATACTGCCGACACCACCGAACCGGCGGCTGAAACGGACACCGAGCAGCTGCCCCTGACCCACCCTGACCGCATGACGGCCAACGAAGAAGAAAACCCCATGTAAAGAAGCTCTTTGGAGGAGACTGTATGAAGCTGGAACAACTGATGGAAGGCGTGCCCTTTACCCTTGTGCAGGGCAGTCTGGATACTGAGATCGCAGATATCATCTACGACAGCCGCAAGGCTGCCCCGGGGCTTTTGTTCGTGTGTATCGTGGGCACCCAACGGGACAGCCACGCGTTTGCCGCCGACTGCGCCGCAAAGGGAATCAGCGCGCTGGTCATCCAGCACGACATCGACCTTTCTACCCTGTCCGGGGTGACCGTGGTCAAGGTGGAGAGCAGCCGCTATGCCATGGCGCTGATGAGCGCCAACCTCTTCGGCAATCCTGCCCGCCAGATGACCATGATCGGCGTCACCGGCACCAAGGGCAAGACCACCACCACCCACATGATCAAAAGCGTGCTGGAGGCCGCAGGCCGCAAGGTGGGCATGATCGGCACCAACGGCATCTACTATATGGGACGCCACAAGGACACCGCCAACACCACCCCGGAAAGCTACGAGCTGCAAAAGACCTTCCGGGAGTTTCTGGATGCCGGCTGCGATACCGCGCTGATGGAGGTATCCAGTCAGGGCCTGATGATGGACCGCGTGGCGGGCGTGCACTACGATGTGGGCGTGTTCACCAACCTTTCGCCGGATCACATCGGCCCCGGCGAGCACAAGACCTTTGAGGAGTACCGCAGCTGGAAGGGACAGCTGTTCAAGCGCTGCGATGTGGGCGTGGTGAATATCGATGACGAGAACACCGCCGCCCTGCTGGAAGGCCACACCTGCAAGCTGGTCACCTATGGCCGCGATGAAAAGGCCGACTACCGCGAGACCGGCTACGAGCTGCTGCGCACCCACGATTTTCTGGGCGTTGCCTTCCACGTTACCGGCAAGGACGAGATGGACGTCAAGGTGAATATGCCCGGCGAGTTCAGCGTGTACAACGCGCTGGCAGCACTGGCCGTGGGCAAGGTGCTGGGTCTGCCGGATGCCGCCATCCACGATGGTCTGGGCAAGTGCGTGGTGAAGGGCCGTGTGGAGCTGGTGCCCATCAGCAAAAAGTTCACCATCCTGCTGGACTATGCCCACAACGAGGTATCCACCGAGAGCTTGCTTACCACCCTGCGCGCCTACAAGCCCCACCGTCTGGTGGTGGTGTTCGGCTGCGGCGGCAACCGCTCCAAGCTGCGCCGCTACGGCATGGGCGAGATCTGCGCCAAGATGGCCGATTTCTCCATCCTCACCGAGGACAACAACCGCTTTGAAAAGGTAGAGGATATTATTGCGGATATCCGCGAGGGCATGAACAAGGGCAACCCGGACGCGAAGTTCGTGGAGATCCCCGACCGTCTGGACGCCCTGCACTACGCAGTGGATCACGCACAGGAGGGTGACCTGATCGCCGTCATCGGAAAGGGTCACGAGACCTACCGCGACCGCGAGGGCGTCAAGACCCCCTTCCTTGAGCGGGAACTGCTGGAAGAGTACGCACAGCAGATCGGGCTGGAATAAGAAAATAATATTATTATTGCGGGAAAGGCCGCTGCACAAAGTACTGTGCAGCGGCCTTTTTGCGTCTGTGGGAGCCCCTATATAAAGAGGAAGCAAACTGTGTCGAAAATGTAAAAGATAAAAATTTTTAACTAAAACCATTGACTTATCCAACGGTTTGATTATAATGGTCGTGTTCGATACCTCATAAATTTTAGGTAAATAATTAAAAACAAACAGTGAACATAAAGGAGAATACTACCATGACTTTCGAGGAAATGAAGAAGATCGTTGTCGATACCCTGAGCTGCGATGAGGACAAGGTGACCATGGAGGCCAGCCTGACCGAGGATCTGGAGGCCGACAGCCTGGACGCTGTGGAGCTGAACATGGCACTGGAAGAGGCCTGCGGCGTGTCCATCCCCGATGAGGAGCTGGCAAACCTCAAGACCGTGGGCGATATCTTCAACTACATCAATGCCCATGTCTGAGGCTGACCGAGGCGAAACGAGATGAACAGTATCAAAGACCTGCTGCCGGGCAGCATGCGGGAGCGCACCTTCCAGCTGAAAGCCCGGCGGGATGCGGGTGCCGTGTGGAACGACCCGCAGTTCGTGGAATGCAAAAAGTGCGGACGCCGCGCCACCCGCCAGATCTGGAACAAGGCACAGTACGTCTGCCCCAATTGCGGGGTGCACCTGCCCATCGGCGGGTACTACCGCCTGAGCCTCGTCCTTGACAAGGGCAGCTTCCGGGAATTGGACGCAGACCTTGCCCCGCAGGATGTGCTGCAGTTTCCCGGCTACCCGGAAAAGCTGGAAGCACAGACCGGCAAGACCGGCCTGAAGGAGGCTGTCATCACCGCCACGGGGCGCATCGAGGGCACCCCGGTGGTAGTTGCAGTGCTGGACAGCCGGTTCTTTATGGGCAGCATGAGCACCACCGTGGGCGAAAAGATCACCCGCGCCGTGGAGCACGCCACTGCAAAGCACCTGCCGCTGATCATCTTCTCGGCCAGCGGCGGCGCCCGGATGCAGGAGGGCATTTTCAGCCTGATGCAGATGGCAAAGACCTCTGCCGCCATCGAGCGGTTCTCCGCCCGGGGCGGGCTGTACATCAGCGTGCTGACCCACCCCACCACTGGCGGCGTGACTGCCAGCTTTGCCAGCCTTGGCGATATTATGCTGGCCGAGCCCGGGGCGCTGATCGGCTTTGCGGGCCCCCGGGTCATTGAACAGACCATCGGCGAAAAGCTGCCCGCAGGCTTCCAGCGCAGCGAGTTCCAGTACGAGCACGGCTTTGTAGACAAGGTAGTGCCCCGTACCGAAATGCGCGAAACACTGGCGCAGCTGCTGCGTCTGCACGCCTGAGGAGGGAGCGCCTTATGATCAAGGACATCTTACAACAGCTCGCACCGCTGGATGAAAAGATCGCCGCCCTGCGCGGCGACCCGGCGGACGAGAACATGACCGATATCACCAACCACGCTGCCGAGCTGGCAGAGCTTTCCGCACAGGAGGACGCTTTGCTGTCCGGCTGCGGGGCACTGACCGCAGAGGACAGGGTCTTTCTGGCACGCCACCCGGAGCGCCCCCACATCGACGAGATCGTGGATGCACTGTTCACCGATTTCTTTGAGCAGTGCGGCGACCGCCAGTGCAAGGAAGATGCCGCCATTCTGGGCGGTGTGGCACTGTTCCACGGCCAGCCGGTCACGGTCATCGGCCACCGCAAGGGCAGCACGCTGGAGGAAAACCTGCGCTGCAACTTCGGTATGCCCGGGCCGGAGGGCTACCGCAAGGCCCTGCGCCTGATGAAGCAGGCGGAAAAATTTGACCGTCCCATCATTACCTTCATCGACACCCCGGGCGCATACCCCGGCAAGGACGCCGAGGAGCGCGGACAGGGCGAGGCCATCGCCCGCAACCTGATGGAGATGAGCGGCCTGACCGTGCCGGTGATCGCAGTGGTCACCGGCGAAGGCTCCTCCGGCGGCGCGCTGGCGCTGGGTGTGGCAAACCGCATCCTCATGCTGGAAAACGCCGTCTACTCGGTGCTCAGCCCCGAGGGCTTTGCCAGCATCCTGTGGAAGGATTCCTCCCGCAGCGGCGAAGCCTGCGAGATCATGAAGCTGACCGCACAGGATCTGTACAAGGACGGCATCGTGGAGGAGATCATCCCGGAGCCGGTGGGCGGCGCACAGCGCGCCCACGGGGTACTGTTCGGCAATCTGGACGAGGCACTGCAGCGTCAGCTGCGCAGCCTTGCCCGCATGAACGGCCGTCAGCTGGCCGAGCAGCGCTACCAGAAATTCCGTCAGATCGGAGAAATGAGGAAAGCATGAAGGGTTTGCGTCTGATCGCCACCGGCGGGGCTTTGCCCGGCCGCACGGTCACCAACGAAGAGCTGAGCCGCACCGTGGATACCAGCGACGAGTGGATCACCACCCGCACCGGCATCCGCACCCGGCACTACTGCACCGAGGGCGAAAATGCCGCCACACTGGCCGTTGCTGCCGCAAAGCAGGCGCTGCAGCGCAGCGGCCTTGCCCCGGCAGACATTGCCTGCTGCGTCTGCGCCACCCTTTCCGCACCGGACGCCACCCCAAGCGTGGCCTGTCAGGTACAGGCGGCGCTGGCACTGCCGGAAAACCGCCCTGCACTGGATGTAAACGCCGCCTGTTCCGGCTTTTTGTACGGCACGGCGGTGGCGCGCGGCCTGCTGGCTACGCTGGGCGGGCGGTACGCGCTGGTTATCGGCACGGAAGCACTCTCCCGCCTGATGGACCCCGCCGACCGCTCCACCTGTGTGCTGTTTGGCGACGGAGCCGGTGCGGCGGTGTTTGAACTGACCGACACCTCCGCACCCTTTGCCATCACGCTGGGTGCCCGGGGTGATGCCGCCATCCATGCCGGCGGCCCCAGCCGCGCAGGCTCGGCACCCATCAGCATGGACGGCAGGGCAGTGTTCCGCTTTGCGGTGGATGCCCTGCCCAAATGCCTGCACACCGTGCTGGACGAGACCGGCCTTACGCTGGACAATCTGGACTGGGTGGTCTGTCATCAGGCCAACAGCCGCATCATCGACCACTGCGTCAAGGCGCTGCACGCCGACGGTGCAAAGTTCTACAAAAACATGGACCGCCACGGCAACACCAGTGCTGCCAGCATCCCGGTGGCGCTGAACGAGCTGGCTGAAAGCGGCCAGCTGCACCCCGGCCAGACCCTTGCCTGCATCGGCTTCGGCGGCGGCCTGACATGGGGCGGCATGATCGTGGAGTATAAAGGATAAAGACCATGAAACTTTTAAACGAGATCTTGGGGACGAAATACCCCATCATTCAGGGCGGCATGGCCAACATTGCCACCGGCGAGTTTGCCGCCGCCTGCTCCAACGCCGGTGCACTGGGCATCATCGGTGCGGGCGGCATGAATGCCGATACCCTGCGCCAGAACATCCGCCGCTGCCGGGAGCTGACCGACAAGCCCTTTGGTGTAAACATCATGCTCATGCACCCGCAGGCAGATGAGTTTGCCCAGATCGTGGTGGAGGAAAAAGTCGCCGTGGTCACCACCGGCGCAGGCAACCCGGGAAAATACGTTTCCATGTGGAAGGCTGCCGGTATCAAGGTGATTCCGGTGGTGGCTGCTGCCGTGCTGGCACGGCATCTGGAGCCGCTGGGCATCGACGCCGTCATCGCCGAGGGCACCGAGAGCGGCGGCCATGTGGGCGAGATGACCACCATGGCACTGGTGCCGCAGGTGGTGGACGCGGTCAGCGTGCCGGTCATCGCCGCAGGCGGCATTGCCGATGGCCGTCAGCTGGCGGCTGCGCTGGCGCTGGGCGCTTGCGGGGTGCAGGTGGGCACCTGCCTGCTGGCAAGCGAGGAGTGCCCCATTCACCCCAACTACAAGGCCGCGCTGCTCAAAGCCGGGGACAGTGACACCATCGTCACCGGGCGCACCGTGGGTGCACCGGTGCGTGTGCTGAAAAACCGCATGAGCCGGGAGTATGTCCGTCAGGAAAAGGCGGGCGCGGACAAGATGGAACTGGAAAAATACACGCTGGGCAGCCTGCGCCGCGCCGTCTTTGAGGGCGACACGGTAAGCGGCAGCCTGATGGCCGGTCAGGTGGCCGGAATGCTGCACGAGGTGCGCCCCGTGGCGGACATCCTTGCCGACCTGTGGCAGGGCGGGAGGCAGCGCATTGCAGCGCTGAACGCCGAATGCTGACCCTTGGCGGCAAGCCCCTGCAAGTACCCATTTTGCAGGGCGGCATGGGCGTGGGCGTCTCGCTGGGCGGGCTGGCCGGTGCGGTAGCAGCCTGCGGCGGCATGGGGTGCATCTCCACCGCCGATGCAGGCTACCGTGAGCCGGATTTTGCCCGTGACCCGGCGGCAGCCAACCACCGCGCCCTGACCGCAGAGATCCAAAAGGCTAAGGCCATTGCCGGGGGCATGGGTCTGGTAGCTATCAACGCCATGGTAGCCACCCGGGACTATGTCGAGGCTATCCGCACCGCCGTAGCGGCGGGGGTGGATGCCGTGGTTTCCGGTGCGGGTCTGCCGCTGGAGCTGCCGGGCATTGTGGGCACCAAAGAGGTAGCCATTGCGCCCATCGTATCCAGCGCCCGGGCGGCAAAGCTCATCCTGCGCCGCTGGGCAAAGGGCTTTGACCGCACCGCCGATTTTGTGGTCATCGAGGGCTGCAAGGCGGGCGGACATCTCGGCTTTGCCGAGGAGGACCTGCTGGCCGACCGCTGCCAGACCTTGGACGAGATTCTGCCCGGGGTGCTGGCGGAGGTAAAACCCTACGAGGAGCAATACGGCCACGCCATCCCGGTATTTGTGGCGGGCGGCGTGTACACCGGTGCCGACATGGCACACTTTACAAAGCTTGGCGCTGCGGGTGTGCAGCTTGCTACCCGCTTTATCCCCACCTACGAGTGCGACGCCTCCCAGACCTATAAGGACGTGCTGCTGGCGGCAAAGCCGGAGGATGTGCGCATCATCCACAGCCCGGTGGGAATGCCCGGCCGCGCGCTGAACACCCCGCTGGTGCAGGCGCTGGCCGAGGGCAAACGCTTCCCGCCCAAGCACTGCGCCCGGTGTCTCAAGACCTGCGACCCCGCCGCCGTACCCTACTGCATCACTCACGCCCTCATCGAGGCGGTGAAGGGCAACGTGGAGGAAGGACTTTTCTTCTGCGGCGAAAACGTGGGTCGGCTTGACCGGATGCGCACCGTGCGCGAGCTGATGGACGAACTTGTGACCGAATGGAGGCAGAACTTATGAAGCTTGCCGTACTTTACGCCGGTCAGGGTGCACAGCACCCCGGCATGGGCAAGGAATTTTACGAAGCATCTCCCGCCTTCCGGGCGGCCTTTGACAGCGCAGCGCTGGATTTTGACCTGCACCGCGTCTGCTTTGAGGACCCGGACGGCGTTTTGAACCAGACCGAATATACCCAGCCCTGCATGGTGGCCTTTGCCTGCGGCGTGACCGCCGTGCTGGCCGAAAAGGGCGTAAAACCCGCCTATCTGGCGGGGCTTTCGCTGGGCGAATACTCCGCGCTGCAGGCAGCCGGGGTGTTCACCGCAAAGCAGGCCATCGAGCTGACTGCCTTCCGGGGCAAGGCCATGGCTGAGGCCGCAAAGGGCCTTGCCTGCGGCATGACCGCCGTGCTGGGACTGGACAGAGAAAAGCTGTCTGCCTGCTGCGAACAGGCGGCTGAGGCGGGCTGTGTGCAGATCTGCAACTACAACTGCCCGGGGCAGCTGGTCATCGGCGGCGAAAAAGCCGCTGTGGAGCAGGCTGCCGCGCTGGCAAAGGAAGCCGGTGCCCGCCGCTGTATCCCGCTGAAGGTCAGCGGCCCCTTCCACACAAAGCTGATGGCTCCCGCAGGGGATGCGCTGGCACAGCGCTTTGCGGGCGAAAACTTCGGCACCATGGAGACGCCGGTGCTGTTCAACTGTCTGGGACATGAAAAGGCCGAGACCGACAGCATCCCGCAGCTGCTGGTAAAGCAGGTGCAGAGCAGCGTCTACATGGAAGATACCCTGCGCCGCTTGGGTGAGCTGGGTGTGGACCACGTTCTGGAAGTCGGCCCCGGCAACGCCCTGAGCGGTTTTGTGAAAAAGACCCTGCCCGGGGTGGTCTGCACCGCAGTGGAGACCCCGGAACAGCTGGATGCGGTGCTGACCGCATGGAAGGAAGCAGAATGAGCGAAGAAAAGCTGACCCGCGCCGCCATTGTTACCGGCGGCAGCCGGGGCATTGGCCGCGCAGTGTGCGTGGCACTGGCAAAGCAGGGCTGCAATGTGGTGGTGAACTACTGCCACGGCGCAGAGCCTGCGGAGCAGACGGCAGCGCTCTGCCGCGCCGAGGGCGTGCAGGCGGTGACCGTGCAGGCAGATGTATCCACCGCCGAGGGCTGCAAGGCGCTGTTCGATGCCGCTGCCGAGGCCTTTGGCCGGGTGGATGTGCTGGTGAACAACGCGGGCATCACCCGGGACAACCTGATTTTGCGCCTGACCGAGCAGGATTTTGACGCAGTGCTGGACACCAACCTGAAAAGCGCCTTTCTCTGTTGCAAGGAGGCCGCCCGCCGCATGGTGCGCCAGCGCTATGGCCGCATCGTGAACCTTTCCAGCGTGGTGGCGCTGCGGGGCAACGCCGGGCAGACCAACTACGCCGCCAGCAAGGCGGGGCTTATCGGCCTGACCAAGAGCCTTGCCCGGGAACTGGCCGCGCGGAATGTGACCGTGAACGCGGTAGCGCCCGGCTTTATCGACACCGACATGACTGCCGTGCTGCCGGAGGCGGTGCGCACCGGCATGACGCAGGGCATCCCCGCAGGCCGCGCAGGCCAGCCGGAGGATGTGGCACAGGCAGTGGCGTTTTTTGCCGCAGAACAAAGCAGCTATCTCACCGGGCAGGTGCTCTGTGTGGACGGCGGCATGGCAATGTAAAGGAGAACCCTTATGGAAAAACGCAGAGTTGTGATCACCGGCCTTGGCACGGTGAACCCGCTGGGCAACAATGTGGCCGACAGCTGGGCAGCAGCCCGTGCCGGTAAATGCGGCATCGGCCCCATCACCCAGTTCGACACCACCGACTTCAAGTGCAAGCTGGCTGGTGAGGTAAAGGATTTTGACCCCGAGACCGTGGTGGACAAAAAGGAAGTCCGCAAGATGGCACGCTTTACCCTGCTGGCACTGGGCGCTGCCGCCGAAGCCATTGCAGACAGCGGCCTTGATACCGAGGCCGAGGGCAAGGACATCGGCGTCATCCTGTCCAGCGGCATCGGCGGTCTGCCCACGATCGAGGAGCAGCACGCCCGCGGCGAGGAAAAGGGCATGGAGAAGGTAAGCCCCTACTTTGTGCCCATGGCCATTGCCAACATGGCGGCGGCACAGGTGGCCATCCGCTTTGGTCTGAAGGGCATGTGCACCTGCCCGGTCACGGCCTGCGCCGGCGGCACCAACGCCGTAGGCGACGCCTTCCACCGCATCCGGGACGGCTACGAGCCGGTGATGGTCTGCGGCGGCGCGGAGAACATGCTGGTGCGCGAGAAGGTGGTGAATACCGCGGCGCGGGTGCTGGATATCGGCGTATCACAGGTGTATGTCACGAATTGATAAGAAAGGAAGCAAGGTCATGAAGC
>ENA-OYAY01000322-OYAY01000322.1-human-gut-metagenome-genome-assembly--contig:-NODE-322-length-10140-cov-5.223104_pt1 | contig 10140 bp, 7 predicted proteins | sample MGYA00244522_ERZ652829 | MGnify/ENA primary metagenome ERZ652829 (study PRJEB26926, sample SAMN06164481) | human gut metagenome | biome: ENVO:00009003; feature: ENVO:2100002; material: ENVO:00002003...
TTGCATTCCGTCCTTTATATATAATAGTATCGTCTGCTTCAGTATACCATTCCCCGCTCCGGTTTACAACCGTTCTTGCGGTCGTTTTTTATCGGGCAGCAGCGCGCAGACCAGTCGCACCATCTGCCCGGTCAGGGGCAGCCACACCAGCGCGCACAGTACGTTGAATAAGGTGTGTGCGTTGGCGATCTGCCGGGCGATCACGGCGCACTCCGCCCCTGCGGGCGAGCACAGCCGCACCAGCGCCGCAAAGGGCTGCAGCAGTGCGCAACACACCGCCGCTCCGCTCAGGTTAAAAATGGCGTGGGCTGCCGCCACCCGCTTGGCGTCTCTTCCCTGCCCGATGGCGGCAAGCACCGCCGTGATGGTGGTGCCGATGTTATCCCCCAGCAAAATGGGAATGGCCGCCGTCAGCCCCAGCAGGCTGTGCACGCCGTCTGCCCCGGGCTGCGCCGCCATGCTTTGCAGCAGCGCCACTGTGGCAGAGCTGCTTTGCACCGTTAAGGTCATGCAGACGCCCGCCAGCAGCCCATGCAGGGGACTTTGCTGCACCCGGGCAAGCTCCAGCCGGAACAGAGGGCTTTGCAGCAGCGGTTCCATGGCGCTGCGCATCACAGTGACGCCTTCGAACAGCAGTCCAAAGCCGAACACTGCCTCGCCCACGCAGCGGCCCCGCCAGCCTTTACAGGCCAGACAGAGCAGCACCCCGCCAAACAGCAGCAGATACCGCCAGCTTTCCACCCGGAACGCCAGCAGCTGCGCCGTGACCGTTGTGCCGATATTTGCCCCGAATACCACCGGCACCGCCTGCCGCAGCTGCAACAGCCCCGCCGCCAGAAAGGCAATCACCATGACCGTGACCGCCGAGCTGCTTTGCAGCACCGCCGTTACCGCAGCACCGGTCAGCAGTCCTGCCGCCGGGTTTGCGGTGCACCGCGCCAGCAGGCTGCGCAGACGCCTGCCCGCTCCCTGCTGCACCGCCCGACACAGGCTGTCCGTCCCGTATAAAAACAGCGCCAATCCGCCGAATACCTGTAACAACACTTGGAATCCCTGCTCCATCTGCACCCTCCGTTTCTGCCTGTCCTTTATTTTTATGCAGCGAGAGCCGGTTTGCGCATTGACAAAACCTACAAGTTTTTTGTGAATTTTTGTTTAATATTTCCCTATTCCCTTGCAATCCGGCTGCAAAAGGAATATGCTTATCAGGCGTTAATACTTAACAACTGTTAAGTATCCAAAAAATGCAAACGAGGAGGGACTGTCGTGTCCGAGCCAAGCACCCCCAGCTTTCAGGGGATGTGCCACTTTATCGGGCAGCTGAGCAAGGCATCCAAGACCGGAATGCGGGCGGCGCTGGCCGATTGCCCCAAATGCCACTTCAATATGCTGGAAGGCCTGCTGCACGCCATCAACTGTCACGGAAAGGACGGTGCCATTTATGTCTCCGACCTTGCCCGGGAGATTCGACAGCCGCTGCCGGCGGTCTCGCGCGGGCTGCGGCTCATGGAGCAGGACGGCACTGTGGTGCGGGAACCGGACCCCGCCGACCGCCGCAAAACGCTGGTGCGCATCACCCCCAAGGGGTACGAGCTGTGCCACCAGTGTGAGCAGGCTCTGCGCAACTACTTTGCCAGCGTGCTGGCACGGTTAGAGCCGGAGCAGGCAGCCCAGATGGACGCGCTGCGCGGCGCGCTGATGGATGCCATTCTTGCGGAAAATGCCGCGCGCAACATTGACCCGAAGGGAGAAACGAACCATGACAAAGATCTTTAAGCAGCTGGCCCGGCACTGGGCAGTCTGCCTTGTGGTGTTCGCACTGCTGTTCGTGCAGGCGTACTGCGACCTTGCCCTGCCGGACTACACCAGCAAGATCGTGGACACCGGCATCCAGCAGGGCGGCATTGAAAGCCCCCTGCCCCAGACGGTGCGCCAGAGTACGCTGGACGCGCTGAGCCTGCTGATGAGCGAGGAGGATGCGCAGAAGCTGCAAAACGCCTACCAGTACTACCTGCAGGACGATGGCGTATTGCAGCTGCGCTCCGACCTGACCGAGGACGAGCGCACCGCACTGGAAGAGGCCGTGACCACCCCGGACATCGTGCTGTATATGGCTGCCGCACAGGCCGCCAACACCCCCGCCGGGCAGAACAGCATGGGCATGACCGGCCTTGCCGAGACGCCCTCTGCCGCTGCGGACGCGGACACTGAAACCGCCACCCCTACGGCAGCGGATCTTGACACCGTTTGCAGCCAGTTTGCCGCCATGAGCCAGATGCCCGGCTTTGACCGCAGTATGCTGCAAAAGCAGCTGGACGGTGCCATGAGCCAGCTGGACAGCACCCTGCTGGAAAACCTGAAAAGCCAGTCTTTGCTGCTGGTGCAGCTGGAATACGAGGCGCAGGGCGTTGCGCAGGATGTGCAGATGGGTTACCTCTTCCGGGTGGGCGGCCAGATGCTGGCGCTCACCCTGCTGATGGTAGCCGTGGCTGTGGCCGTTGGCTTCCTTGCCTCCCGGGTATCCGCCGCCATCGGCCGCGACCTGCGCCGGGAGACCTTCTCCAGCGTTATCGGCTTCTCCAATGCAGAGATTGAGAACTTCTCCACCGCCTCCCTCATCACCCGCACCACCAACGATATCCAGCAGGTGCAGTTCGTCTGCGTCATCCTGCTGCGCATGGTGGCCTACGCGCCCATTCTGGGCATTGGCGGCGTGCTGCACGTTGTGGGCAGCAGCAGCGGCCTTTCCTGGATCGTGGTGCTGGACGTGGCACTGCTCTTGTTGCTGCTGCTCTTCCTGATGAGCGTTGCCATGCCAAAATTCAAGGTGATGCAGCAGCTGGTGGACCGGCTGAATCTGGTCAGCCGCGAGATCTTGACCGGCATCATGCCGGTGCGCGCCTTCAGCCGCGAAAAATTTGAGGAGCAGCGCTTTGACAAGGCCAACCGGGAGCTGATGGGCACCCAGCTGTTCACCAACCGCGCTATGGTGGCTATGATGCCCTTTATGACCCTGATCATGAACGGCACCAGCCTGCTCATCGTCTGGTTCGGCGGCAAGGCCATGGATGCCGGCACTATGCAGGTGGGCGAAATGATTGCCTTTATCACCTACACCATGCAGATCGTCATGTCCTTCCTGATGCTGGCCATGGTGGCCGTCATGCTGCCCCGCGCCGGTGTGGCTGCGGATCGTATCGACGAGGTCATCCGCACCAAGGCCACCATCCGCGACCCGGACGAAGCCGCCGCAAAGGCTGCACAGGCGCACACCGACTGGCAGGGCGTGGTGCAGTTCGAGGATGTGAGCTTCCGTTACCCCGGTGCAGACAGCGATGCGCTGGAGCACATCAGCTTTACCGCAAAGCCCGGCGAGACCACCGCCATCATCGGCTCCACCGGCTGCGGCAAGTCCACCCTGCTCAACCTGATCCCCCGCTTTTACGATGTGACCGGCGGCAAGGTGACCGTGGACGGCATTGACGTGCGCGAGATGCCGCAGGCACAGCTGCACGACCTGCTGGGCTATGTGCCCCAGAAGGGTGTGCTGTTCAGCGGCACCATTGACAGCAACCTGAAATTCGGCGGCGAGGATATCACCGACGCACAGGTGCACAAAGCCGCCGCCATTGCACAGGCCACTGATTTTATCGAGGCAAAGCCCGAGGGCTACCAAAGCCCCATTGCACAGGGCGGCTCCAACGTATCCGGCGGCCAGAAGCAGCGGCTTTCCATTGCCCGGGCAATTGCCAAGGACCCCAAGGTCTATCTGTTTGACGACAGCTTCTCGGCGCTGGACTACAAGACCGATGTAACCCTGCGCCGCGCTTTGAAGGCACAGACCGACAACGCCACCGTGATCATTGTGGCACAGCGCATTTCCACCGTGCTGCACGCAAACCAGATCCTTGTACTGGACGAAGGCAGGCTGGTGGGCAAGGGCACCCACGCCCAGCTGATGGTCAGTTGCCCGGAATATCAGGAGATCGCCCGCAGCCAGCTGAGCCAGAAGGAGCTGGCGCTGGATACCCTGAATACAGAAAAGGAGGGTGAGTGATATGCCCAGACCCGGACGTCCCACCACTGAGCGCGCCAAGAACTTTAAAGGCACGCTGCGGCAGCTCATCCGCACTATGAGCCACTACAAGCTGCCCCTTGCGGCAGCCATGCTGTTTGCTGTTCTGTCCACCATCTTCAACATTGCAGGCCCCAAGGTGCTGGCAAAAGCCACCACCGCCCTTGCCACCGGCTGGATCGCCCGGCTGCGCGGCACCGGCAGCATCGATTTTGTGTATATCGGCCGCATTCTGCTGTTTTTGCTGGGAATGTACCTGCTGAGCAGCGCCTTCAGCTTTATTCAGGGCTGGCTGATGACCGGCCTTTCCCAGAAGGTCTGCTACGACTTCCGCCGCCAGATCAGTGAAAAGATCAACCGCCTGCCGCTGGCGTACTTTGAAAAGCGCACCGTGGGCGAGGTGCTCTCCCGCATCACCAACGATGTGGACACACTGGGCCAGAGCTTGAACCAGAGCATCACCCAGCTGATCACCAGCGTGACCACCATGATCGGTGTGCTGGTGATGATGTTTTCCATCAGCCCCCGCATGACCCTGATTGCCCTGCTGATCTTACCGGTATCGCTGGCGCTGGTGCTGGTGGTGGTCAAGTTCAGCCAGAAGTACTTCAAGGCACAGCAGGCTACGCTGGGCGTGGTCAACGGTCAGGTCGAGGAGATCTACGCCGGCCACAATGTGGTCAAGGCGTTTAACCGCGAAGCCGTGGTACTGGCAGACTTCAACGCCGCCAACGATAAGCTGTACGAATCCGCATGGAAAAGCCAGTTCCTCTCGGGCCTTATGATGCCCATCATGAACTTTGTGGGCAACTTGGGCTATGTGGCAGTGGCCATCGTGGGCAGCATTTTTGCTGCAAACGGTGTTATCACCATTGGTGATATTCAGGCTTTTATCCAGTATGTCAAAAACTTTACCCAGCCCATCCAGCAGCTTTCGCAGGTGTCCAATATGCTGCAAAGCATGGCTGCTGCTGCCGAGCGCGTGTTCGAGTTTTTGAACGAGCCGGAGGAGGCGCAGTTGGCCGACCCTGCCCGCCGCGCCGACCCCGCCGACATTGACGGACAGGTCACCTTTGACCATGTGCGCTTCGGCTACACCCCGGACAAGACCGTCATCCACGACTTCAGCTGCACGGTGCAGCCCGGCCAGAAGGTAGCCATCGTGGGTCCCACCGGTGCGGGCAAGACCACCATGGTCAAGCTGCTGATGCGCTTTTACGATGTGGACGCCGGTTCTATCACCCTGAACGGCCACAATGTGCGGGACTTTGACCGCAGCGCCTTGCGCGAAGGCTTTGGCATGGTGCTGCAGGACACATGGCTGTTTAAGGGCACCATCATGGAGAACATCCGCTACGGCCGGCTGGACGCCACCGATGAAGAGGTGATTGCTGCCGCAAAGGCTGCCAACGCCGACCACTTTATCCGCACCCTGCCCGGCGGCTACCAGATGGAGCTGAACGAGGACGCCTCCAACGTCAGTCAGGGACAAAAGCAGCTGCTCACCATCGCCCGCACCATTCTGGCAGATAACCGCATCCTGATTTTGGACGAGGCTACCAGCAGCGTGGATACCCGCACCGAGCAGCGCATCCAGACCGCCATGGACCGCCTAATGGAGGGGCGCACCAGCTTTGTCATCGCCCACCGCCTTTCCACCATCCGGGATGCCGACCTCATCCTTGTGATGCGGGACGGCGACATTGTGGAGCAGGGCACCCACGACCAGCTGATCGAGGCAGGCGGCTTCTACGCTGACCTGTACAACAGCCAGTTTGAGGACGTGGTGGATTAAAGCACCTGTCGTCACAATATAATTGCAAAAAGAGCACCTGTCGCCTTTTTAGGGCAATAGGTGCTCTTTGTTTTACCCTCTCAGTCATCGCTGCGCGATGCCAGCTCCCCCCGAGAGGGGGGAGCTTTTCTACATCTGTCGGTGCCTGAGAGGGTTTTCGTCTTTTCTTTATGATTCCTCCACCGGTTCCAGCTTCAGGCCGAACAACTTTTCCGCAAGGGGCGGCAGCTGTTGCTGCAAGGCGCGGACATAGGCCATTACTACCGGATCCTCGCGCTTTTGCCCCAGCACAACGCCGAAGCGGTGTCCCCTGCCCCAGTCCAGTACCCGCACAAAACTGAGGTCCGGCCTGCGGTAATAGACCGCCGGGACCATCTTGAGTGCCGGGTCGCCGTAGGCCGCACTGCGGATACCGCCCACCGGCGTAAACTCCACCCCTCGGTCCATTCCCTCCTGCAGCAGGCTTGTTTCGTAGACAGTCTGGTACATCTCCTTGATGGGTAGCCAGCGATATTGCAATGCCTGTTCCAAGGTCAATCTGCCCACCGGCATATCAGCGGGCGGGTGGATGGGGATGCAAAGTTCTGGCATATAGAACAGCGGCACAAAGGTAAGCCCCTGCGCGTAGAACTCTGCACTTTCCAGCTGGAAGGAAAGATCCATCTCCCCTTTTTTCAGGCTGCGCCAGACCTCGCTGCGGTTGGCACACCACCCCAGAATGGAGGTATACTGCAGGCACAAGTCACTTGTCAGGGAAAACAAGTCGTATGCGAACATCCGCATTGCCTCATGGCAGCCTGCAATCACCAGATGCCGTTCCGGCGGTTTTTCCTGCTGTTGCACCGCGCGGGCGTGGCGCAACGCCTGCTGATACAGAGCCACCAGCTGCTTTGCCTTGGGGTAAAAATCCTGTCCCGCCGGGGTCAGCACCACCCGGCGGGGCACGTGCTGGAACAGCTCGAACTGCAGCTGCCCTTCCAGCGTGCGGATCTGCTGCGAAAGTGCCGACTGGGAAAGATACAGTGCCTCTGCCGCCGCAGAAAAGCTGTTCAGTTCCACGATCTTTACAAAGCCTTCCAGTGCGCTCTCGTTCATGCTTTTCTCCCTCCCGCAATACATTAGGTTTTCCTTAATTATAATATTCAAAACTCGAATTGTAAATAGTGCCCTTCTACGCTACAATTGTTAAGGATTCCGCAAAGTGCCTTTTACTTTGCTGCACGATAAGAAGGAACACAAAGAAGAACAAAAAGAAAGAGAGCGTACCTATGAACAAAATTTCCCGTAAGGGCTTTATCAAGATCGCCGCTGCCGCCGCCATGAGCGGTGTGACCGCCGGTGCTCTGGCTGCCTGCAATTCCGCTTCCGGTTCTGCCTCCACTTCCGGTGCTGCCGGTCAGTACATCCCCGGCACCTACGAGGGCACTGCCGAGGGTATTTCCTCCACCGTCAAGGTCACTATGACCTTCTCCGACAGCGCTGTCACCGACGTGGTGGTGGATACCTCCGGCGAGACCGCTTCCTTCGGCGCTGCCGCTGCCGATGAGCTGCGCGAGCAGCTGCTGGCTGCTGGTTCTGCCGAGATCGACGGTGTTTCCGGTTCTACCATCACCTCCGACGCCGTGATGAAGGCTGCCAAGAGCTGCTACGCACAGGCTAAGGGCGAGGCCGTGGTCTCCAGCGTGCAGCTGCCCACCGGCGATGAGAACGACTGGCTGGGCAAAGAGCCTGACATCGACGAGGCCGCCATCACCGAGACCGTGGACACCGACATCCTGATCGTGGGCGCTGGCAATGGCGGTATGTTCGCTGCCGCCTATGCGGCTGCCAACGGCCTGAACTTCCGTGTTATCGAGCAGAACGCCAACGTGCAGGACACCCGTCACTGGTACGGCGCTGTTGATTCTGCTGCCGCTAAGGAAGCTGGCGAACCCGCCACCGATAAGGCAAAGCTGCTGAGCGAGATCTCCCGCTACGCCTCCGGCAAGTGCGACCAGCGCGTTGTCAAAACCTGGATCAACGAATCTGCTGCCATGCACGACTTTATGCGCAGCATTCTGGAAGATAAGTACGGCTGGGTGTGCGATTTCACCTCCGGCAGCGAGGCTGCATGGCCCGCAGAGAATGCCGAGCACAACACCGACTACCTCTACCCTGTGCAGGAGCACAACTACATGGCCAGCGAGAGCGCATCCGGTCTGCCCCGCAACGAGCTGCTGCTGCAGTACATTCAGGAGCTGGGCTACGATGTAGACTTCAAGACCAGCCTTGCCAAGCTGGAAAAGAACAGCGATGGCCGCATTACCGGCGTCATCGCCCAGAGCACCGAAGATGACCACTTCATCCGTTACAACGCCAATCAGGGCGTGCTGCTGGCCTGCGGCGGCTTTCCCGGCAACCCTTACATGATGGAACAGCTGGACCCGCTGGGCACCAGCGTGACCACCGCCTGCTCCTACTCCCCCGCCGACAAGGGCTACGGCATCCGTGCAGCAGTGTGGGCAGGCGCTAATCTGGACAAGGAAGCCGCTCCCATGCTGTTTGACCGCGGCATCGTTGCCCCCGGTGTGGATGCCGGTTATGTGGACAGCGACTCTGCCTTTGGCGGTAAGGCCTTCCCGGGCAAGATCCGCCAGTTCAACCCCGGCACCCAGCCTTTCCTGAAGGTGAACCGCAACGGCGAGCGCTTTGCCAACGAGAGCAGTCCCTACAACGATATCGTCTACGCCGCTGCCCACCAGCCGGGCCGCGTTTACGCCCAGATCAGCGATGCAAACTTCATCGGGGATGCAAAGCGCTTCCACACCATCGGCTGCTCTGCCCAGACCCGCAACCTCGGCGAGGACTACTTTGCTCAGCAGGTCGAGAACGGCGAGAAGGAGGGCTGCTTTTTCAAGGCCGATACCCTCGAGGAGCTGGCCGACAAGATGGGCTTTACCGGTGCGGCAAAGGACACCTTCCTTGCCACCGTGGAGCGCTACAACGAGCTGTACGATAAGCAGAACGACGAGGACTTCGGCAAGCCCGCTTACCGTCTGAGCGCCATCCGCACTGCTCCCTTCTACGGCTGCTGGCTGGGTGCCTCTCTGCTGACCACCGAGCAGGGCATCGCCATCAACGAAAAGGGTCAGGCTCTGGACACCAACAACCAGCCCATGGAGGGTCTGTACATCACCGGTGATATGTCCGGCAGCTTCTTTGCCAACAACTACCCCTGCCTGATGGCCGGTGTGGCTATGGGTCGTACCCTGACCTACGCCATGAAGGCTGTCAAGCAGATGGCCGGTCTGGAGAATGCCTGATAAAGCGCAGTTCTCCGACATACTCTAAGCGTTTCTTCTTTTCTTCTTTTTCATGTGAAGAGGGGCAGCCCGATTTGGGGCTGCCCCTCTTTGCGTTTTTGCCCCGCACACCCTCTACACAAATGCCCGCGATTGTGCTATGATAAGCGTGAAACCGGGCAGTTCATTCCCGCCCGGTCACAAGATCGAGGTGTTTGTACAAATGTCGGATATTCTGGATACCTTACGGCAGGAAGGGGTGGACCCCGCCCTGCTTACGGCGGTGCAGGAATACCGCGCCGCCCATCCGCTCAGCGAGGTGCTGCGCCCGCGCATCCCCGCCCCTGCCTTTACCTACTACGGCAAAGAGGTGTGGGAGCAGGCGCTGGCGGCCATCCTCTGCGGCGAAAACCTGCTGCTGGCCGGCGGCAAGGCCACCGGCAAAAACGTGCTGGCAGAAAACCTTGCCGCCGCCTTTGGCCGCCCCGCATGGGACATCTCTTTTCATGTAAACATGGATGCCGCCTCCCTGATCGGCATGGATACCTTTGCGGGCGGGCAGGTGGTGTTCCGTCCCGGGCCGGTGTACCGCTGCGCACAGTGCGGCGGCTTTGGCGTGCTGGACGAGATCAACATGGCCAAAAACGAGGCGCTGGCGGTGCTGCACGCGGTGCTGGACTTCCGCCGCGCCATCGACGTACCCGGTTACGACCGCATCCCGCTGGCCGAGGAGACCCGCTTTATTGCCACCATGAACTACGGCTACGCGGGCACCCGGGAGCTGAACGAGGCGCTTACCTCCCGCTTTGCAGTGGTGCAGATGCCTACCATCACGCAGGATAATCTGGAAAAGCTGCTGCGGGCGCAGTTCCCGGATCTTTCCGCAAAATATGTGCACCAGTTTGCACTGCTGTTTCTGGACCTGCAGAAAAAGTGCGACCTGTCTCTTATACACATCTCCGAGCCCACGAGACCGTACTAGATCTCGT
>ENA-OYAY01000340-OYAY01000340.1-human-gut-metagenome-genome-assembly--contig:-NODE-340-length-9852-cov-5.162703_pt1 | contig 9852 bp, 8 predicted proteins | sample MGYA00244522_ERZ652829 | MGnify/ENA primary metagenome ERZ652829 (study PRJEB26926, sample SAMN06164481) | human gut metagenome | biome: ENVO:00009003; feature: ENVO:2100002; material: ENVO:00002003...
TGTTCGATTTGCTATAGCGATTCTTTTTTATACGGGTACTTTATCGGGGGCTTACGATCCTTTGAGGACCAAATAAAGTTTCGTTGGTAAGGAGGACGGAGGTTGATTTTTTGAGATTCTATTAAATTTATCAGTTCACCAATAGTCCACTCTAAATTAGAATACTTCATATTATTACATTTTTTATATAAAACAATTCGCACAAAAGTTATCTTCATCAACATCACCAATATTGTCTGCTAATCGGCATGAGCCTGCTTGACGCTTAGCCTCTTGTTTCTTGATAGCATCCAATTTAATTTGACGGATACGCTCTGGCTTGATAAGGTCTGCCAAACTCTCATTTTGATTCCAAGTATAACCACCTTTCTCAAAATCCATTGCTTTTTGATAGAGATCAGGATGTTGCTCGTAAAGCCATATCCATTCTATTTTTTGTTGGAAAAAGCAGAAATAGCAACCAGAACGACTACGATTGTACGTACCAATCTTTCCGTCAACTTCAAACTTAATGGGTTTGTAGTAATCAGGTATACCGACACCACTTTCTTCAAGGATTCGGAATATGTCATCCCTCACGAGAATATCGTCATTATCAACTAATGGGAAATCGTCAAGTTTACCTACAGGATAATCCGTAGTTTTGAGGAACTTAAATACAGCTTTATTAAATAGTTTTGTATCCAAATCTAGTAGCGAATTGGTCTTTTTACTATAATAGAAATCTTTTGTGAGAGGCTTCTCAATAATCTTCTTCGCTTCGCTCAAAGTTTCTTCATCACACAATGAAGTATATATTTCTAAGAGTTGAGCAATGTTATTGTTGCTAAGTACCTTGTTTACAACATCCACACTCCAAATATTCTTGCGAAAAGGGAATATAGCTTGAATGTTAGGTTTAGTGGAAACATACCCTTCCCGGTCTTCATCTCCACGAATACCAACATAGGAAATTGTAGGTGCATCTCCCACAAACTTCTCCATTTCGGCTAATTTCATTTTCTGAGTGCACCAACGAGCTTGAGGCGAAGGTAAGTAGTTACCAGACGCTTTTAAAAAATGTTCAAATGGTGTTGGCTCTGGACTACCAGCAGCGGCTCTCAACATCGTTATACCACCAAGGTATGTTTCAAGACGACTTATCAATAGTTCTGTCTCTGCCAGTTCACAGCCTGTATCAGTATTATAATACTCCAATTTCATTTGTGGATATTTGTTCTTGAGGTAAATGGCTAATGCTGCACTGTCTTTGCCTCCTGATATACCCAATATGTGTCGTACCATATTTATCGCAATTTTTCGTTCAACATTTTGAGCAATATACAAACATCTAGCTCATCGTTACCAGATAATAGTGTTTGTATCCTATTTTCAATTTCTGCAACTTCTGCAAGTTTTACTTTAGGAAGACGATAAGTCCTACTTGATTTGAAATCACCTTTGCTAGTCGCCAATTCAAAGTTAAATGCCACTTCGTCAGTTTCATTATTAACTTCATTGAACGCTGTATATCGTTCTAGTTCTCCAAACAAGTGTGTAAGATTCGATAAAAACAAAGCTTCTTCTTTATCTTCTATAGATTCTATTTTACGGTCGAATACCACCAAACCTATTTTCTCATAAAACTCACGCTTATTATCAGATGGAGCAAGGACTCTATCCAAAAATGATTTAGACTTAGTTGTTAACAATCCTTTGTTTATACTTGAATAACGCTGAACCAAAATCTCTTTATATTTTATATAGTCGTGAGGCAGTCCTAAATATCCTACCACAGCATCTTCAATACGATCTATAAACAAATCATAACAGATAACCAATTCGTGAACAGCGGTTTTGATAAGCTGCAAATACTGAGCAGCAAATTCTTCATTATGAAAATCATTGTAGCCCAAAGCTGCTGGTATATCTTCAAGAAATGCTTTGCATGGGTCTTTTGCTGTTGCTAAAACATCTCTAAATTTTGCGGTCACATCGTAATCAAATTTACGAGTAGTCTTGGCATATTTGTTCAAGCCGTTATAAAAGTTGAAGAATGGGCGGATTGTATCCATAAGAGAATTGGATGTTATGGTTTCTCCACGCTCTTTATTCAGGAATTCTCTGTATTTATTGAATAACTCCAATTTGATACCGTTAACATCAAAAGCTTTTATCGTAAAGTCATTCAAGCGTTTCTGCAATAGCTCAAACAATTCTTTATTAATATTCAGAACAAATGTTTCGCCATTATAAAGCGCAAACTCCTGTTGCCTTACAAATAAAAAGATGGGCAACCAGAAGTCTATGACACCTTGTTTCAATTTGTATGGACGCATTTTTAATGTCTTTACTAAATCTGACAGTTTAAAGGCTTTCTCTGTACTTTTTGCTAAAAAATCAGAGCAAACAGTCCATAGCGATTGAAGATTTGGAGTAATTGGCTCTCCTAAGATCCACAATCCATCTTCGTTTTGGCGATGGATTCCGGAACTCTTAAACAATGTATTGTATATAGTACGCTCAGGCGGATATTGGGTTGGAGAAAATCCAAAATCTTCTTCTTGCCAATGCTCAATCATTGCATCTAACAGGTTCACTCTTGCCAAAGAAATTGCCGAGCTTATTTTCTGCTTGTTAAATAATTCATTTCTGATGATAGGTGTTTCATTATATACTACATCGCAAACAGTAGACAGAAGTTTATTGAAATCTTTTCGACTCTTTATTATCTGTTGTTCTCCATTGAAAAACCATTCAACCTGACCATTGGGCATTTCAACGCAACTATTAATAGCTTCATTAAGTAATTGCGCCTCAAAGGACTGTTGCTTAAGTATCTCTCCTTTTGCGATTCGGTCTTCCAACACCACATTATCAAGGAGATATTGCAGCTTCTTTATTTCATATAGGTGTCTGACAATTTTTTCTGTATCATTAAAGTAGGCATAGACTATGGCTTTGCCTGAACTCGCAGACAACTTCAATATGCAATCTTTAATATCCTCTAAAGGGAAAATCAGGTTTATAAAGCCATCATCGTCACCTGTTGGTTCTACATCATATGGTTCATTAGAAACTACATACTGGAAATAACGAGGAGTTCCAGTCCTATAGTATGAGGCAGATGCTACGACAACGGTTTTCTTTACATAAGGAGCAATTTCTGCTGCGACCAACTTTGGTACAGGTACAATTGTAGCTGCCTTATATAGTTCATCTTCAATATTTATATCTGTACCCTCAAATAAAATGAATTGAGATTTATATGCAGCAAAACGAATAATCTTGTTCGCGGTCAATTTCTCAATAATACCTCTTGGATTCTTTATGCCCAATGCCTTTAAAGCGTAAGTCTCCAAGAATGCTAAATCAACGACCACACCATTATAGAACAAGTTAAGCAAACCGATAGACTTAACAATTTTAAGTGCATCATCGATGTTGTTCTTATTAATGATTCCGCTTTCTACTCGTTCTATGGCAACACGAATAGCACGCCAGTTGGTAGAGTCAAGATTTGTTTCCGCCAAAGCTGTGTAGAAGTTATATATGACATAATCATAGACAACAGCCAAGTTATAAGTCGTTGTGTCATTTGGGAGAAAACTGTTTATTGAGTTGGATGCAGTGTCATGCAAGAAAGAAAATAGTGTTCTCTCATTCTGCCCATACCGTTGAATAGCCAGTGTCAAGCATGAAGCAGCTACCGCATCCAATGGATATAGCATCTTAGACGTTCTGACTGTCAGCGACTCTGATATGATTTTATTTTTCTTTGCCAACGAAAATATTTCAAGGAAATTCTCTTTGGCATTATCTGTCATTGTCTTTGATTTGGTTAGACTTTCGGCTGCCAAAAACAATAGTTGTTCTACTGGCTCTGCGAAAACCAATTCTTTAAAACGCCCCTTTACCTTTAACCACTCATTTCTTTGAGTTTCTGTAAGTTTGTGAGCATAGGATCCAAAATTTTGGTGAAGTGTGGTAATAAGTATTACATTTCGAGATGAAACATTAACAAACTCTGCTAATGTCTGTAAAAAATATAGTTCTTTTTCTGGATTATTGTTGGCTGCATGTTCAAGTATCTTGCCAAATTCATCAATGAAAATAAACAAGAATTTATTCTGATCCTTTAATTTTATCAAATACCTTGTCAGTGTACTAAAAACGTTTTTGCTATCATCGGAAGGAGCAATTGACAGCTCCTTTGATAACAACGTCGAAAGAGATGAATAGTCTCCTACGATATTCATAAACTCAAAACTCTTGGCATCTGCAAAAACGCTTCTTTCCGATACCAATTTTGATTTATTGTTGAGTAGGTCTTGTTCTAAAGCCATTAGGAAACTAGATTTTCCTGTTCCGTATGTTCCAATTATCAAGAATGAGTGAATTCCTGATTGGAAGCTATCGACTATATTGCCATACACCTTTTGTGCATTGGGCGTAACGATGTAATTGAAATTATCGCTCACGCCTTGGCTTATGTTTATAGATAAATTAAATTTCATCGTTGTTATAATATCTATTCAGCACTTCAAGTATATTTAATTTCTGGAGAAATTGTACATTTCTAATTCCGCTATTATCTGTGTAGCTAATTTCTTTGGGGTATTGTTCACTTAGCGAGCGTACTACCATCAAGAAAGAAGAAGTGGGAATGCAGAATATCAATGATAGTTCTTGTAACTTATCAAAAGAAACTGTTTTGTCCTCTCCGGCTATATGAACCAATGCAAATAGAATAATCAAAGGATTAACTTGCTCTATAGAAATTTCATTGAATGAATACTTTCCTTCGTTCTCACGGAGAAGACCTAATTCTAACAAAATACTCGCATATTCTTCGTATCCTTTCGGACTTGTCGGTGCAAGATAGTTCTGCAAAAGCACTCTTATGTCCTTCTTTACAGTATTTTCATTAAACACGTTTTTTTGTTCAGGTACATTGCACTTTCTTTTGATAAATGAAAGAACTTGTTCTTTATCAAACTCTTTCTTCTCACGTTGCAAGTCAACAAAAAACAGACGATAAATACTTGAAACCGCTGTCACTACTAACATATAGTGAAGAATCCATAGGGTGGCGTTATCTTCGGCATAAGGATCTCTTCCATCTCTATCATCAAAGAGATAATGAGCAATCTCCGTTGCCTCGTCATCATTCAAAAGACCAAATGCCCTCAGCCAAAATCTAATTGATTGAACCATGTTTTTGCCGACACCGAGTTTTACGACAGCATCAGGGTCTGTAAATCTATTACGGTCAACCAAATAATCATATCCCTTCTTTAGCCACATAGACTTACAAGGAAATGATTCGTGACCAGAAAAACAATATCTCATTTTATCAATATTTTTAGTGTTTAGTATTATGAAATAGATTTTCTAATTCTCTCATTTTTTCTATCAATTCTTCGAACGATGGTTTCTCTCCATATATCATAGACGATTGCATGTCCTTGTAATCGTTGTACCAATCGTCCATAACATCATCGGGAGGTAGCAACCTTATGCGTTTGCGAATGTCGGGAGTATAATCCACCCCACTCATGCTTGTGAATAATTCACGATGATGGTGGATTGTATTCCAAAGTTCATCGTTGGCAATCGCCCGTGTCGCAATGTCAGTGCTCATCATTTGTGCCAAGTCATACAGATGGCGGGATTTGCGATTGGCTTCTCTTGAAGTTTGAGATGAAAAAAGTTCATGCAACAAAAATGCCTTTTCTAAGAATGTTTTCTCTGCCAAGGCTGTGGGTATCACAACCTGCTTAACTATCGTGCTAATAGGTAATGCGTCTTCTACAATGCTTGTTACCGTTGCTTCTGCTGTGGGTTCGAGCAAGGAACGAGCACCAACCTCCAGTTTTACCTCTGAATGCAAATAAGGTAAATCTTCATCGAAAAGAGACCTGTAACGAATGTGTATCACTCTTGGCTCCGGGTATGTCCCATCACCTTCACCGTCAGGGTCAGCTTCCACTAACAGCCATTTCTCCATACCTGTTTCAGTAACCGCCCTTTGTAATGACTGGCAAAGTTCGTCACGCACAAAGATGGAAGAAGCCTTACGTAGCCGTTTGATTTGCTTTTTCGTCAAATCTCCCTCAAATCCCCAAATGGACGGGTCAATGGCCAAGTCTATGTCTTCGGAAAAACGTCGTATCACTTTCCATACCTTACTAAGAGATGTTCCGCCCTTGAATACAAGATGGTCTGCTATAGGTAATGAGAATACCATTTGTAATACTGCCGTTACCCATAAGTCCTTTTCTACAGCTTGTACAGGCAAGCCTGTTTTATTGGCTGTTTGGGTAAACACCATTTGCTGTTGTTCCTTGGATAGTTGGAAATAATTATTCATACGCTTGTCTTGTAAAGGTTCTTATCCATGCTGGCATAAGTGCCTCATCTGCCAGCACGTTCTCTTTTTGCTCTTTCTGAAGCACATTCTTAATTTGCTTGGCTATATCGTCGGTTATATTATCTTTCCCTACTTCTTTTAGGGCAAACGTAACCAGCATTGCAAGTGAATTTGTGAATGAAAGATTCTTGGGAGTCGTGTATTTGAACTGTATCGAACGACCATTTCCAAGGCTTACCTTGCGTGGTGCACCGTCTGTCAGATAAACAATATTCATAGGCACTTGAGTAGATATACCCAATTTGTTCAGCGCATAAATACCAGTCGGCACAATACGTGCCTTATCCCTGCGGGCTATCATCTCAGCAATCTGTTCTATGGATGGCATCAATATGCCAAGTCCCAAGACCGTATCAATCTCAGGATATAAATATATACCTCTTGCCAAACGGATGATATCACCTTTTGCAGTCAGTCGTTCAAGACTTTTGCCAATAGCCTTTACTTCACCGTATGACGTAAAATCAGAAGGAAAGAAGATGCTTCCTCTTCCTTTGGCTTTAATAGCTGTCAAAATATTCTCTTCTATGCTTGCCATCACGTTCTGTTTGTCGCAAAATTATAAATTATTTGCGACAACTCCAAGGCTTGGGTAAAATATGAGGTATTAATTAACATTACATGCTGAGATGCTATAGTCAAATGGATTTGATGGCAACATTCACTCCCTAATTCTGCGTAAACAATGCGTAAACAAACGGTTTCAGTTAGGGGGATTTAGTGAGTTCCATAGGAAATAGAGAAATACGTAACTGGTTGAATTTCAATAAAAATTGCGATAACAAGCTATCGCAGAATATCATCTTATCGTTCTCATAATCTGGAGGTCCCTGGTTCAAGCCCAGGCTGGTCCACAAACAAGAGGCTCATTCTTAATAGAATAGAGCCTCTTTTAATTTTTGGACTCCGCCATACAAGCCCGGTATTTGTGTAATAAAACAACCTTCATCATGAAATACGGAGTATCTCCAAATACACTGCTCATAACTGCCGGAACCATATGGTCATTGGCAGGAGTCAATATTCTGCGTATAGGCCTGACCTGCTGGATAGATGACGGACATTATTGGCTATTCAAAGTCTGCGAAGCCAGCCTGGTATTCCTTCTGTTCTTCGGCATTATTTTCCATAGGCTGTACAAGAAACATACTCTCCGTATCTCACAGAAGAAAGGTAAGCACTGCCCCTTTTCCTTTTTCGACGTAAAAGGATGGATTGTCATGATAGGCATGATTGCAATGGGAATTGTAATACGTACCTGCCACCTTCTGCCCGACTCCTTCATCGCAGTGTTCTATACCGGACTTTCTCTCGCGCTTCTCGGCACCGGGCTACGCTTCATCTGGTATTGGTGGAGGAACAGATAACTCCGGATTCACCGATTCCCATCCTATGCAGGCTCCGGCAAAGTGCTGATCGCCTCGCTCTTTATCCTTTCAGGCTTATTGCTATTCCCCGGCAATTTCCAAGCCATGCTGTAGCCCTTGGCCCTTATCCTCATCGGCATCTTCCTTCTCAGACATCACCATAGGAGAAACTGGACACACCAAAGGACAGTGCATCGCCGTGCCAAGATGGTACAACGGATGATGAACAAGAGAATGGGAGAGCAAGAGGAACATAGCACCCGGAGAAACCTACATAGACCTGGACTGCAGTTGGGGAGGAGTGGAACTGCACATACCCGCCGACTGGCAAGTACGCATAGAATGCAGTTGCTTTTGCGGCGGATGTGAAGACAAACGCTGGCAAGGCACACCTGCCAAACAAGCATTCCTTTCCGCCTCTTGTTCGGTATTCCTGCCTGGACAGCTATCCTTTTGTGGTATCATCTGCAGATTGTGGCAGGCACTTCATTACAAACAGAAAAATTCACCGCCCCCGAGGTAGAAAAGGCCGCTCCCCTGCCACAAGAAGAAAGTATTGACCGGATCACGGTAAAAGACGGCTCCCGGATTCACATCATCAAAGTGGAAGACCTATTATACATCCAGGCTTGTGGGGACTACGCAACCCTGGTGACATCAGACGGAGAGTACATCAAGGAACAGACCATGAAAAACTTCGAGACACATTTGCCAGCAGATAACTTTGTCCGCATCCACCGCTCGAGCATTGTCAACGTAACCCAGATATCACGAGTAGAACAGTATGGAAAAGAGACCTACCAAGTGACGTTAAAAAGTGGCGTCAAGCTACGGGTAAGCCTCTCCAGATACCGGTTACTGAAGGAACGGTTGGGCATATAAATGCCGCAACCAGTCCTTCAGAATACTTCCTGCAGAGGAAAAAGACAATTAATCTTAAAATACAGCGGAATATATAACTTTGTCCAAAGTTATTTGTTCCTTTACCTTACTATGATGAAACATCTGTATTACATACTTATGTTTACCTTCCTCTGTCTGGGTTTGACTGCCATCTCCCAGGAGGAACAGCCGGACTCACGGAATACTACCATGAGTCCGGCGGGAATAGTTGTCGGAAGTCCGGCCTCCGAATGCTCCTTTACCGCCTACACACAGTGCGCATCGTACACAGCCACCCACCGTTCACTATTCAATGACGAAAATACCGACTGCTGGACCAACGAAGCGTTGTGTCCGAACAGCCTATACACACATAACCACGCCTCTCCGAAATTCCTGAAGATGAGAATTCTGAAACCAGCCGGGCAACTGGAGCATCTGCTTTCCAGCCATCTGTCTGCCGGAGAGAGCGCCAACCTTTCATTCAATCCCAGTGCCCTCCGCTATTCCTGCGGATACTACATCTATGCACTGCTGCATATCCTGATTTAGACTTTATCGGACTTATTGCAAACCATTACCGGAGGTGTACTGCATGTACATCTTTCGCTTTTTTATTATCCATTTCATCACATTAATATCATAACTATGTCCGATTTATTCCTCCCCACCCTTGAGATGATGGGGCTCACTTTTGCAATCGGTTTCTTTGTGGCATTCATCATCAAACTGATAGCCAGCGCAGCCGATTCACTCGATTTCTACAGTTCCCACCAGCAGGAGTTACTCCGCCTGCACCGCATAAAGAAGTTCCGCCAGAAGATGGAACTGATGCTACACACCCCCTCCATGCACGGAAACATCTTCGGCAACGACACGCGCGAAGACTACAGCCGGGGTGTGGACCGTGAAAACGAAAAGCCTCGAGGCTATTACCACGGAGTAAGCCACGGTGTCTCCAAAAGAAACCTGGTAGACTACTTCTACCCAGAAGATACCCTTATGATGTATCTGGAAGATGCCATCAGCCACCGTGACAACAAGAACAAGACTAAAAAGAACAACGACACCAAAAACAAAGACTAATTATGGAGAATATAGATTTTGCAACCTTGTTCCAAGGATTCGGAACAATGATGGAACTGTCTCTTATACACATCTCCGAGCCCACGAGACCGTACTAGATCTCGT
>ENA-OYAY01000349-OYAY01000349.1-human-gut-metagenome-genome-assembly--contig:-NODE-349-length-9770-cov-5.773649_pt1 | contig 9770 bp, 8 predicted proteins | sample MGYA00244522_ERZ652829 | MGnify/ENA primary metagenome ERZ652829 (study PRJEB26926, sample SAMN06164481) | human gut metagenome | biome: ENVO:00009003; feature: ENVO:2100002; material: ENVO:00002003...
GCAACGCCAAGGTCTGCAAACGTCTTTTTCTTGACTGCAAACCAATAGATTGCAAATCCGCCGATTCCCGCAAGCAGCAGCGTGCCGATTACGATACCTGCAATCTGTCCGCCCGGAAGTCCGTCCTTTTTAGCAGGCGGAGTGATTTCGCCGCCCGAAGACGTATCTTCATATACGGCGGTAAGAGTTGTTCCTTCCGCCACCGTAAAGGTGTATTCCTTTTGGGTGCTGACGATTTTTCCGCTTTCGTCCTGCCAGCCTGTGAACACTTTGCCTTCTGCCGGCTCGTTTGCTGTAACGGTTATGCTTCCACCTTTTTTAACAACTCCTGCGCCCGTTCCGCCGTTGACTTTGATTTCAACGGACGGTTTGGAGTCAACAGCTCTGAAATGCGCTTGAATCTTAATGTTGCTTGTATTCAAATCAGACACGAGATCGTCCGTCTGCTGCAACACGCACGCAACGACGAACAACACCCCCGCAACCGCATAGGGCAATATACTATTCTTTTTTGATTCGCTTATGCCCATCGGTTACGCTCCTTTTGATTTTCGGGAAAAGACTTTGGTCATATTATAACATTACACGGCTCGCAAAAATAGATTTTTGCATTGCTGTCGCATTTTGTTATTCGCTGAACGCAAATAACAGCCGTTCGTTGAAATACGGCGCTCGAAAACCCTTGCAAGCAAGTTTTCTCGCTTGTATTATAGCATATTTTATGCTTTTTTCAAGCGCATTCGCCCTGCCGTCAAGATTTTAGAATTTACATACCATCTAGAGAAACAATCGTTTTATTTTTATCTCTCAACTTGTATTTGCAACACAATTTTATGGACATACATATAACAGTAAAATAGGCATGGAAAAAATGTATGAATTGAACGTTTTCATACACTTTAAATTTATTTTAGGAGGATTCTTTTATCTAAAGATTTTTTAATTCCACCACTTCAAGTGGTGGTTTATTGTCGCTAAAGGCTACAATGAAAAAACGCCCTCGATTTCGGGGCGTTTTTATTGGTTTTTCGCCGTCTTATTTAAGCAGATTTTCGGCATCGTCGAAGTTTGTTTGCACCGCCTTGAACACGTCCGAAAGACGCTTGCCGTCCACAAAGCAATGGTTGACCGTTATGTTCAAAAGCATGACGCATTTGCCGTTTTCCTCGCGATATTTGTCCCAACATACTCTTGCACACGAAGAGGATTCGTAGTTGTTGTCGGGAAGTGGATGCGAAAAAGATTCCACGCTTATCCACGGCAAACAAGTGATATAATAATCGTCGAAACCGCTTGCGTCGTTGTATTGATCGTCAAAGGACGTTTGCGATTTTTTCTCCTCGATTATTCTTCGCGTTTCGTTGTAAAAGCCCTGATAATCGTCTATCATTTTGAAGCCGGCATTTGCAAATCTGCCCGAATCCGTCATCACGGTGAAAGTGGGATTTATCACGTCGTACAAACGGATTTCGCCTCCAACCTCGCGCATACGCATTTCGGGCACGGAGTTGAGTGCCTTTGTGACGAGATAGAGCGTATTGGCAAAAAAACTCGTCCCGCGTTCCTTTGAAATCCTTACGACTTCGCTTACGTCAACTTTGACGTTCATGCCGTAACACGGATTTGCAAAGGTGCGGAACCATGCATACTGCGACGGATTTTCAAGCTCTTCCACTCTATATGTTTTGTACATATGCCTTTATTTTGTCCTTTTCGTTTATTCCTGCTCGTCGAATCTCAAATACGCTTCTTTGAGAATTTTGGCACAGTTTTCCACTCCGATCGCCGACGTATTGAGTGTGATATGATAGTTTTTGGCATCTCCCCACTCGCTGTCGGTGTAATAGCGATAGTGTCTTGCTCTCATGCGGTCGTTTTCTTTGATCATGCGTTCGGCTTTCTTTTGGTCGTCGGTGCGCTTGAACACTTTTATGACGCGCTCCACTCTCGACGGCATATCCGCATGGATAAACACGTTGAGGCATTTGCACTTGTCTTTGAGCACGTAATCGGCGCAACGTCCTACGATGACGCACGCGCCTTGTTTTGCGATTTTCTCTATTGCGTCCGCTTCGCATGCGTAAATCTTCGATTCGACGTTTTCGAAGTTGGAGACGAGATTTCCGCCCCACATGCCTGCCGTAAATGCAACGGATGACAAACCTTTCATCTTCTGTTCGTTTTCTTTGATAAACTCTTGCGCAAAGCCCGAATCCTCGGACGCCATCGCAATGATTTCCTTGTCGTAAAAGGGAATACCCAGCTCGTCCGCAAGCAATTTGCCCACAAACCTTCCGCCGCTGCCGTACTCTCTTGATATTGTGATAATCGTGTTCATATGCCCTCCTTCCGAGCGAAAACGCCACGTTTTTCTTTATTTAATTATCCGCCATTTCGATATGTTCGTCAATACGCATTTTTAAAAAAGCGTTTATTTTTGTCCGATTTTCGTCATTTCTAACAATAAAATTCGGGTTTTGCCCTATCCCGTCTTTATTGACTTTTACGCTGCAAAAAACTATAATTGACGCATCAACACTGCGAGGTACTTTATGCCATACACGGTATATCTCAAAAAAGGCGAGGAAAAACGCGTGCTTCAAGGGCACAGTTGGGTGTACGCAAACGAAGTCGCGCGCATAGACGGCAAGGACAAAAACGGCTCTTTGGCAACCGTTTGCGCATACGACGGAAAATTTATCGGCAAAGGCTATATTAACCACCTTTCAAAAATTCTAGTCCGCATATTCATTCGCGACGAAAATCAAATCGACGACGAAAACCTTTATATCGAGCGCATAACTCAAGCAAAAGCTTCTCGCACCGCTTTGGGCTATGACAACTGTTATCGCGCGATCTTTGCCGAAGCGGACAACCTGCCCGCACTCATCGTGGACAAGTACGACGATTATCTGGTGTGCCAGTTTTTATCTCTTGGTATCGACAAACAAAAGGACACAATCGTTGACAGCCTTGTCAAAGTATTTGCCCCCAAAGGTATATACGAACGCAGCGACGTTGCCGTCCGCCAAAAAGAAGGACTTGAAGAGCGCACGGGCGTTTTGTACGGCGAAGTTCCCGACAAAATCGTCGCAGACGAAAACGGACTGAAAATGTCCGTCGACGTGAAAAACGGACAAAAAACAGGATATTTTCTCGACCAAAAAGAAAACAGATTTGCCGCGCGCAGATACGCAAAAGGCAGGGTTTTGGACTGTTTTTGCAACAGCGGCGGTTTTTCAGTCAACTGCGCACTGTCGGCAGACGAAGTCGTTGCTTGCGACATCTCGAAAACCGCACTTTCAAACGTCGAAGAAAACGCCTCTCTGAACGGTTTTACAAACATAAAAACCAAGTGCGCCGATGTTTTCGACGCATTGCGAGAGTACAAAAACAACGGCGAAAAATTCGACCTCGTTATTCTCGATCCTCCCGCATTCTGCAAGAGCGCAAGCGAAGTCAAGGACGCATACAGAGGCTACAAAGACATCAATGTGCTGGGCATGAAACTTGTAAAAAGCGGCGGATACCTCATATCGTCGTCTTGCTCGCACTATATGACTTTTCCACTTTTTGAAAAAATGCTTGTGGAAAGCGCAAAAGAAAGCGGCAAAATCGTACGCACGGTTGAGATAAAATCGCAAGCACCCGACCATCCGTCACTTCTCTGCGCCGAAGAAACGCAATACTTGAAATTTTTCGTTTTGCAAGTTATGTAAAACGCTTGCGATTTTTAACTTGTATGATTTTCAACTTGTATAAAAACAAACGCGCACCGAAAAGCGCAGTTCCCATAGGGAATGAAAAAAACGAATAACGATAAAGAACTCTCGAATAAATTGTTCGAGAGTTCTTTTTGCTTGTAATTAAGTAAGCTAAATTGGAATTTATGGGTGCAAAACAAATACTTGATTGGGGTAACCAAATTCTTCTGTCAATTCGCCTTCCTGAAATCCAAATTTTCTGTACAGCGCCCTTGCTGCAATCCCTTTTTCATCATTTTCACGAAACGTTGACACCGTGATTTCCCGGCTTACATCCAATTCATTCAGCACTTTTCTCAAGAGGATCGAAGCAATACCCTGCCTTCGATGCTCAGGATCCACAGCCAAACAACAAATCATGTTCTTGTTGCGCGAAAAAAGAAGAACACCAATGATTGTTCCCTGGCTTTTGACGCATAATGCCTGTTTTTTATTCATGAACTTCAGTACGGTTTGTTTATGCTCCTCTATACACTCTTCCGTTTCAAGTCCCGGAAAATTCCAACTGACCTTTCTAACAAGCTGCATCCACGAATTGATACAGGTGCTTTTTCCAAACACGGCTTCCATCTCATTTACCTCTACAAATTATTGTTTATCGCTCTGTTATTATACAATAAATAAACGAACCGGTAAAGCAGAAGCGCACTCACCTTGCTGCAAGGTATAGTGTGCTATACTTATTATTTTGTGGTAAAATCCTTATGGGAACTACGGTAACGGCGCGTTTGTTTTTTTGCAATCTTCCGCAACTGCGTGCAAAGCACACCATATCGCTCTGCAATGCGAGCTTATCTCACTTGCGCACAGCGCAAATATTGCTATAACTAACGTGTAATAAACCGTGCCTTAGGCACAATTATGCGACGGCATCGTCGCTTTTTGTCGTTGCGTCGCTGACGACGTGTACGTCGAGTTGGTTGAAAGGTATCGTGATACCGTTTTCGTCAAACGCTTTCTTCACGTTTTCAATCATATCGAAATTGACCGTCCAATAGTCAGCGTTTTTGCACCATACTTTTGCGGAAATATCAATGCTGCTCGAACTTTGTGCCGATACGCGAACGGACGGTTCGGGATCTTTGAGAACAAGCTCGTTGGCATCGCAGACTTTTCTGATTATGGTTTTTGCTTTTTCAAAGTCATCCGAATAGGATATTGAAAATTTGAGGTCCACTCTGCGCAAATCTTTTTCGGAGAAATTTACGACTTCGCTGGTGGAAAGTTTACCGTTTGGCAGATACACGACCTTGTTGTCCGTTGTGCGAAGCCTGGTGTGGCAAATGCGAATATCCTCGACTGTCCCCTCATATCCGCATGCCTGAATGTAGTCGTCGTCCTTGAAAGGTCTTGTAATGAGGATAAGCACGCCGCCCGCAAAGTTTGAGAGTGTGCCGTTGATTGCAAGTCCTACGCCGACGCCCAACGACGCTATCAGTGCTGTGATTGCGCTCGTGTCGATACCCACATAACTTATAAGTCCCAACACAACAAGCACTTTAAGTCCCACTTTTACCACGTAACTGACGGTTTTGTAAATCGTTTTGTCGATTTTTTTGTTTTCCTCAACCTTTTTATCGGCGCGCTTTGCGATTTTTTTGCTCAGCCAATTGATGAGCGCAAACGACACGATCATAATCGCAATCGCAATGAGCAACTTGATCCCTGTGTTTGTGAGCCAGTCCTGCACGGTTTGCCACACTTGTTGCCAATCCATAATGTAAATCTCCTGTATTTTGAAGTTTTCTTTGTATAAACGCAAATAGATTGCGCATCGACAAGTGATTATACCCTCAACCGCCGCTTTTAGCAACACAAAGTTTCAACTTGGCAAAAACAACTCATGAATACATCCGCTTGTTGTCAAAACGCTTGTTTTTCAACACCGATTAAATTATTAAGAAATCCGTACCAACCGGCACGGAATAAGTTAAGAGTGCTTTCTATTGTTCGGGAATCATAACTTCGTCATATCGAGGGCTATACAAAATTTTTATATTTCGATCGACATATTTCTTATAAACCGCATTATATCCGTCGATCTGATATAGAAACGTATTTTGTTTTTTGAACCGCTTCTTCGCACAAATTGTTGCTTGTCATAAAAAAACGATACCGAAATCTTTGCACCAAATGAATTTCTTCTCTTGTTATCATTTTGATTGACGGCAGACCAGCGCATATTCATTATACTGGGATCGTCAAACGATCTATAACAATATGCGTCAAGTAGTACGGCATCGGCAAGCCATAACTTGATTTTTTTCTTGTGATTCACTACTGTATAAATTGGATACATATATAAAAACAAAACAGCGAGTATTATTAATGCATAAATTACAATTTCCGCAATTCTCTCTGAATTAATAATTATCATAACCCCACTTGCTAGTATACCCAAAAAGCAAATACAAAGCAAAATTAACAAAACGATAAACTTTGGTTTCGAAATATTCTTTCCTCCCGATAATGTGGCTCTTATATCGTTTTCGGTTATATTGTTTTTCTCCATTGTTTTGTTGTGTTTGAGATTTTGATTGTTTCGATATATATGCTATTATATTGTCAATATGTTAAAATGTTCTTTAATAATTTAATTATACAATAACATCTTCTATAATGTCAATAGCAACCGAAAACCGACAAAACGCATAGTCCGATTGCATTTTGTAGAAACCGTTGTACTCGCCGAGAGCGGAATTGGCGTAGACCATAGAGAACAAGATTCTCGAAAAATCGAACATTGCGATGCCCGTGGACAACTCGCCCATGTCTATAAGGCAACACTCGCCGTCTTGCACCATGATATTGTTGATATTGAGGTCGTCGTGCACGCAACCGTCGCTGTCGGGAACGAGGTCGAGAAAGCGATGCAGATACCGTCTTTCCTCTTCGCTGACACCCGTGATGTTTGCTTGCGCTGCTGCTTTTTGCGACACGAAACAACGTTTCGTGTCGCTACGCCTTGCGGCTTTTTTTACAGCCTGCGCAAGCCGTTTTTACCAGCTTGTATGAAAACAGCCGTCTTGTCGACGGCTGTTTCATTGTGTTTACGCTCTGGGGTTCTTGATGTTTGCTTGCGCTGCTGCTTTTTGCGAGACGAAACGCTGTTTCGTGTCGCTGCGCCTTGCGGCTTTTTTTACAGCCTGCGCAAGCCGTTTTTACCAGCTTGTATGAAAACAGCCGTCTTGTCGACGGCTGTTTCATTGTGTTTACGCTCTGGGGTTCTTGATGTTTGCTTGCGCTGCTGCAAGGCGTGCGATAGGCACTCTGAAGGGGGAGCAAGACACGTAGTCAAGACCGATTGCGTGGCAGAATTCGATGGAGGAAGGATCTCCGCCGTGCTCGCCGCAGATACCACAATGCAAATGATCGTTTGCACCTCTGCCGAGTGTGACTGCCATCTTCATGAGTTTGCCGACGCCGGCGGTGTCAAGACGTGCGAACGGATCGGACTCGTAAATCTTTGCTTGATAGTAACTGGGCAAGAACTTGCCTGCGTCGTCACGGCTGAAACCGAACGTCATTTGCGTGAGGTCGTTCGTACCGAAGCAGAAGAAGTCTGCCTCTGTTGCGATTTCGTCCGCTGTGAGAGCCGCTCTGGGGATTTCGATCATCGTGCCGACTTCGTATTTGAGATCGACGCCGCTTTCTTTGATGACTGCGTCGGCGGTTTCTACAACGGTCTTCTTGCAGTATTTAAGCTCTTTGACTTCGCCGACGAGCGGGATCATGATTTCGGGCATAACCGTCCAATCGGGATGACGTTTTTGGACGTTGATAGCCGCCTTGATGACCGCTTTGGTTTGCATAACCGCGATTTCGGGATAAGTGACTGCCAAACGGCATCCTCTGTGGCCCATCATCGGGTTGAATTCATGCAAGCTGTCGCAAAGAATCTTAATTTCGGAAACGGATTTGCCTTTTGCTTTTGCAAGAGCTTCGATATCCTTTTCTTCGGTGGGAACGAACTCGTGGAGCGGAGGATCCAAGAAACGAATGGTTACGGGCATGCCTTTGAGAGCTTCCATAAGACCTTCGAAGTCTGCTTGTTGCATAGGCTCGATTGCGTCGAGAGCTTTGACGCGCTCTTCAACGGTTTCGGAGCAAATCATTTCACGGAATTTGTCGATTCTGCCGGGGCCGAAGAACATGTGCTCGGTACGGACAAGACCGATGCCTTGTGCGCCGAGTTCTGCAGCTCTTTGTGCGTCTTGGGGAGTATCAGCGTTGGTGCGAACGCCAAGTGCTTTATACTTGTCTGCGAGCTTCATGATTCTTCCGAAATAACCGCTGTTGGGATCTGCGGGAACGGTCTTGATGATCGTGTCGTAGATGTTGCCCGTCGAGCCGTCGAGTGAAAGGCCGTCGCCTTCGCGGAAGATCTTTCCTGCGAGTTCAAAATATTTTTCTTCTTCGTGCATCTTGATGTCGCCGCAACCGGAAACGCAGCAGGTTCCCATTCCGCGAGCAACAACCGCCGCGTGAGAGGTTTGACCGCCGCGAACGGTGAGGATGCCTTGTGCATATTTCATACCTTCGATGTCTTCGGGAGAAGTTTCGAGTCTGACGAGGACGACTTTCTTGCCTGCCTTGCCTTCTTTGACTGCGTCTTCAGCCGTGAAAACGATCGTGCCTGCCGCAGCACCCGGAGATGCCGCGATACCTTTGCCGACGATGTCTGCTTTGTCCGCTTCTTTGAGTGCCTTTGCGTCAAATTGCGGATGGAGCAACATATCGAGAGTCTTTGCGTCGATTTGGAGGAGTGCTTCTTGCTCGGTGATCATACCCTCGTCGATGAGGTCGCAAGCGATGCGGATTGCAGCCGCTGCGGTACGTTTACCGTTTCTGGTTTGAAGCATATAGAGTTTCTTTTGTTGAATGGTGAACTCCATATCTTGCATATCTCTATAGTGATTTTCCAAAATCTTGCAAACGTCTTGGAATTGCTCGTACACTTCGGGAAGAACTTCTGCCATTTGAGAAATGGGCATCGGGGTGCGGACACCCGCGACGACGTCTTCGCCTTGTGCGTTCATAAGGAACTCACCCATAAGACCGGGTTCGCCGGTTGCGGGGTTACGCGTGAAAGCAACACCCGTGCCGCAATCGTCGCCCATGTTGCCGAATGCCATCATTTGGACGTTGACTGCCGTGCCCCAGCTGTACGGAATGTCGTGATCCATACGGTAGATGTTTGCGCGGGGGTTGTCCCAGCTGCGGAAAACCGCTTTGATTGCTTCGAAGAGTTGTTCCTTGGGATCGGACGGGAAAGGTTTGCCGATCTTTGCTTGATACTCTGCTTTGAACTTGCCTGCGAGTTCTTTGAGGTCGTCTGCGGTGAGTTCGACGTCATAGGTGACGCCTTTTTTCTCTTTGAGTTCGTCAATGAGAGCTTCGAAGTACTTCTTGCCGACTTCCATAACGACGTCGGAGAACATTTGAATGAAACGTCTGTAGCAGTCCCAAGCCCATCTGGGATTGCCGGATTTCTTTGCCAAAACTTCCACAACGTCGTCGTTGAGACCGAGGTTGAGGATTGTGTCCATCATACCGGGCATGGACGCTCTTGCGCCCGAACGAACGGAAACGAGAAGCGGATTCTCTTTGTCACCGAATTTCATGCCCGCTTTTTCTTCGAGCTTGGTGATGTTTTCCATGATTTCCGCTTTGATGTCGTCGTTGATTTGTCTGCCGTCCTCATAGTATTGAGTGCATGCTTCGGTCGTAATAGTGAAACCGTAAGGAACAGGAAGACCGATGTTGGTCATTTCTGCGAGGTTTGCGCCCTTGCCGCCGAGAAGTTCACGCATTTTTGCATTGCCTTCGGCAAACTGATAAACGTATTTTTTGCCCATTTAGAATTCCTCCTAAAAGATTTCTTTATATTCATTGACTATGATAACAAAAAACGCTTTTTTTTGCAAGAAGTTTTATAATGTTGCAGAAATATTTTATACTGTCTCTTATACACATCTCCGAGCCCACGAGACCGTACTAGATCTC
>ENA-OYAY01000369-OYAY01000369.1-human-gut-metagenome-genome-assembly--contig:-NODE-369-length-9483-cov-5.772592_pt1 | contig 9483 bp, 8 predicted proteins | sample MGYA00244522_ERZ652829 | MGnify/ENA primary metagenome ERZ652829 (study PRJEB26926, sample SAMN06164481) | human gut metagenome | biome: ENVO:00009003; feature: ENVO:2100002; material: ENVO:00002003...
CGAGATCTAGTACGGTCTCGTGGGCTCGGAGATGTGTATAAGAGACAGGTCCTCGACGCGCACCCGCTTGTCGATCTCTTCGAGCAGGTCGTCGATCTGGTTCTCCGTGACGCGCACTTCGAGCGGCGGATCGACCAGCCCCGTGGGGCGGATCAGCTGTTCGACGATCACGCCCTCGCTCTTCATCAGCTCGTAGTCCGCGGGCGTGGCGCTCACGTAGATCGACGTGCCCTGCAACTGTTCGAACTCCGAGAAGGTCAACGGGCGGTTGTCCTTGGCCGCCGGGAGGCGGAAGCCGTACTCCACGAGGTTCTCCTTGCGGGCGCGGTCGCCGCCGAACATGGCGTGGACCTGCGGCAGGGTGACGTGGCTCTCGTCCACGAAGAGCAGAAAATCCTCCGGGAAATAATCCAGCAGGGTGGTGGGCATACTGCCCGGCGCACGACCGGACAGCACTGCCGAGTAGTTTTCGATGCCCTTGCAGATACCCACCTCGTTCAGCATCTCGATATCGTAGTTAGTGCGCTGGGCAATGCGCTGTGCTTCGATCAGCTTGCCCTCGGCGGTGAACTGTTTGACCTGCGCATCGCACTCGGCGCGGATCTTTTCCAGCGCAGCGGCCTTTTTTTCCGCGCTGACGATATAGTGGCTGGCCGGGAAGATGGCAACGTGCTTGACCACGTTCTGCTTGGAGCCGGTCAGGGGGTTGAACTCGGTAATGCGGTCGATCTCATCCCCGAAGAACTCCACCCGGATGGCAAGCTCGCTCATATAAGCCAGATAAATGTCCACCGTGTCGCCATGCACCCGGAACTTATTGCGCACAAAATTCACGTCGTTGCGCTCGTATTGCAGGGTGACCAGCTTTTTGCACAGCTCGTCCCGCTCCATTTGCATCCCGGGGCGCAGACTGATGACCATGCTGCGGTAGTCGATGGGGTCGCCCAGCGAGTAGATACAGGATACTGATGCCACAATAATGACGTCCCGCCGCTCGGAAAGCGCCGCCGTAGCCGAGTGGCGCAGGCGGTCGATCTCGTCGTTGATAGCGCTGTCCTTTTCAATATAGGTATCGGTGCTGGGAATGTAGGCCTCCGGCTGGTAGTAGTCGTAGTAGCTGACGAAGTACTCCACCGCATTGTTGGGGAAAAACGAGCGGAACTCGGTACACAGCTGTGCCGCCAGCGTTTTGTTGTGCGCCAGCACCAGCGTGGGGCGGTTGCACTGGGCAATGACGTTGGCCATGGTAAAGGTTTTGCCGCTGCCGGTCACGCCCAGCAGGGTCTGGCAGCGGTCACCCCGCTGCACCCCCTCCACCAGCTGCGCGATCGCCTGAGGCTGGTCGCCAGTGGGGGCATAGTTCGACACCAGTTCAAATTTTTCCTCTGCCATCGTTTTCTCCCTTCCGTGCGTATAACCACAATCCGTTGTTGCTTCAAGTTGTATTATAGCACGCACATTTTATAATGTAAACAGTTTTTTGTTTTACGGCCAGAACAGCGTGCCGGTCTTGAAATCGTAGATAGGCAGGCGGTTGGCGTCCCGCATGGAAAAATACTCGGTGTCGGTCAGGATAAAGTGGTCCAGCAGGTGCACATTTACCAGCCCCAGCGCCCGGGCAATGCTGCCGGTAGCGTCCATATCCTCCAGCGAGGGCAGTGCCACCCCGTTGGGGTGGTTGTGGCAGAGCACCACGGCGTCCGTGCCGCCCTTGATGGCGGCTGCTACCACATTTTTGATATCCAGACTGACCCGGTCGGAGGTACCCTCCCGCAGCCAGACGGCGGCGCGCACCCGCTTGCGGCTGTCCAGACTGACCAGCATGGCGCGCTCATAGTCCGACCACGCAAATTTTGCCATCAGGTAGCTGCCCATCTGCTCGGTGGTCTTGATGCAGCGAGTGGTGCTGGTGCGGCTGCGGCCATAGTACCGGCTGATCTGAGGCAGCAGATGCAGCATCCGGGCAGTAGAGGGGCCTACGCCCTCCACGGTGCACAGTTCCTCCTCACTGGCCTCCAGCACCGCCGCAAAATCCCCGAACCGATCGATCAGGTCGTGGGCGATGCCGTTGGTGTCCCTTTGGGCGTTGGTCAGGTAAAGCACATATTCCAGCGCCTCGTGCTCGGCCAGACTGTCCAGCCCGTAGCTTTGCACCCGCTCCCGCATCCGCTGGCGATGTCCCTTGTGCCGTTTATTCTCTGCCATGGCGGTACTCCTTTTTCTATGTTCTCTCCTTATAGTACCCATTTTGCGGCGCAAACACAAGCGTTCTGCAAAAATAACCCGGATTTTGCACCGGAATGCGCGTTGACTTCCCGCCCCGCCTGTATTACTATAAAAGCATGATTCTGACAAAAACGATGAGGATAGCTTTATGAAACAATTTACTGCCACCGCCAACGATGACGGCGTGCGTCTTTCGCGCTTTGTGCAGAGCGTGACCCGCGATTTTCCCACCAGCCTGCTGTACAAGAGTTTCCGCAACAAGCGGGTGAAGGTGAACGGCAAAAAGGCCGCACCGGAGTACCGTTTGCAGGCGGGAGACCTGATCGAGTTGTACATCAACGACGAGTTCTTCCCGCCCGAGGGCGCAAAGCCGGTGCAGAAGGCTGCCCCCAAAAAGCAGCCCAATCAGCCCAAGGTGACGGTCATCTACGAGGACGAAAATCTTGCGGTGCTGTACAAGCCTACCCATCTGCTGTGCCACAGCGACCGCACCGGCGATGCCAATCTGGTGGATGCCTTTACCCAGTACCTGACCCAGAAGGGCGAATACGATCCCCACGGCGAGAACCGCTTCAAGCCCGGCATCTGCAACCGGCTGGACCGCGGCACCGAAGGGCTGGTGATCGCCGCCAAGAACTACGCCGCCCTGCGGGACATGAACGAGATCATCCGCACCGACCTGCTGAAGAAGGAGTACTACACCATCACGGTGGGCATTCCGCAGTCCGGGCGGTTCACCGCATGGTGGGAGCACGACGAGAAAAACAACAAGGTCAGCATCCACGCCCATCAATCGCAGGACGAGCGCCGCAAGCAGATCATTACGGACGTGGACGTGCTGCGCACCGCAGGCCCCTTTGCCCTGTGCAAGATCGGCCTTGTCACCGGGCGCACCCACCAGATCCGTGCCCATCTGGCCTATCTGGGCAAGCCGGTGCTGGGCGATATCAAATACGGCAACCGCAAGATGAACGAGCGTACCGGCACCAAGACGCAGGCACTGTGCGCGGTGCGCATCAGCTTTCTGGATGTGCCGGAGGAAAACACCCTGCACTACCTCTCCGGCAAGGTCATCAAACTGAAAGACCCCCAGATCCTGCAGCAGTTTGATGCACTGGATAAGAGCAAAAACGTATAACAATAAGACCGCTGTTTGCAACAACTGCAAGCAGCGGCCTGTTTTTTGCGCTATTTTCTTTTTTTGCCCCGTTCACGCTCGGCCGGGCAGCCAGACCGTTGTTTTTGCCCCGCAGGGGGTGTTCTGCCCAAACACTGCCGTGCCGCCATGGGCGGCGGCGATCTGCTGCACTACATACAGGCCAAGGATATGAGGCGCATTTTCGGCAGGCTCCGCAGCGTTCAGTGCCGCCAGAACGGCAGCCGGATAGCCAATACCGTCATCTGCCACGGTCAGGCAGAAGCGTTCCCCTACCTGCCGGGTGTGCACCGTAATGTTCACCGGCTTTGGGTTATGCCGGACGCTGTTGTTCATCAGGTTTTCCAGCAGCCGTGCCAGCAGCGCCTCATCCACCGAAAGCACTGTCTGCTCTGCTGGTTCTTCCTGTTCCAGTGTGATCTCGCAGCGCTCTGCCAGCGGGCTTTCGCAAAACTGCGCCACCAGCTGCCGGAACAGCGGCCCTGCACGCAGATCTTTCCGGCGCAGGGGTTGGGCACCGTATTCCAGCTTACTGGTCAGGTTCAGGTCATCAATGAGGGTGCGCAGCTTTTCGCACTGGATGCGGATACCGGCCGCTTTCTGCCGGGAGCTGTCCGGCAAAAGTGCATCCTGTTCCAGCTGCTCCGCCCAGCCTAAGATCAGCGCCAGCGGGGTGCGCACGTCATGGCTGACCCCTGCGATCCACTGGGTGCGGGCGTTGTCCCGCCGGGAAAGCATCTCATTTTTGGCTTGCAGCTGCGCCCCGGTCTGGTTCAGCTTTTCTGCCAGTTCCCCGGCAAAACCATCCGTAGGCAGTTGAACGGTCTGCCCCTGCGCCAGTGCTTCCAGACCGTTTGCCACGGTCTCCAGCCGCTTTGCCCCCCGCCAGCTCAACCAGAAGCAGAGAACCAGACCCAGCAGCAGCATTCCCAGCGCTGCTGCCGGGAGCACCCGCACCATGCTCAGGGCAAAGTCCGGTGAGCTGTAAATGCTGTACTTCCACAGGCTCCCCTTTGGCAGCCCGATGACGAACAGTCCGTAGGGTTCTGTCCAGCAGAACACCGGGTAATCCGCCAGATACCAGCGGGCAAATTTGGCGATATCGCCGGGAGTGTAGGCATGGTTCAGCTCCTGCGGCAGGCCGTAGCTCCAGCGGATGTTTCCCACATTGTCCAGTACCATCGCCCACTCGTAGCCATTCATCCACTCCTGCGGGGTGCGTTCTGCCCCAAAGGCAAGCCCTTCGGCGGTCTCCACCATGGAATCCGCGATCTCGCTGGAGGAGTACTCCCGCTGCGGCAAGCGGCAACTCTCCAGCCAACCCAGCCAGCCCAGCACTGCAACACCGGAAAACAACAGCAGCAGAACGATGCCCACCGCCGCCAGCACATACCGCCGGATCAGGCGCACAAAGGTTTTCATGCTTCTTCCCCCTTTGTCAGCTTATAGCCGATGCCCCGCACCGTCCGCAAAAACTGCGGCGCACCGGGTTCAGCTTCCAGCTTCTCCCGCAGATGCCGGATATGTACCCCCAGACTGTTCTCGTAGCCATAGTAATCTGCGCCCCAGACCGCCGCACAAAGGGCATCATAGGTAACGATGTGTCCCCGGTTCTCTGCCAATTTCCGCAGCAGCGCCAGCTCGGTAGCGGTCAGCGCCAGTGTTTTGCCCTCTGGCAGGGTAACAATAGCATCATTCAGGTCTACGCACCGCTCCCCCAGCTGCAAAGGTGCCGGTTTTGTACGGGACAGCTCTGCCCGGTACGCCCGCTGCAAAATATGCTGCACCCGCAGCAGCAGTTCCTGCATCAGAAAAGGCTTGGTCAGGTAGTCATCTGCGCCAAGCCCCAGTCCGAACAGACGGTCGGCATCCGCGTCCCGTGCAGAGAGGAACAATGCCGGGACATCCGCTTTTGCCCGCAGCGCCCGGAACAGCGAAAATCCATCCCCATCCGGCAAGTTGATATCCAGGATCATCAGCTCCGGCTGTTCCGCCGCAAAGCAGGCGCGGGCAGCGGCGCAGCTTTGGGCAGTTCTGATATGGCCATATCCTGCGCCCCGCAGCTGCTCACATAGCAGTGCCAGCAGCTCGGCGTTGTCATCCACGATGAGAAGCTTTGCATCATAAATGGTATCCATAAGGGCAGTTCTCCTTTCCCGCCTTTACTATACCACACTTTTTGCGCCGCAGCGGAAAACACCTGCAAATTTAAGGGGAAATTAAGCTGCGCTTCCGGTCAGTTTAAGGCAGCGGGTGTATTCTGGCATCGTTCCGAAAACCATGAATGCGAAAGGAGACCATTTATGAAACCTGTGATCGAGACCCATGCCCTTTGCAAAAGCTACCATAGCCGTCCGGTGGTGGATCATTTGAACCTGACTGTCCCGGAGGGCTGTGTTTACGGCTTTTTAGGCCCCAACGGTGCGGGCAAATCCACCACTATGAAGATGCTGCTGGGGCTTGTACACCCCACTGGTGGCAGTGTGGAACTGCTGGGGCACACCCTGAACGAAGCAAACCGCATTGCCCTGCTGCGGCAGACCGGCAGCCTGATCGAATCTCCCTCCGGTTACCTGCACCTGACCGCCCGGGAAAACCTTTCCATCGTGGCCGACTTGAAAGACGTGGACCGGAAGGACATCAGCCGGGTGCTGGAGATCGTGCACCTGACCAAAGACGCTGACCGGAAGGTGGGGCAGTATTCCCTTGGCATGAAGCAGCGGCTGGGCATTGCCATGGCGCTGCTGGGCAGCCCCAAACTGCTAATTTTAGATGAACCCACCAACGGTCTGGACCCGGCGGGCATTCAGGAGATGCGCAGTCTGATTGCTTCCATGCCGCAGACCACCGGAGCCACCGTGCTGATCTCCAGCCACCTGCTGGGCGAGATCGAGCAGATGGTGGATCAGGTGGGCATCCTGAACCACGGCAAACTGCTGTTCGAGGGTTCTCTGCAGCAACTGCAAAAGCACAGCCGGGGCGGCATTCTGCTGCGGGTGCTGGACGCACCCAAAGCCGCAGCCGTCCTGCAGCAGCAGGGAGTAAAAACCGCTGCACCGGCAGACCAGCCGGACACCCTGCAGCTGCCCCCGCTGCCGGACGAAGCGTTGGCGGCACTGGTCTGTACCCTTGCCGAAAGCAGCGTGGGTGTGGTTGGCCTGACGGCCCAGACAAAGAGCCTTGAGGACATCTTCCTCAGCCTGACCCAGACCAGCGGGGAGGTGGCGTAAGATGGCAGCTTTCCGTGCAGAACTGCAAAAAGCCCACCGTCGGCACGACCTTGCTCTCTGCCTGTTCATCCCCGGCATTGTTGTGCTATGGGTGGGCGGCCTTGCCCCAGCTGACCCGGAGGAGCTCGCCAACGGTTACAGTGCCCTGCTTTACAGCCTGCCCGTCATTGAAGCCATTCTGATGCCGGTGATGATGGCAGTGCTGGCCTCCCGGCTGTGGGATATGGAGATCAAAGGCAACACCGCAAAGCTGCTCTACACCCTGCAGAGCCGCCGCAGCCTGTTTGCAGGCAAGGCGGTCTTTGGAGTGCTGGAGGTGTTGTTGGTCACGGTGCTGGAGCTGGCCTGCGTTCCGGTGCTGGGGCGCGTTCATGGTTATACCGAAGCCTTTCCCACTGGGCAGCTATGCTATCTGTTCGTCTGCACGCTGGCTGTGGACGCAATGCTCTTCTTTGGAGAATTTCTGCTGATGCTGTGGATGGGCAATCCCCTGCCGGCGCTCTGCGTGGGCATTGTAGGGGCACTGGTGGGGCTGTTCTCTGCCTTTATGCCGCCGCTTGCCAGTTACTTTGTGCCTTTTGGGTACTACATCCCTCTGAGCGCCTACGAAGTGGCGAACTGGGACAAGGCTACCCACACTGTCACCTACGGCACCCGCTCCTTCAACTGGGGGCTGCTGGCCTTCACCCTTGCGCTGGGCGCAGTGCTGTTTGCCCTTGCGTGGCGCAAGGTACAGGACGAGGAGGTATAAAACCATGCTGAAACGCTGTATTCTTGCGGAGAACCGCAAACTCCACGCATCCCCCATCTGGGCAATGTTCTTTGTGCTGCCCATTCTTTCGGCCACCTACGGCACCTTCAATTATCTGCAAAATCTTGAGATCCTCACCGACGGCTGGTATAGCCTGTGGACCCAGCACACCCTGTTTTATTCCATGCTCTTCTTCCCTGCCATGGTAGCCACCTATGCTGCCTACTTGTGGCGGCTGGAACATCTGGGGCACAACTGGAACCTTATCATGGCAAGCCCCGTACCGCCGCTGGACCTGTTTGCAGCAAAGTTTGCGGTGGTGACAAAGCTGGCGCTTCTGACCCACGGTTTTGTGTTTGCGCTGTTCGTGTTCTGCGGCAAGGTATTTGCCCATCTGCCCGGGCTGCCACCGGTCACCTTACCTCTGTTTTTACTGCGAGGACTGCTGGGTGCGTTGGCTGTCATTGCCGCACAGCTGGTGCTGGCCATGGTCATCCGCAGCTTTGCCGTGCCCATTTTTCTGGGGCTGCTGGGCGGCATTACCGGCATCTTTATCAGCTCCAAGGGTCATGGGCTGTTGTGGCCCTATTCCCTGATGCAACTCGGAATGAACTCCAACAGAAGTGCGGATGCTCTGGCTGGCAGCTACGGGCTGTTTGCTTTCAGCTGCATCTTCTGGCTGGGGACGATGTTCCTTCTGGCATGGCTGCTTTTACGCCGGGAGGATGTGCGGGCGTAAGGCGCGACAACACGCAGGACGGTTTCTCAAAAACGTTCCTGTGACATAATTTTCGCATCGCTGACAGACAGAAAAAACCTCCCCATGCAGTTATCCTGCACGGGGAGGTTTTGTTATATGGGAATAGGGATGCTGCCTTAGCGCTTATACTTTGCGGCAGTCTGCAAACGCTGCATGGCACGGTCCAGCGCGATCTTGCTCTGGTAATATTCGTGCATGCTCTGCTTATGCTGCAAGCGTTCCTCGGCGCGGATGCGGGCGGCCTCGGCACGGTTCTTGTCGATGTCCTCCGGGTTCTCGGCGCTGTCCACCAGCACCATCACATAGGCGGGGGTCACCTCAGCAATGCCGTCGCCCACCAGCACATCCCGGGCCTTGCCGTCCACCACAAAGTGGAGGATGCCCATGTGCAGCGCCACCAGCACCGGGTTATGCCCGGCCTGTACGCCGTAGATGCCATCGCTGATGGGCAGGGTCAGATCCTCGCAGTCACCCTGATAGAACTCGCCGCTGGACGCTGTGATGCTCAGCATGAACTTGTTCATCAGACGGCACCGCCCTTTTCCTCAGCCAGCTTCTTTTCTGCCTTTTCGCGTGCTTCCTCCAGCGTACCTACGTTGAAGAATGCCCACTCCGGCAGGTCGTCCGCCTTGCCGTCCACAATGGCGGCAAAGCTGCGCACGGTGTCCTTCAGGGGCACATACTTGCCCTTGAGGCCGGTAAAGTTTTCGGCCACGGCAAAGGGCTGGGACAGGAATTTCTGCAGCTTGCGGGCGCGCATGACGGTCAGCTTGTCGTTCTCGTCCAGCTCGTCCATGCCCAGAATGGCAATGATGTCCTGCAGCTCCTGATAGCGCTGCAGAATGGACTGCACCTTGCGGGCCACGCGATAGTGCTCCTCACCCACGATGTCTGCCTCCAGAATGCGGGAGGTGGAAGCCAGCGGGTCCACAGCCGGGTAGATGCCCTGCTCCACGATCTTACGGGACAGCACGGTGGTGGCGTCCAGATGGGCAAAAGTGGTGGCGGGGGCGGGGTCGGTCAGGTCGTCGGCAGGCACATAGACGGCCTGCACCGAGGTGATGGAACCGTCCTTGGTGGAGGTGATGCGCTCCTGCAGAGCGCCCAGCTCGTTGGCCAGCGTAGGCTGGTAGCCCACGGCAGAGGGCATACGACCCATCAGAGCGGAGACCTCACTGCCGGCCTGCACGAAACGGAAGATGTTATCAATGAACAGCAGCACGTCCTTGTGGGTCTCCTCACGGAAGTACTCTGCCATGGTCAGGCCGGTCTCAGCCACGCGCATACGGGCTCCCGGGGGCTCGTTCATCTGGCCAAAGACCAATGCGGTCTTGTCCAGCACGCCGGAGGCGTTCATCTC
>ENA-OYAY01000373-OYAY01000373.1-human-gut-metagenome-genome-assembly--contig:-NODE-373-length-9428-cov-7.650699_pt1 | contig 9428 bp, 7 predicted proteins | sample MGYA00244522_ERZ652829 | MGnify/ENA primary metagenome ERZ652829 (study PRJEB26926, sample SAMN06164481) | human gut metagenome | biome: ENVO:00009003; feature: ENVO:2100002; material: ENVO:00002003...
TACAAAAGTAATATCACATTTTTAGAATGAAAGGGGGAGTTTATCGAATGCTTACTATATATCTCAGAATAGGGAGAAGTTTTGTTTTCATGGATACAAAGCTACTATCTTTTTGCCATTTTCAGATACAGATGACACAAAGCTTTTATTTTTTAAACACGAACAACGCAGATGATACGGATAAGTATAAAAAACAACTTCGTATCACCTCTGCGTCATTCGCATCTGAAAACAATCAGAATAAATCCCAAGTGCGTATATCATCACTCCAGTGATGGTCTTTCGGGAAAGGCTGTCCGCCCCATGCCTTGGCTTGTGTGCAAGGTTGTGCGGCATCTGTCCAGAACGGATGTGCGGCAGGAAGCCCCAGCGGAAGGAATGCCAGTGATGTCATATAAAGACTGCCGTTATTGGTGTACCAATCCGCCACATTGGGCTGACGGCCTGCAAAACCTATGGTCAGGAAGCTCGCCTCATTGAAGTTCTCGGCGTTGTCATACATCCGGTGCATCACAGAAGTCAGTGCGGCACGCGCCTGTCCGTTGCTCACCCCTTCGGGCAACTGCTGATACCAAGCCATCAGCGCCAAGGGTTGCATAGTGGCCAAACGGTAAGGAATGGAACGGCCGAATACCGGGAAAGTACCCTCAGGAGAAATCAAGCGTTCCAGTACAAGGCTGAATTTCCTAGCGCGTTTCAAGGCGCGGTCATAATATTTTTTATAATGAATACGAGTGTATTTCCCTGCATCCTTCATGCCCTGCAACGTTTCCAGATACATGGGATGGAAGACATAACTGCTATAATAGTCGAAAGCGAAAGAAGGGCCGTCCGCATACCAGCCATCTCCCGTGTACCATTCCTCCACCTTGCGGATAGCCGAATTGATACGGTATTCGTCACATTCCGTCCCTGCCTTTGCCAGGAAACTCTCGATGGTAGAAGAAAACAGCAACCAGTTGGTGTAAGGCGGATCTACCCGGCGCAATTGGGTAAATTCTTCAAAATAACGTTTCTTGGTAGTATCATCCAAAGGCATCCAGAGTTGGTCGTAAGCACGCAGAAAGCTTTCGGCCACGTATGCCGCATCTACCAAAGCTTGGCCGTGTCCTCTCCACAACAGATAGTCGGGATTGGCAGGGTCTACTGCATTGGCATAGCTTTTCAAAGCCCATTCACGAAGTTGCTTGCGCATCCGGCCTTCCTCCGTATCATCATCGGGAAGTGTCAGCCAGGGAGCGACACCTGCCATAAGGCGTCCGAAGGTTTCCATATAAGTCACTCCTTTGTTACGTCCATCCCAATTAGGACTCACCTCTACCAGCATATTCTTTTTCAGATTACCTTCCGCCATATTGCTCAGTACGGGAGCTGCCATCTTATAAAGCAAATTGCACCAGTAGGCACGATCCTGATTTTCAGGAGCTTCCAGATAACGAACATATTCACAAGCAGCCAACAGAAAAGCGCCTACCCCGAAATTAGCTTCAGAATCAGCATCGACTACTTGTCCCGGAATGGCCTTCTCACCAATCGGCTGTACGTAACCAATCTTGCCATTCTTCTGCAAAGCAGTCTTTGCCAAATAGTTCCATGCTTTATTTATCACCGGTTTATACACTGCCTCATCCAGATAGCCATTATTGATTCCCCAAAGGAAGCCGTAAGTAAAGAAAGCCGTTCCGCTGGTTTCCGGTCCGGGAGCATGAGTGGGATCCATCATGCTACGGGTCCAATAGCCTTCCGGTTGCTGGATAGCTGCGACTGCTTCGGCCAGTTTCACATACTTGTTTACGAAAAAAGAACGATGCTCGTAATCAGCGGGAAGATCTTTCAGCACCTTCGCCAGTCCGGCAAGCACCCATCCGTCACCACGTGCCCAAAAGTCCTTCTTTCCGCTGGAAGTCTTGTGTTTAGGATAAACATATTTGGCATCCCGATAATACAGGCCGGTTTCCCGGTCGAGCATGATACTATCCGAATATACAATATATTCATACAATTTATCCAAATAGAGATGATTACCCGTCACCTTATACAGTTTGGTCATGACAGGCATTACCATATACAGACCGTCGCTCCACCACCAGTAATCATGATTGGGTGTACTCATCTCATACTCCATCACTTCGCGGGCACGGGCTATCTTATAGTTGTCCGGAAGAATATTATAAAGGTCGATATACGTCTGAAAACAAACCTGATAATCTCCGAACAATACATATTCATCACTCTCACCGTAAGAGTATTTCCATTTAGACTTATCCTTTTCCTTGGCTCCCTTCCATTCATTGTGTATAGCCCAGGTTTCAGAATATGCACGGTAGTTTTCATTACCGGTCAGAAAGTATGCCTCCATGTTTCCGGTGTGGTAAGCGGCATTGTCCCAAAACGAACGGACTTCGGGCTTGTTATGCGTTTGCCAATAAGTGTTTACCTTGTCTATAATCCCCCGTACTTCCTTGGCTTCGGAAGAAGGTTTGGCGACAACCTGCATGGAAAGCAGCAAGGTACCTGCACAAACAAGGGTTTGTTTCAATAATTTGTTCATCATATTAATAATTTATCAATTTGCCAATTTACTAATGTACTAATGTGCTTGCGCTATATGCCGCATGGTCATTGGCAAATCAGCACATTATTTACAATTCCAACACATAAACCATTTGCGGTTCTGTTTCCACCTGCTTCTCGCCATCTCCCTGTCGGGTATCCTGTACATAAATATGAAGTTGCTTCTTCATTTTCCATAACTCCGTGTCATGACTGGGTTCCCACGCATTTACGGCAAAATCCGTCAGGTCTTTCACGCGCCATTCACCAAACTGTACGTCTTTGGTATAGTATATGGAAACTTTGCTTCCACGTTCCTGGTCACGGAACAGATAGTACACTTCTCCATTGTCCACCACCATCCGGGGACGGGACATGGGAATCATCTTGGTTCCTCCCCCTTTGAGCGAGAAAGGGGTCTTGCGTTCGGAAACCTGTCGGTTGTGCCAGTTCACACCATCGTGCCAAACGATGCGGTATTGGGGAACATCACTATCGGGATTGCGCCAGTAGGTAGCGATGTACGGATGACCTCCGGCATCCGTACTCATACTGGTCTGGTTTATCAGTTCGGCATTCTGAGGAATACGGCAGGCATATTCGGCATTGCCCAAGCGGATAGGAAGCTCATATTTCTGTCCGTTGGTCTTATACCAGGTTTTACCTCCGTCAAAAGAACGGGCGTAGCATAAATCATGATTGGTTTCCACATGCCAGGTTTCACGCCACACCCAGGAAAGATGGATGGTTCCTGATTGGTCCACATACAACTGCCAATAGGCATTCCGCTCGTTTTCTCCATCTACAAGGACATCCTGCACACGCTCCCACTTACGGGATTCCACATCATATCGGTTCATTACCATATTTCCTCTTCCGGAAGCGCCCGAGCGATATACAAAAAGCAAACCGCCATCAGCCAACAAATGAAATTCAGGATAGGTCACATCTTCTTCTTCATTGCCTATCATCGGCTCTTTATCTCCCAAAACAAGTGTATCGGGGGCAATGCTGCGGCAATAGTTCAGTTTATGTCCGTGGTGGTCAAAAGAAAGATGAAGATAGCCGTCGCCGTCCACCATCATACTGATAATGTTATGTGCATCTTTTACATGTCCTTTGTATTGGGTACGGTGCAAAATCCATTCCCCAGTGCCCAGACGGCGTTTGCCTAACATCAGCCATCCTTCAGCGTCATAATAAGAAATGTATTGTGTGTTTCCATGCGTCACAATGGAGTTATTACGGAATACAGTAGTATTTACCGAAGTACTGCTAAAGCCTTTCCCCACTTCAACCAGACGTTGGGCACGAACAGAAAAAGCCACACAGCATAATGCGATTAGTAGAAATAAGTTCCTCATAGCAATTCTATTGATAACATTGCAAAAGTAACTGATTTCTGTAATAACACGGGATAATAATTCGGCAGGAAGGAGTCAGAAAACGGTCAAAACCGATTATTATATCTATTTTAAAGAAAAATTCAGAGAAATAATAAAGAAGAAAGATTCTATGATTACATTTACCATAGAGGCAGACTATATGAAGGATCATTCCCCAAAGGATCTTTACCATTCATGTTTCCATGCAGTATATATAGAAATCCCACCTGGGTGGAATGGGCATTTCACCTAGGTGAGAGCGTAGTTCCACCTTTGTGAAATGGCAGTTCCACCCAGGTGGGACAATATACCTATACAGGTGCAAACAGCACATTTAATAGTTACTTTGGACTTTTGACACATTCATCCTCCTACTGTGAATGAAACTGCCAACCGGTTAACTATAATATTTCCTGAAGCTGGCCCAACTTCATACTGTTGGAACCTTTAATCAGAATATAATATCCTTTCGGCTTATATCTTTCCAACGACTCTTTCAATGCAACCACATCTTGAAAATGTTCAAAGGACGGAATCACTTTGCCAAACTCCTCTCCTGCCAGAAGTACCCGGTCAAATTTACATTCATCCAGGTAATCCGCAATCTTCTGATGTTCCTCATGACTGGTTTCTCCCAGTTCTTTCATATCACCCAGAATAACCATTTTATGAGCGACATTCATCAACCGGAAATTCTCCAAAGCCGCCATCATACTGGTAGGATTCGCATTGTATGCATCAACTATCAGTTTATTATCCGTGGTTTCTGTCAATTGCGAGCGGTTATTATGAGGAACATACGCCTCCAGTGCCTCACAAATCTGCCGAGACGGTACACTGAAGAACCGGCCCACCGTAATGGCGGCCAATGCATTCTTCATGTTATAACTGCCGATAAGGTGGGTATTCACTTCGAACTTCTGTCCCTCGTGTTCCCATTCAAATGAAAGAAACGGAGCACAAGCGCCCAGCTTGCCGCTGATATAAAGTCCCTCTCCTCCTTCCATACCATAACAAATACGGGTAAGGCCCTGAGAGATAGCTGTGAGATACTCATTGTCCTTGTCTATGAAAATAATATGCTTGCCATTGTAACGCAGATGCTCATACAACTCACCTTTAGTCTTGATGACCCCTTCAAAAGACCCGAAGCCTTCCAAATGCGCCTTACCCACATTAGTGATCATACCGTAATCCGGTTCTACAATACGGGTCAGTGCCTTGATTTCACCCGGATGGTTCGCTCCCATCTCGATGACAGCCAGTTCATGCTCGGGAGTCAGCCTCAGCAAAGTCAGAGGAACACCGATATGGTTATTCAAGTTACCCTGTGTATAAAGCACTTCATATCTTTTTTGCAGCACTGAGGCTATCAATTCCTTGGTAGTAGTCTTCCCATTGGTTCCCGTGATGCCGATGATTCGGGTACCCATTTTATGCCGGTGATAATTAGCCAGTTCCTGCAATGCTTTCAAGCAATCGTCTACTAACAAGATACGCGGATGCCCATCGGCGGCATATTCTTTTTCATCTACTACGGCATACTGGCAACCCTTTTCCAGCGCCTGAAGCGCGTATGCATTTCCATTGAATGTTTCCCCTTTCAGAGCTATGAACATAGAACCCTCGGGGCAGTTACGGCTGTCGGTAGTTACCTTGCCGCATTCCGTAAAACACTTATATAAAGCTGAAATATCCATCTTTCGCTTTGCTTTTAAATTAAGTTGCAACAAAGATAACTGAAAAATAGTTCATGAAATAACAAAAACTCAAGAATTGTGCGTACTTTTGTACGACCTAAATGACAAGCCGTAAACAATGGAAACCAAAACCGTCAAATATATTAATGTTAATGGGAAACTGATGGATCTCTCCCATCCGCAAGTAATGGGAATCCTGAATGTTACACCCGATTCTTTCTATGCCGGCAGCCGACAGCAAACGGAAAAAGATATTATCAACCGTACCTCCCAAATAATAGAAGAAGGAGCTTCCATCATTGATATAGGTGCCTATTCCTCACGTCCCAATGCCGAGCACATCAGCCCCGAGGAAGAGATGCGCCGTCTGCGTACCGGACTGGAAATCATCAATCGCTATCATCCCGGTTGTGTGGTGTCCGTGGACACTTTCCGTGCGGATGTAGCCCAGATGTGTGTAGAGGAGTACGGAGTGGCAATCATCAATGACATTGCCGCCGGAGAAATGGACCCGCAGATGTTCAACATGATTGCCAGGCTGGGAGTACCTTATATTATTATGCATATGCAAGGCACGCCGCAAAATATGCAAATGAATCCGCATTATGACAATCTGTTGAAAGAAGTCTTTCTCTATTTCTCGGAAAAAGTACAGAAATTACGCGACTTAGGAGTAAAAGATATTATTCTGGACCCTGGTTTCGGTTTCGGAAAAACAGTGGAACATAATTACCAGTTGATGAATCATTTGGAAGAATTCAGCCTGTTCGAACTACCGTTACTGGTCGGTATATCACGTAAATCAATGATTTACAAGCTGCTAGGCGGAACCCCTGATGATGCCTTGAACGGAACAACAGTGCTGGATACCATTTCCCTACTAAAAGGAGCGGATATTCTCAGAGTGCACGATGTAAAAGCTGCTGTAGAAACCGTGAAGATAGTACAGAAGATGAAAGACTCCGCTGCCTTTTAATTCTTAATTTTCAATTTCGAACTTCAGTTCGATTCTATCTCACTCAGCTCCAGCCAGCGCAATGTTTTTTCGTCAATCAAGTCCGACAATTCCGGCAAACGTTTCGACTTCTCCGTCAGTTCGTCCACAGACAAAGTACCGCTGCACAAAGCCTCTTCAATTGCATTCTTTTCGGTTTCCAGGTCAGCTATCTCCTGCTCCAATTGTTCAAACTCGCGTTTTTCCTTAAAAGACATGCGCCGCTTTTCGTTCAGACGCACCTTCGCCGTCTTGTCCTCCTGAGCCTTGGCGGCTTCTTTCTCTTTCTCCTTTTCCTGATGGACTTTCGCATCTTTCCAGTCGCGATATTGTGTATAGTTGCCGGGAAAGTCGCGGATGTCCCCTTGTCCGTTGAACACTAACAGATGGTCTACCACTTTGTCCATGAAATAACGGTCGTGGCTCACCACAATCACGCATCCTTTGAAATTCTGCAAATACTCTTCCAGCACATTCAGCGTCACAATATCGAGGTCATTGGTCGGCTCATCCAGCACCAGGAAGTTGGGATTGCGCATCAGGACCGTACACAGATAGAGGCGGCGGCGTTCTCCCCCACTCAGCTTGTAGACATAGCTGTGCTGTGTCTCGGGAGTAAACAGGAAATGTTGCAGGAATTGCGATGCCGTCAGCTTCTTGCCGTTGCCCAGTTCTATGACTTCGGCAATGTCCTGCACTACATCAATCACTTTCATCTGCTCGTCAAACTGCAAGCCGTCCTGCGAGTAGTAACCGAAGCGGACCGTCTCGCCAATGTCCAGCGTACCGCTGTCTGCCTGCTCCAACCCCATCAGTATCTTGATGAAGGTCGACTTGCCCGTACCGTTATTCCCTACGATACCCATCTTTTCGTAACGGGAGAAGATGTAAGAGAAATCATCCAGAATCTTCAAGTCACCAAAGGATTTGTACAGATGGTCTGCCTCGAATATCTTACTGCCTATATAAGAAGCCTTAACGTCCAGCTTTACATTGTCGTTGTTGAAACGCTGCTTTGCCACCTTCTCCAACTCGTAAAAGGCATCCTCCCGATAGCGTGCCTTGTGCCCGCGGGCTTGCGGCATGCGGCGCATCCATTCCAGCTCTGTGCGGTAGAGGTTATTGGCACGTTCTATCTCCACAGTCTTGGCCTCGATACGCTCTTGGCGCTTCTCCAGATAATAACTGTAATTGCCTTTATACTGATAAATCTGCCGGTTGTCTATCTCTACGATTTCGGAGCATACCCGGTCGAGGAAATAACGGTCGTGCGTCACCATCAACAAGCTGAGGTTATTCCGGCGGAGATATTCCTCCAGCCACTCCGTCATATCGAGGTCGAGGTGGTTGGTAGGCTCGTCCAGTATCAGCAAATCGGGTTCAGTGATAAGGGTATTGGCAAGTGCCACACGCTTCAACTGCCCGCCGGACAGATGTTTTACGTGCTGACTGAAATCACGTATTTTAAGTTGAGACAGAATCTGTTTCGCCTTCTGCTCGTACTCCCAAGCTTTTTCATGGTCCATACGCACCAGAATTTCGTCCAAGCCGGGATGCCCCTCCGTTTCCATGCAACGTTCATATTCCTTGATTAACTCGACAGTACTGTTGCCATGATGGAAGCACGCTTCGAGCACGGTCAGCTCTTCGGGATATTGCGGGTCTTGTTCCAGATAACCCACACGCAAATCACGACGGAAGGAAATGGTGCCATTGTCATACCCTTCCTTGCCGGAAAGGATATTGAGCAATGTCGTCTTGCCACTGCCGTTCTTGGCTATCAACCCGACACGCTGTCCCTCGGACAAGCCCAAAGAAATATTTTCGAATAGTACCAAGTCACCGAACGACTTGGTCAAGTTTTCCACCTGAAGAATTGAATTTACTGCTGCCAATGCTTTAATAGTTGAAAAATGAAAATTGAAAGTTGAAAATCACAGTACCGAGATGACCGGACCTTAGAACAAGGAGCTGTATATCTCCGGCAGATTCACTTTACCTCCTGCCTTTACTTTGCTCCAAACCAGCTTCATGGGGTCTATCCATTCACCGGTAGACGTGTTCAGCAATATGGGCGCTTCCCGGTTTCCGTCCACCAAGGTACGCCATTCCATACCGTCCACTTCATTGGCGAAAATAACACAAAGCGCGATGCCAAAAGCCAGCCATGCATCCTTCTTCTTAGGACCGATGTTGCTTTCTTCCATCATCTGCTGCATCTTGGCAATGTCTTCCTCGGCTCCCTGGAAATCCTTCTTCAACAATTCCTTTATAGTAGTATCCACCCACTCGTATGCTTCATTAATCTGGTAGATTTCCGAAAGGCGCACCGGAATTATCTCCGCTGGATACTTCACTCCATCCTTCCGCGTTTCCAGCGAAGCGATAATCTTCTCCGCTTCTGCAACCGGCTCTCCTTTCTTCACCGTAAACGAACATTCAAAGGCAACTTCATCCGCGCCCGTTATCCATAAATGGGAAGTATAGTACGCACCTTCTTCCTCGAACATCTCCTTACTATATGCACATTCCATCCGGCCTATCCTAACCGGAATGGCAGAGGAGTTTTCCCGTAACTCTTGCTTCACGGAGTCCTTGCCATATGTAGCATTCCCTTTGAAAGCCGAAATGCGAAAATTACCGGTCCACTCATTGGGGTTATAAAAAAGGAAAGAGCCTTCCCCGTCCTCGAATTCATTCCAGTCTGCCGGATAAGTCATGGAGAACCATGCCCCCGGAGAGATAAATTTCTTGCTTTGTTCCATATATCTGTCTCTTATACACATCTCCGAGCCC
>ENA-OYAY01000374-OYAY01000374.1-human-gut-metagenome-genome-assembly--contig:-NODE-374-length-9426-cov-7.765340_pt1 | contig 9426 bp, 8 predicted proteins | sample MGYA00244522_ERZ652829 | MGnify/ENA primary metagenome ERZ652829 (study PRJEB26926, sample SAMN06164481) | human gut metagenome | biome: ENVO:00009003; feature: ENVO:2100002; material: ENVO:00002003...
CTCCTGCAAGTTCTGGAAACGTGTTCCGGCACTCCAGTTCACATTCAGCTTTCTGGCGTGGATGGCAGGGTTGTAGGCGGCTGAGCTTTCGGCACCTATACTGTTGATGCTGATGGAGAAATCCCCCAAATCACCCAGCTGTATCTTCTGTCCTGCCAGAAGCTGTTCGCGCATGCAGTCCACTGCCATGGTGAGGATGGCCACGATGTCCGCACGCTTGTACACACAGCCGTGGCTGGCGATGTGCTCGGCAAAGCGGTTGATGTCCATCACTTCAGCATACTGTGCACTGGCGTAAGCCTTTTTTGCGGCATCCGCATCCATCGGATTGTTACGCATAACGATACTGTAATTTACCATAGTTTGTTAAAATTAAAAGTTGATAATTGAGAATTAAGAAACACGATTGCCGGAGGATGAAGTCAGCCACTGGTCACCGACCGCTGAAAGAACCCTATCTTTCACGTGTAAGATGCTATATCTTACGGCTGTAAGATTATAGATCTTTCGCCTTCATCGTCCCGACATTACAAAGATACGATGTGCGGAAAGGGCAATGACGCGATAAGGTGCGATAGGGTGCGGAATGGTCCGATTTGACGCGATTTGACGCGATTCGCTGTTCATAATGTTTGACGGTCTGCCGGAAAAAGGGTATATTTGTATCAAAACAAAACGAACATACATGGAGAATTTTCAGATAAGAAGTTACGGGAAAAGCGAACTGGCCCTGTGCTACAGTCCCGATATTACCGAGAGTGCCGCACGGCGCAAACTGATGCGCTGGATAGACCGCAAGCCGGGACTGATGGGGGCGATGCGGGCTGCCGGATACAATGAGCTGTCACACACTTTCCTGCCCCTTGAGGTGAAACTTATCGTAGAGGCGTTGGGGGAGCCCTGAGGATGCTGGAAGATCCACGGGAATGCCGGGGATTCTCCGGGAGCACAGGGAGATCCACGGGAATACCGGCATCACAACCGGAGATGCGAAACGCAGACGCAGACGCAGCAGACGCAGGTCCTTTTTTCTCACACACGCGCACGTACCTTATGTATGCATGTGCGCGTGTTTTCTTTGTTACCTTTGTTTTTTTGAGTAGACTCCTTTCCCTTTCACCATCACCATATCCAGCGCGCCTTTTTCCCTCAGGCGCTGTATCCAGCTGCGTGCGGTGTTGACCGGGATATTCAGCTTCTCCGCTTGCTCCATCACCATCTGTTTGGTGAATTCTTGCGGCAGGGCCGCATACAGCATCTCACGGTCCGCTATTCCCCGGCTGTTCAGTTCCGTACTTTTGTCCAGGAACGAAAGTATGTGCGTGGCATGAAGGTACAGGGGCTCGCACAAAGCCAGCACGGCACGGAAGTCCTCATCGGTGATGGACAGGTTATGCCGGGTGATGATACCGTCCTTCAGGTTTTCGGGGTTTATAGTGGGATCCGGTACGGCCAGCGAGGGAATTTCCAGACTGCGCAGCAGCGCCGTGATACACATCATGCGGCACAGGATGGTCCCCATACGCATCACCGAAGCAGACATCTCTTCGCCCGTCACTAGAGAAGAGCGGTAGAACAGGGCGCTGAAGTGCCCGTTGAACTCATCTTTCTGCTGCTGGGTGAATTTCAGGGTGAACAGTCCTTTCTTCTTCAGCTCGTCCCTGCTGGCCTTCCATTCGTGTCCCATCCGGATGAACTCTGCTTCCACGTCCAGTTCATCTTCGCCGAACTGGTCTTTCCATTCGCCTACACGGGGCATGTAATAGAATATGTTTCGCGAGAACTGTCCGTTCTCCGGCGAGGAGATGAGCGGCTTTATCTGTGCGGGCGTGCCCGAGAGGAGTACGGACAGGTAACAGGCGGTGGTTTCCTTGTATTCCCGGTCTGTGCGGCGGTTGTAGGACAGGCGGTCGTGGTCGAACGCCTTGCGCAGCGTGTCGCTCCAGTTGCCGAATTCCGTCCCTATGGCCGTCGATACGGTGTCCGCCTCGCTCTCGCAGATAATCCCCGTTCCGTCCGAGTCTATCAGGTTTTGCAGCAGTCCCGTGCCCGTGTTGTTGCCGGGGATGATGAACATGCGGTTGGGCGGCGCCACGGGCGGCTCCTTGTCCTTGCGTGCCTTCCCCAGCGCTTCGTAGGCTCTTAGCTCCTTGCGGTAAGCTTTCATGCTCTCCGCCACCTGCCGGCGTATTTCCTCGTGTATGGGCTCTATGAGTTTGCGTACCCATACCAGTACACTCTTCCCTGCGGCGGCATGGCCCGTGATGAAGGTCTGCAGGCAGGGATACTGCCATTTGTCCCCGTACTTGCAGCGTACGATGTGCGACAGTGAGGCGCCCAGCACCGTCATTGCTCCCAGCAGGAGCACATCATGCTGTGCCGGGGTCTTGGCAAAGGAGAGGATGCTCTTCAGCGGCTCGGGCCAGTCGTGATCTTGCGGAAAGTAGGGTAGGGGAGAGAGGGGTTCCGTTCCCTTCATTTCCTTTTCCTCTTCCTCGTGCTTCTTTTTTCCTGTTTCTTTTTCTTCATTCTCCACCTTATTATATCGCGCGCACGTGTGTGAGAAAAAAGGACCTGCGTCTGCTGCGTCTGCGTCTGCGTTTTTGTGAGAGGGGGCGACTCTCACTCCGCACATTTCCGCCAGGTGGAACACCTTCCCAGGTGGATGTCGCCCTTGCAGGTGTGCAGGGCGTTGCTGAACAGTTTCTCCGCCGCCGCACTGTCATGCTTGGGCGAGAGGCTGCACAGGCTCATGAAATCCGCACGGCCCGCCTCGCCGCAGTCCGTGGCGATGGCAAATGCCAGTTGGGTGTATTCCAGATAGGTGGGCGCGATGTCCGCGTGTGATGCCTGTACCGCCTCCGTCAGGCGGTGCAGTTCTTCCAAAAGATTGTTTTTGTAATGATTCATATTCCTTTTTATGTTAATTTGGTTTCGGTATAAGAATACCTCGTTTCTGAATAATTTTGAATAAGCGGCCCGTTGGCCCGTGTGCTGCTATGCCCGTTGGCCGCGTTCTGTTCCGCATGGGGATTGGCACATTAGCCCATGGGCGTCTTGACTCTCATCAAGGCCCTTTCGTCATGCGACAGGAAGCAGGCCCGCACCAGGTCTTTGCCCGAGTAGTCCACTCCTTTGCCCTTGTCTTTGTCCGAGCAGTCGCCATACCTCAGGCGGGCGTACTCCATCAGCCAGTAGATGTTCTCGGCCGCATTCTGTTTCACGTCGCTTGTCCGGCCGAGATCGTAGGGCACGAAAGCCTTCACGCCGTGTCCTCCGGGGCTTACGAACACCAGTTCGGGCAGCAGGAAAGGGTCGTCGAACAACTGCCGGCGCATCCTTTCGGCCTCCTCGCGGCTGTCCAGATGATCCAGGTCCAGTATGCTCAATCCCGAAGGAGCCAGCAGCCGGTCGCTCCGGCGGTAGCTGAAAGTTCCGCAGGGGGTGACGTATGGCAGGGTGCTCTGTTTCAGCCTGCGGTACTCCTTCTCGTCACCGTATGCGGCGGCTGCGGCTTCGGTCAGTTTCTTCAGCCGCGGGCTGCCGGTGACTATGTTCCATACTTCCTCCAAGGTCAGTTCCTTGTGAGGGACGAGCGTGGCAGGCGTCACGTTTTTCCCGTTAGCGTCCTTCACCGGCGAGATGGGGGGAAGGAAAAAAGATAGTTTACGTTCTTGATTCATGATTCGTTTTATTAAAAAAGTATTAATTTTGCATCCGCATTTTTTTTGCGTCCTCTGAATTTCTTCCCGAAGGTAGGAAGAACGGATTAAATGACGGGATGGAAGGTGTAACGGCTGCGAGAGGCCGGAAAGGTAGTATGACAAAAGACTTTTTATCGTGGGGAATACCGTTTTTATAAAGATTCCGGCATTGGCAATCAGTAGCTTATGCACGGGCCGTGTTAATGGGTTGCATCGTGGAAACGTGCCCGTAACCTCTTGTAAAGGCATCCTGCTTTTTCTTCTTTCAGTCCCATTGTGAAGTAACGTGAAAAAAAAGAGGTTTATTTAATATTTTACAACTTAAAACAAATTTAAAATGTCTAATGCAGAGTGCAGTTTCCCCAAATTGGGAGAGTTTTTAGAGTTATTGATGAATCGGTTGAAGATAACGAAGGTGCGTGTTCTCGGAGATGAGCATGTGGGGCCGGATACTTACGCCTCCCTAAAAAGGGGGTGGATTTGAAAGTGAGTTATTATATTCATTTTGCCGACCATCTGCTGAAAGCGAAGGGCGAGGAGGTGTTCCGCCGCGTAGTACAGGAGGGAGTGGATGCCTATATCAATAACTGGAAGCGGAAAGAGGCAGCCGAGGAAAAGGCGTACGAGCTGAAGAAACAGGCCGAAAAGCTGGAGGCGCTGAGGGAGAGGATGAAGCAGCATAAGGATATCCTGTAAGGCTGTTTTTTTCGTTTTCTTTTTGCTCTGTCATTGGGGAAGTGAGAGAGTCTGAATGAAAATGACCTGTTGTCTTGCTGTAGGGGGCGGGCCTGATTTGTCCGGACCGGCCGGTCACGGCCCATTTGCCCCCTACAGTAATCATGTGGCAGTTGCTCTGGAACTTCCGGGCAGTTTTCCCCTCTCCTGAGGCGGCTCTTTGTTCCTTTCTTAACATAATTGTCATATTCCGCCTAAAAAGTACCCTTTTCGTTTAAATAGTCTAATATAAATGCAATTTATATGAATTAAAGTTTTATCTTTGTCTTTCCTATTGGGAATGAAATACTAACTAATTAATTTAAATCAAAGGCAAAATTATGAGAAATCATCTAAAGCATTTCCTCCTGTTGGCAGTTCTGACAATCTGTTTCACTGCTACGGCTGTTGCGCAAGGAACAGTAAAAGGTAAAGTAGTAGATGCCGAGAACAATGAGCCATTGATTGGTGCCACTGTATCGGTCAGCGGTACGACACTGGGTACTGTAACGGATATTGACGGTAACTTTGTGTTGAAACTTACCTCTTCCAAGGCTACTCTTATATTCAAGTACTTGGGGTACAACGAAATTACGCATCAAGTAAAAGGAAGCAATACGATAGACTTGGGTGAGGTCAAGATGTCTCCTGATGCTATTGGTTTGGGTGAGGTCAGTGTTATTGCCTCTATTATAAAGAGTGACCGTCAGACCCCTATTCCTATTTCTAACGTGAAACTGGCCAAGATAGAGGAGAAAATAGGTAATCTGGAATTCCCCGAATTGCTGAAATCAGTTCCTTCGGTGTATGTAACCCGTGAAAGCGGTGGTTATGGTGATTCCCGTATCAATATGCGTGGTTTTGATTCGTCCAACCTGGGCGTGCTGATCAATGGTGTGCCCATCAACGGCATGGAAAACGGTAAGGTTTATTGGTCTAACTGGTCCGGTTTGTCTGATGTGAGCCAGTTTATCCAGGTACAGCGTGGTTTGGGTGCGTCAGCTTTAGGTATTTCTTCTGTGGGAGGAACCATGAATATGGTTACTAAAAGTACCGAAGCCCAGAAAGGCGGATCAGCTTATTTCGGTATCGGTAACGACGGTTTCCGCAAGTATTCGGTTTCTTTCTCTACCGGATTGATGGACAACGGATGGGCTATTACATTCATGGGGTCGCTGAATACGGGAGATGGTTACGTGAAAGGTACCAATTATGAAGGATGGACTTATTTTGGAAATATCTCGAAGGTAATCAACGATCATCATAAATTGTCATTGACAGCTTTCGGAGCTCCCCAGTGGCACAACCAGCGCTCTACCATGCACTATATCGAGGATTACAAGAACAGCCCCGACGGCGGACGTTTCAATAACGGATATGGTTATATCAACGGTGAAGCGGTAGGTAGCGGTTACGGCTATAATTATTATCATAAGCCCCAGGTTTCTTTGAATCATTACTGGACTATCGACGAGAAATCGACACTGACCACTTCTCTATACGGCTCAATGGCTACAGGCGGCGGACGCCGTGCCCGTGGCGCGATGAGCAATTGGCTGACTATTGATAACAACACCGGCCGCCCTAAAGACGGTGCGATGATGACTCCGGACGGTTTGTTCGACTACGAGCGTGCTATGGCTGCCAATGCGGCTTCTCAGAACGGGTCGCAGGTGATCTTTACCAATGCTGTCAATGACCATGACTGGTATGGCATGCTGAGTTCCTATAAGAATCATCTGACTGAGAACCTGACTCTTACGGGAGGTATTGACTTACGTTACTATAAAGGGTATCATACAGAGGAAATTGATGATTTGCTGGGTGGTGAGTTCTATCTGCAGACCTCGCCGCTGGCATTCCAAACCAAGAACCAGCTGCTGAAAGTGGGTGACAAGTTCAATTACTATAGCATTGGAGAGATATTCTGGGGCGGTGTTTTTGCACAGGCTGAATATAATACCGATAAGTGGTCGGGATTCCTGTCGGCATCATTGACCGAAGAGGCTTATAGATACGATGACCGTGGTGGTACGGATTCAAGATACTCTGCCACGGGTGCGGATAAACTGGACAGAGTGTCCAGCCTTCAGAATTTTCTGCCTTGGAGCGTGAAGGGTGGTTTTAACTATAAGTTCAATGACAACCACAATGTATTTGTCAATGCAGGATATTTTACCCGCGCGCCTTTCTTCAACTCTGTCTTTGCAAGCAATACGGCAGCTCCCGAAAAGGATGTACCCTACGAAAAGATTACTACGTTCGAATTGGGTTATGGATTTAGCACGGAACAGGTCAATATTGCATTGAATGGTTATTACACTCAATGGATGGATAAGTCCTTGCGCCGTAAGATCGGTCAGGAATATGCCAACCTTACAGGATTGGACGCAGTCCACATGGGTGTGGAACTGGAAGCGACTTACCGTCCTGTCAAGTCCTTTGAATTGAAAGGTATGTTCTCTTTAGGCGATTGGAAATGGAAAGATGATATTCATTTCACTATGTATGATGAAGCGAATAATCCTATCGGAACATACGACGCTTATCTGAAAGATGTCCATGTGGGTAACTCCGCACAGCTCACTTCCGCATTGAGCGCCTCTTGGGAACCGTTCAAAGGATTTAAAATCTCGGCCGACTACAACTTCTTCGGCAAGAACTATGCAGACTTCGATCCTCAGAACCGGGTGAATGAAGCAGACGCCGGTATTGACTCCTGGAAGTTGCCGGATTATGGTACGATTGATTTGGGTATGAACTATCGTTTCAATATCACCAAAGATATCCGTGCCATCGTATACAGTAATGTATATAATTTGACTAATACGGAATATATAGCCGATGCCAAGGACGGTACGAACCATGACTGGAAAACTGCATTGGTATATTACGGCTTCGGTACTACATGGTCTGCCGGTTTTAAAGTAATCTTTTAATCTCTAAAATAGTCAATAAATATGAAGTTAAAATATAATTTAATTGCATGGTCTCTGTTGGGATTCTTTGTTGCGGCATGTGATCCCATGGACGATATTTATAATGAAATCGATGCGGAAGGTACAACGAACACCCAGACGATGGCGGAATATGTACTGACTGATGCCGATTACGAAACGATCAGCTCTGCGGCGGCGAAGGCTGCCACTTCGGATGCTGAAAAAGCATTGGCGAATGCCGTCAAGACGGATAAGGCTTTGAACGAGTTTGCATCGGCCGAGAAGTATGTTCCTTCCATCATCGCGAAGATGCTGCCTTCATGGGGGAAAGGCTCTTCGGTAGGAGTGACCTATAACTATCAGAATACTCCTTCCGATTACGTACTGGAGTATAGGACAGTGACTAATACTTCTTTGGGTGATAAGGATTATGAGGCCCTGTGGGGCGAAGGCTCTCCCGTGAAGTTCCTGGCTCCGGCACATGCTCCGGCTACCGTATTGCCCGAGTGGCTGGCCGGTCAGTATAAGGATGCGGCAAAAGGTGATCTTGTGCTGGTAGATTACAAATATGACGATGTTGATCCTGAATTTACAGGGGAGGACTTGTACTCTCAGGACTTTGAGTCGGTTACGGCCAATGAGGATATCGTGTTGGAAGGCTGGGAGCAGGTGACTCTGAAAGGCGATAGAAAATGGCAGGGAAAAAACTATAGTAGTAATGGTTACGCACAATTCTCGGCCAATGGCTTTGAGGGTGAGGTGGATACTTGGCTTGTTTCTCCGGCAGTAGCAGTGACGAGCAAAGATGCCGGACTGTCTTTCGACATAAAGTTCGGATACTATAATGCGGATTGTCTGGATGTATTGGTTTCCGATACATATGCGGGAAATGGTTCGATTGATATGGCACAGTGGACTAGCGTGAAAGACCAGTTTACTTTCCCTGAAGGACCTGCCAACGGTTACAATGATAATTTTGTGAATGTAGGGAAAGCCGGTCTGGAGGCATACAATGGCAAAAGCGTTTATGTTGCGTTCCGCTATGTAGGCGAGGGGCCCAAGGCGAAAACCACGACTGTTCAGCTCGATAATGTAAGTATCTCATCGGCTGTATTGGCTCCGACGAATGAAAAGCCTTATAATGCATTGTATCAGTTTGACGGAACGGCTTGGAAGGTTAAAGAAGATAGCAGATTGGTTGTAGTGACTCCTGCCGATTATGACGCTATGGGAAGCCCGGGCAGTCATGATAACTTCAGCACTTCGGATGCTCCGGAGAATTATCTGCCCCAGTTCCTGGCTCAGAAATTTCCATATGCCCAGGAAGGGGATTCAAAAGCCGTCATGTACAAATATTATAATAAGGTAACGACGATGGAGGTGGACGAGTATTTGTTCAAGGAGGGTACATGGGTTCTGAATAACAATATTGAACTGAAAGAAAAAGTGAATTTTGTACATAATGGAACCGAGTGGTTGTTTGATCCGACGGTAACGAAATCATTGGCTTCCGAAGATTATTTGATTTTGGAAAATTGGGTGAAAGCGAATAAGGATGCCGGGTATATGGATGCCAAATATGGAAACTCGGAATACTGGTTCGGTGGCAGCTCTTATTATGTAAACTTCAATATCCAGTTGGCTAAACGCCGTTCGAATGACCCCGACGGGGTGGTTCCGGCAGATGATAAAGAGGCTGAGGCTTATTTGTTGTCTATGGTTCAGGAGGGTATTGAACTGATCTTGGCAACAGAGTATCCTACAGCCGGCGCGCAAGTAAGTGGGGTTGATTGTTTCTATGTCATTTCTGCAAAAGTGTATAATGGGCTTGAAACATTTACTTATACTTATACTTTCAAAGGTTTAGGAAATGCTAAATTTGAACTGCAAGGTGAACCTGAAGTAACAAAATAAGGTTTTAAACTTGAAGATAAATAAAGTGGGTGTCAAAAACTCAGTTTTTGAAAATATGAACTTATAATCTGAAATTTGAGCATCCTAAAAGACTAAAGAAAGGGTCGTATCATTACTCCATACAGAGTTTGATACGACCCTTTTAAGTGTTATAG
>ENA-OYAY01000392-OYAY01000392.1-human-gut-metagenome-genome-assembly--contig:-NODE-392-length-9219-cov-4.002619_pt1 | contig 9219 bp, 7 predicted proteins | sample MGYA00244522_ERZ652829 | MGnify/ENA primary metagenome ERZ652829 (study PRJEB26926, sample SAMN06164481) | human gut metagenome | biome: ENVO:00009003; feature: ENVO:2100002; material: ENVO:00002003...
GTGTGACCAAAGGCGGCGGTTCTGCCAACAAGACTTATCTCTATCAAGAAACGAAAGCTATTCTGAATCCCGGTACACTTGTGCCTTTCCTTATTGAGAAAATCAAAACGTTGGGTACGGCTGCATGTCCGCCTTATCATATCGCATTCGTTATCGGCGGTACATCTGCCGAGAAAAACCTGCTGACTGTGAAACTGGCTTCCACTCATTTCTATGACAACCTGCCGACTACGGGTAACGAATTCGGCCGTGCATTCCGTGATGTAGAGCTGGAGAAAGAAGTGCTGAAAGAAGCTCACAGAATTGGTCTTGGTGCACAGTTCGGAGGTAAGTATCTGGCTCATGATATACGTATTATCCGTTTGCCGCGTCACGGTGCTTCCTGTCCGGTAGGTTTGGGCGTTTCCTGCTCTGCCGACCGTAACATCAAGTGTAAAATCAACAAGGACGGTATCTGGATTGAAAAGCTCGACAGCAATCCGGGTGAACTGATTCCCGAAGAACTCCGTAAGGCCGGTGAAGGCGATGTGGTGAAGATTGACTTGAACCAGCCGATGGCCGATATTCTGAAGGAACTGACCAAGTATCCGGTTTCCACCCGTTTGTCTCTGAATGGAACCATTATCGTAGGCCGTGACATCGCACACGCCAAGCTGAAAGAACGTCTGGACCGTGGCGAAGACCTGCCGCAGTACATCAAAGACCATCCTATCTACTACGCCGGTCCTGCCAAGACTCCTCAAGGCATGGCTTGCGGCTCCATGGGCCCGACTACTGCCGGACGTATGGACCCGTATGTAGACCTCTTCCAAAGCCACGGCGGCAGCATGATTATGCTTGCCAAAGGTAACCGCAGCCAGCAAGTGACAGATGCCTGCCAAAAGTATGGCGGTTTCTACTTGGGCTCTATCGGTGGTCCTGCCGCTATCTTGGCACAGAACAACATCAAGAGCATTGAGTGCGTGGAATATCCCGAACTCGGTATGGAAGCTATCTGGAAGATTGAGGTGGAGAACTTCCCTGCATTCATCTTGGTGGACGATAAGGGCAACGACTTCTTCAAGCAACTGAAGCCCTGGAATTGCAGCAAGTAAAACAGAAGCCTTTTAGAAAGGCATAATATAAGGAAAGCCGTAATGGAGAAAATCTTGTTACGGCTTTTTTGTTTTGTAGAGGAAAACAAAGTGTTTCGCGGCATAGAACACTCTGTTTCATCAAGCAAAACAAACTGTTCCTTTATGTTGAAACAAATTGTTTCTTCCTATTGAAACAAACTGTTCTTTCATGTTGGAACAAAGTGTTCTTCCCTATTGGAACACTCTGTTCTGCCTTGATAAAACAGATTGTTTTCTATAGGAGAATAAAACTGAAACTCGTTTGTTGTCGTATTTTTGTTACATTCTCCTTTTCATTTCTCGGTTAACTTCTTTATCTTTAGCCCTCCAAACAACCAATTTAATAAAACATGGAACCAACTCTTACACGACAAACTCCGGCACAACACATCGTATGGCTGGATGTGGTACGCCTTGTTGCAATGTTTACAGTAGTTTGCTGCCATTGCACAGACCCTTTTAACTTCTATCCGGGCACATCGCCCGACATTGTTGACATCAAGTTCTGGGGAGCTGTCTACGGTGCGGCGCTCCGTCCTTGCGTACCGCTTTTTGTAATGATTACCGGTGCATTGCTGTTGCCGGTACGGGGTGACGCCTCGGCATTCTACAAGAAACGTATCCCCCGCGTATTCTTTCCTTTCCTCATCTGGTCTGTGATTTACAATCTGTTCCCCTGGATAACGGGACTGCTGGGAGTGGAGCCGAAAGTGATTCTGGATTTCTTCCCTTATTCGGGTGAGGAAGTGATGCGCCAGTCTCTGGCAGTGAGCCTGGGATATATTGCAGAAATGCCTTTTAATTTCTCTCTATTGGATGTACACATGTGGTATATCTATCTGCTGATAGGGCTTTATCTCTATCTTCCGATATTCTCGGCATGGGTGGAGAAGGCCTCGGAACGTGCCAAACTATGGTTTCTTGCAGCATGGGGAGTGACACTGCTGCTGCCTTATTATACCGAGTTTGCCGCTCCGTACCTTTGAGGGACTTGCTCGTGGAACTCGTTCGGTATGCTGTATTACTTTGCCGGTTTTAACGGCTACCTATTGTTGGGCCATTATCTGAGGAACCATAACTGGACGGGCCGGCAACTCTGTGGCATCGGCATTCCCATGTTTGCCATTGGCTATGCCGTGACATTCCTTGGTTTCCGTCGTATGACCTCCTTGCCGGATTTTACGGATGAGATGCTCGAACTCTTCTTCACCTACTGTTCGCTGAATGTAGTAATGATGACCATCCCCGTGTTTATGCTTTGCAAGCGGGCCAATTTCCGTTCGGAGCGCATCAAGAAAGCATTGGCAAACTTGACGCTCTGTGGTTTTGGAGTCTATATGATACACTATTTCTTTACCGGACCGAGCGTAGTCCTGATGCGTGCTATCCATGTTCCTATCTATCTTCAGATACCTTGTGCCGCAGTCGTCGCTTTCTGTACTTCCTGGTTTCTGGTGGCAATGGCATACCGTTGTTTCGGGAAGCAGACCAAGTGGGTGCTGGGGTAGTTTGGATGAAAGATTGTTTATCTTTAAAGGAGGAGATTTAGGGCTTATTATTTCCTCCAGATTCTCCACATATAGTAAGCGCAGTGCGTGAATGCGAAAACAAACGAGATAATCAGCAGCACTTTGTTTTCTCCCCATCCCACAGTCTGTTGGTGCCACAGTCCGGTGATGACACAAAGAACGGCAAGGATAAGTCCAATCATGTTCAAGGTCACCTGCCCGTGGCGGGTGTCGCCTCCATGCTCCAGCTTACTGTGCTTCATGCCGTAGCCCACGTAGATGTCCAGACCGATGAGCATCCACAGCACCAGGCGTATCCATGTATCGGCAGGAAGGAACAACATCATGCAAAGGCAAGTAAGAATACCCAGTATGGGGATAAGTGGAACAAGTGGGGTTTTAAAGGAACGGGGCACGTCAGGCATGGTTCTGCGTACTACCAGTACAGCGGCACAGACCAGCGTGAAGGCCATCAGCGTGCCGATGCTTGTCATCTCTCCGGCCAGCCGTGCGGGTACAAAAGCTGCCAGCAGGCCCACAAGTACCATGAAGAGCAGGTTGCTGCGTGCCGGAGTACGGAACTTTTCGTTGATATGCGAGAAGAAAGGAGGCAGCAGCCCGTCGTGGCTCATGCTCAGGAATACGCGGCTCTGTCCCAGCAGCGTCACCATGATGACGGAGCAATATCCGAACAGAATGGACAGCACGATGGCACGGTTCAGCCAGGGATAGTCCGGCTGGATGATACCTGCCGCATCAGCCTGCCCCATGTGCTCTATGGCTATGGCAACGGGAGCAATGCCTTGCTGTCCGCTGAAGGCGGTGTAGTGTGCCACTCCCGTCATGACGTGGGCAAAAACCATATAGAGCACGGTGCATACCAGCAGGGAGACCAGAATGCCGATAGGCATGTTCCGCTTCGGGTTCTTCGTCTCTTGGGCAGCTGTGCTCACGGCGTCGAACCCGAGGAAGGCGAAGAATACGATGGCCGCCCCTCGCAGGATGCCGGAGAAGCCATATTCGCCCAGCACGCCCGTATTGGCAGGGATGTAAGGTGTATAGTTGTCGGTATTGATGTATTTCCAGCCGAGTATGACAAAAATCAGTATGACGGAAACCTTCAGGAATACAATGAAGCCGTTGAAGATGGAGCTGCCTTCCGTACCCCGTATCAGGAAGAGGCTCATCAGCACGACGATAAGGAAGGCGGGGATATTTACGACTCCGCCATCCCAGGGACAGGCGGTGAGGGCTTGCGGTAGATGTATGTCCAGTCCCTCGAGAAAGACGACCAGATAGCGGCTCCAGCTGATGCTTACCGTGGTTGCGGCTACGGTGTATTCCAGTACCAGGTCCCACCCGATAATCCAGGCGATGAGTTCGCCCATCGTGGCATACGAGTAGGTGTATGCGCTGCCGGCTACGGGTATCATGGACGCAAATTCCGCATAACACAGTCCGGCGAAGCAGCATCCCAGTGCGGCAATGGCAAAGGACAGTGTGATGGCCGGTCCCGTATAGCCTGCCGCCACCGTTCCGGTGATGGAGAATAGACCCGCTCCGATGATGACTCCCACGCCCAGGGCAACAAGGCTCCACGGACCAAGTACACGTTTCAATGTTTTCTTTCCGGAGGCATTAGCCTCCGCTTGCAGTGCCTCGAATGGCTTTCTGATGAATAATCCCATTGTGCTTCAATTCTGATAAACCGGGCGCAAAGGTACGGATTATATTGCTTATTCCATATAGCGCGCTACTTTTCCACTGATTTGCAGTAGGGAGATTTCACATAATTTGGTATCATATTCTGCGGAGAGAATACGTTCTTCTGCATCCAGCAGACTCTTTTGGGCTTCGCGCATCTCGATTCCCGAGAGGTTGCCCAGCATATATCGTTCCATGGCAATCTCGTGGTTCTCCTTGGCAGCCACAAGGTTCTGGCGTTCCAGGTTCAGCATTTGCAGGTTGTTTTGGTAGGCCTGCCATAGGTTGCTGAGGTCGGCGCGCAGGGCTTGCTCCAGTTGCTCCCGTTCCAGGCGAGCGTTCTGCACGGCAATGCGGGCATTCTTGCGTTCGCGGCGCCGGTTGCCGTCGAACAGATTGAAGCCGACCGTGACGCCGAAGTTCAGACCGAGGTTGCTGCGGCGGCTGTTGGCAGAGATGTCATACTTGTTGAGGGTGTAGCCGTATCCGCCGTTCATCTTCACGTATGGGTAGTCGCGCGAGCAGACTTTCTTGTAGTCCAGACGGGCCAGGGTATTGTTCTGTTCGGCACGTAGCAGTGAGGCGTTGATGGTGAGGGTGGCGTTCCACAGCTCCTCGAAGTTCAGGGAGGCGGTCACGTTGATGAGGCTGTCTTGTATGATAAACGGCTGGTCTACATCTTTGTTTGCCATGAGTTCGTTCAGCTGGATACGTGAGGTGTGCAGCAGTTCCTGCTGTTTCATGTATTGGGCACTGTCGGCATTGAAGTCCACTTTGGCCTGCTGGTAGTCCAGGCGCGAGAAGTTACCGATGTGGTAACGCTCTTCCACAATGCGCAGGCGCTCTTTGGATAGCGATACGGCATAACGGAAGTTCTTCAAGCGGATTTTCTGCTGCACATAGTTATAGTATTCGGCGGCTATGTTGGCTATCAGGTCCTCGATGGCGATGCGCGTATTGGTCTCGCCTTGGCGTTCCAGCTCCTTGAGCCGTTGGTAGTTGGCGGTAATGTTGAAACCGTCGAAGATGGTCCAGTTCAGGTTGATGCCTGCATCGAGAGTTTGGTCAAATACTCCGTTGTCCTTGGTTGTCTCTCCGGTGGCTCGGGCTTTGGTCTCGGTATTGTCTATGGTTCCCTTGTAGCCGGCGGAGAGGTCCAGTGTGGGCAGGTAGCCCGCATTGCCCAGTGTGGCGTTGTTCTTGCTGACCTGCTCTTCATTGCGGACAATGCGCAGGGAGTAGTTGTTCAGCAATCCCTGCTCCAGGCAGGACTTCAAGGTGTAGGTAGGCGCAGGCTGTGCATAAAGGCCCAGCGCTGTGCAGGCAGTGGCTATGAAAATTAAAACAATGCGTTTCATTCGGTCTTCAGTTTACTTCGGTTCGTTGATACATAACTATATATGGCAGGCACGATGTACATCGTCAGCAGTGTGGAGATGAGCATGCCGCCTACGACGGCAGTACCCATGGCGATGCGCTGGTTGCAGCCTTCGCCGGTGGCGTAGGCAAGCGGTATCAATCCCAGGATGGTGGAGGCACTCGTCATCAGGATGGGGCGCAGACGTTGCAGGGAGGCGTCCTTGATGGCTCGCATCTTGTCTTCACCCGCTTCCTGCTTCTGATTGGCAAATTCCACAATCAGGATACCGTTCTTTGCCACTAGACCAATCAGCATGATAATACCAATCTGGCTGAATATATTCATCGTGATGCCGCCGAAATACATGAATACCAGTGCGCCCGCAATGGCAAGGGGCACGGTCAGCATGATAATCAGCGGGTCCTTGAAGCTTTCGAACTGGGCGGCCAGAATCAGGTAAATCAGCACGATGGCCAGAATGAAGGCGAACATCAGACTGGAGGAACTCTCCCTATACTCTTTGGAGTCTCCGGTCAGTGCGGTACGGAAGGTCTCGTCCAGTGTCTCCTTGGCAATCTTGTCCATTTCGTCCAGTCCTTGCCCGATGGTCTTCCCGTCGGCAAGCCCCGCGGAGATGGTGGCGGACACGAAACGGTTGTAACGGTACAGTTTCGGAGGGGCGATACCGCCGGTCAGCTCTATCAGGTTGTCCAGCTGCACCATGTTCCCGTTGTCGCTTCGGATATAGATACCTTTCAGGTCGGCGGGCTTGTTGCGTTGCTGGCGGTTGATTTCGCCCAATATCTCGTATTGCTTTCCGTTCATGTAGAAGTAGCCCATACGCTGTCCGCTCAAGCCGTATTGCAGAGTTTGGGCAATGTTCTTGGTGCTTACGCCCATGATACTCGCCTTGTCACGGTTGATGTTGATGCGCGCTTCAGGCTTGCTGAACTTCAGGTTTACGTCTGCCATCTGGAATACTGGATTCTCGTAGACTTTCGTCATGAACTTGGGGAGCACCTCCTGCAATTTCTCGATGTTGGTTGCTTGTAATACATACTGCACGGGCATACCGCCGCGCCGTCCTCCGAATGAGGAGGACTGCTGTACGAAAGAGCGTGCCATGGTCTTTTTCTGCACTGCCTTCGACAACTTTTCGGCAACCTCCATCTGGGTATAGTCACGGTCTTTCATGTCTTTCAGTGTGATACGTACGTTACCGCTACCACTGGATACACGCGCTGTTACCGCTTCTGCATCCGGGATAATGGAGTCCACCAGATGATTGATGTCTTCGGTATAGTCGCGGATATATTCGTAAGTCACTCCTTCGGCACCCATTGTATTGATACTGATTTGCGAACGGTCCTCCAATGGCGCCATTTCAGCCGGGATAGTATTCCAAAGGACTCCGATAAGCAGGATGGTGACGATGGTGAAGGGCAGGGCAATCCAGCGCCGTTTCAGGAAGGCGGCCAGTGACTGGCTGTATACCCGGTTCATCCCTTCGAAGAAAGGTTCGGTCTTGCGATAGAACCAGCTTTGCTGTTCCCTTTTGATTAAAAGTTTGGTGGCAAGCATCGGCGTAAAAGTCAATGCGGCGAAGGAGGAGATAATCACCGAACCGGAGACCACGATACTGAATTCGCGGAACAGTCGTCCTGTCGTACCGTCCATGAATACAATAGGGAAGAATACCGCCACCAGCGTAATGGTAGTGGAGATGACGGCAAAGAAAATCTCCTTGGCTCCTTCTATGCCGGCTTCTTTCGGTGGCATCCCTTTCTCGATGCGGACATAAATGTTCTCCGTCATCACGATGGCGTCGTCCACCACCAAGCCCACGGCAAGCACCACGGCAAGCATGGAGAGCACATTGATGGAGAAACCGGCCAGATACATGACGAAGAAAGCTCCAATCAGCGAAACGGGGATTACAATACATGGCACAAGCGTCACACGCCAATCGCGCAAGAAGAGGAAAATGATGATGATAACCAGTACAAAGGCCTCATACACCGTCTGCTTCACCTCGTCGATAGAAGCGCGGATAAACTTGGTATTGTCAAAACCGTAGTTGTAATGAACATCTTCGGGAAGGTCTTTCTTCATCTTCTCCATGCGGTCATATACGGCGTTGGCTATTTCAATGTGGTTGGCACCCGGCTGTGGAATTACTACGACACCTACCATGGGCACACCGTTCATCTTCATATAACTTTTGATGTCGGCTGGTCCCAGTTCGGCACGTCCAATGTCGCTGAAGCGGACAATACGGTTACCGTCTTCCTTCAGGATAAGATTGTTGAACTCTTCGGCTGTATGCATCAGACCCAACGTACGGATGGTGAGCTCGGTAGTGTTTCCTTCGATACTTCCGGAAGGGAGCTCTACGTTTTCGTTATCCACCGCATTCTTTACATCCAGGGGAGTGATTCCATAGCCGGACATCTTGATGGGGTCCAGCCAAAGCCGCATGGAATAGCGCTTTTCTCCCCAGATACTTACACTACTTACATCTGAAATAGTCTGAAGCTGCTCCTTGACAGTCAGGTCGGCTATTTCACTGAGCTCCAGTAGGGAACGTTTGTCACTTTGGAGGGCAACCATCAGGATAGGGGTGGCGTCCGCATCGGCTTTTGATACGGTAGGCGGGTCACAGTCACGAGGCAGATAGCGTTGTGCACGCGACACTTTATCACGTACGTCGTTGGCGGCGGTTTCCAGGTCAACGGAAAGCTCAAACTCTACTGTAATGCGTGATGAGCCTTGCTGGCTGACACTGGAGAGGGAGCGTATGCCGGGAATACCGTTGATGTTCTGCTCCAGAGGCTCCGTTATCTGGTTCTCGATGACATCGGCGTTGGCACCCGGATAGGAGCAGGATACTGATATGATGGGATTGTCTACAGACGGGTACTCGCGTACACCCAGATAATTGTAGCCGATGAAGCCAAACAGCAGGATTATCAGGGTAAGTACTGTCGAGAGTACCGGTCGCCGTATACTTAATTCGGATATATTCATTCTTTACAATTGATAATTAACGGTTGATAATTGACAGTTGTCAATTGATATTGTCCAGTGTTACCGGTAGTCCGGTACGGAGTTGCAGGGTTCCCGAGGTGATGATGGTATCTCCTGCCTGCAAGCCTTGCAATACTTGTACTTCCGCTTCCGTACGGATTCCCGTAGTAATCTCTACCGGCTGGGCTTTTCCCGACTTATAGAGGAATATCTTGTCTTTTCCCATTTCCGGCACAATGGCTTCGGACGGTACGGCAAGGGCGTCCTGAATTTCATCCTTGTTCAGCTTGATGCTGGCATAGCGGCCCGGAAGCACAGCTCCGTTGGCATTGGGATAAAGTGCACGGATTGTCAGGGTATGGGTAGTAGGGTCTATCTTTGATTCGCGTGCATAAACCGTGGCGTGGAAGGTATTTAGCTTTCCTTCGAGAGTGAAGTCCAGTCCGGCGCCGGTCTTTACGTCTGTCTCTTATACACATCTCCGAGCCCACGAGACCGTACTAGA
>ENA-OYAY01000408-OYAY01000408.1-human-gut-metagenome-genome-assembly--contig:-NODE-408-length-9054-cov-4.155351_pt1 | contig 9054 bp, 8 predicted proteins | sample MGYA00244522_ERZ652829 | MGnify/ENA primary metagenome ERZ652829 (study PRJEB26926, sample SAMN06164481) | human gut metagenome | biome: ENVO:00009003; feature: ENVO:2100002; material: ENVO:00002003...
ACACCGCCCACGAAATCGGCCACTTCTGGTGGAACAAGGCTCCGGTGGAATCTTGGCACGACTGGCTGAACGAATCTTTTGCCGAATTCAGTGCTTTGCAATACATACGCCACGCCCGCGGCGAGAAAGCCTATGCCGCTTACATCGACGCCTATCGTAAGGAAACACGCCATATCCGTCCTATCTGGGGTATTGACCGCAACGACCGCGAAGCGCATCTTGCCCTCTATAGGAAAGGGTCAGTACTACTCGCCGACCTGCTTGTCCGGGTGGGTGAAGAACCTTTCTTCAACTTTCTGGCAGGTGTCATCCAAGCCCATATAACAGACACATCGGCTTTCCTGGATTTTGCGGAAAGCCGATTGGGACGTAAAAACCGGGACTGGATTGAAAAGCGGTTAAAGGAATAAACACCTGATTATTCTTCAACTGTTCCTTTCGCCACCGGCTTCTCAAAATGAGTGCCGCACTTCCTGCATACATACTCCCAATGCTCAGTGCCCGGAGGTGCGGCCGACAATGCCGCAATAACAGCAGCCACCACAGCACGCACCCGATGGCTCTTCTTCAGCACAAACTTAATCTCATCCGAACCGCAATGGGGGCAGTACCTCAACTGTTCCGGAATCATCTGGTTCCGTTCAAGCAGACGGAGGGCATTGTCATATTCGTCCTCATAGACAAATATATCCACTCCCGTGACATCACGGACATATCCGCGCATCACGGAAGACATGTTTTCATTATGCAAAACAGACGCAATGCCCTCATTCTTCAAGGCACCCTGAATAACATGTGCCTGAAAGGCATCGTCGCAGGTGATTAGCTTTACGGTTTTCATCTTTTATGTTTATATGAAACAATAGTCATGGGTTCTACAATGCCTCCTTGAATATCTCTCCCACCGTGGGGTGCGGAAAGACAATCTTCTTCCATCCATCGGCAGTAAGTTTCAGCTCGATGGCCATGCCTGCCAACGTTATGATTTCCGAAGCGGGATTGCCCAAGACATGTGCTCCCAATACGGTATCGTCACTGCCCAACAGTAACTTGCAGACGCCATTCACTCCTTCATTCTCTGCTACAAAGCGACCACTGTACGCCATCGGAAGCTTCACAGCACGATAGGCAACGCCTCTCTTCTGCAGGGATTCTTCTGTCTCGCCCACACCGGCTATTTCGGGATTAGTATATACCACGCCGGGGATGGCACGGTAGCTCATGGCATCCTTCTTGCCAATGATGGAATGTATGGCTACTTCCGCCTCGCGGACGGCTGTATGCGCCAGCAAGGAATATCCCGTCAAGTCGCCGCAAGCATATACTCCGGGAACTGAAGTCTGCATCTGTCCGTTGACAAAGACATTTCCGCGCTCCGTTCTTTCCAAGCCCAGATTCTCCAATCCGAAGCCTTTCATTACCGGACGGCGCCCGACACTCATCAGAAGCCGTTCGGCAACGACGGAACCGGGACCGTCGGCTGTTTCATAATTCACCTGGATAAGGGAAGAAGCTTCGGCAGTATCCGGCATGACAGACACTACTTTTGCACTCAGCATGAACTTGATTCCCCGCTTGGCGTACTCTGCACGGAGCATACCCGCCAGCTCTCGGTCCATACCGCCTCCCAGTATCTCGTCCAGCATCTCGACGACGGTTACCTGCACTCCCAGGCTGTTGAAGAAAGAAGCGAACTCCATACCGATGACACCGCCGCCGATGATGGCAAGCGAAGCGGGCAGTTCCTTGTTATCCAGTGCATCACGATGGGTCCAGTAAGGCACCTTGTCTATGCCGGGAATGGCAGGGACAAAGGTTTCGGAACCGGTGCAGAGCAGCAGGTTCTCGCATTCGTAGGTTTCTCCGCCGCACTCCACATGATTCTTGTCCGTCACTGTGGCCTCTCCGCTGACAATCGTCACACCATGGGCAGTCAGCTTTCCTTTGATTCCCAATACCAGCTTGCGTACTACCTTCTGCTTGCGGGCAATAATCTTGGGCAAATCAAACGATACTTCGGGCACACTGACCGCATACTTCGAAGCATGGCGGGCTCCGTCATAGGTCTTGGCCGAATACAACAAGGTCTTGGTAGGGATACACCCTTCATTCAGGCACACTCCACCGAGACTCTGCTTCTCAAATAGTACGACACTCAATCCTGCTTTTCCGGCAGCTTCGGCAGCAGTATATCCCGCAGGACCTCCACCGATAATGGCAACTTGGTATTTCATGGAATTAATGGTTAGTGGTTAATGATTAGCGATAATTTGTGCGCAAGTTAATAAAACCCGTATTATCCGGCAAAAAAGAGTACTTCTTTCTTTCGGAGAATACAGCGTAAAGAGGAAATAATTATCTTTGTCGTGCAGCATTTACAAAGAATGCCACGTCCAATGGACATAATCAAATAATAACCAACATGAAAACGACTGACTTATTCCAATCCATCCTTTTGTTCGCTCTTTTCCTTTGCGGCCTGACGGCTTGCAATGATAGCGATGAAATCCGCCTCTCGCCCTTTCAGGAAACTACCGTGAAGGGCGAAGCCTCTACCCTGCAGATAGACCTAACACGCGGCGACTGGCGCATAACCTCCATCACCACCCCATGGGGAGACCTCATGATGGATGGCAACAAGCTCCCACAACTGGAAGGTACGGGAAGCCTGCATTATAAATGGTGGGACTTGGAACGGGACACCGACAGCCATCTCATCCTGCACTTTAAAGACAACTTTGACTTAGGTGAATCCCGTAGCCTCATCATCAACCTTGAGATGAAAACGGGACTCTACAAGGAACAAATCATCATACACCAAGAACCGTGCACTAACTTCTATCAGATAGAGTCCATCGAATACAGCGTGGAAGAAGGTGACGGAGTGAAAGAAGCCGGAACAGGACCTGATAAGAGTACCTATAAAAATGAAAATCTGGGAAACACAACCGACAAGCATGACTACTATCCATTCATCAATAAATGGACAGAATACGCATTCATACCCGATGGGCACTCTGATGAAACCTTCAAAAGCATAGACCCGGAGAAACGTAGCATCTATCTGCCCAACCACATAGAAGACGGAAAAATAATCATGGGACAACAACTGTTATTCTTCATCAACCAAGGCAAGTATTACAAAGAAGACGAACTGAGATATAAACATTTTGAAGTAGACATAGTAGGTATGAAATGGAACATATACACTTCAACCATCTACTACAAACGGCTTCAAGTGACATTCACCGCCACTCTTTCACGTCCCGGTAGCGATACAAAGAAGGTACTCAAGGGTAAATTCATGCAGAGATACCCTTATGACTGCTCGGAAATACATCACGAAGTAAAGGATTCTTTAGAAGATTAGAGTCCGGTGTCTGTCAGACAAGACTCCACCTCCTCCCTGCTCAATGCCGGAGCTTGCCCATCGGCAAGCTTGCGGCATACCAACCGACCGGCCGCCAGCGCTTCCACCTTTGTTGCAAATGGCAGGCGACCGCTCAAAGCAGGTATAAAAGGTTGATATATCAGGGTATCGGCTCCATGCAGCACCACGTAGCCGTAACCGCCTTCCACCTCCATCACCCGGCATTTCAACTCATTGCCACCGCCGGCAGTATGACCCGAACAGCAAGAAAGGCATACCGCCATCACAGCCGGTACACCTATCTTTATCATAATAAACATCAGCTTCATAAGTTCCGTTCAGTTATGGGGCGAATCAGACTTCCTCTTCCTCATCGGGTAGAAGTTCGTACACATCATCAAAGTAGCTGGTACCACTTGTTCCTGTCAGCACAAAACCACGTTCGCCGGTAGAGAAACCAACGGCAGCCCTGCGCGAAGAAGCACCGGAAGGATAATTATGTACATCTGTAATGGGGGTAAAGTCGTCATCGGAATCGCCGTACCATAAGTCCTTGTCAGGGTCGTACAGCCAGTAGTCGCTGCTCAGGGAAGTGCTGTTACGTATTCCCGTAGCCACAAATCCCCTTCCACCGATGACGAAGGATACGGCTTCGGACCGTGTGATGGCGTAGTCATCGTCATAGTCATTGTCGGAGTCCGTATCGGCAATGTCACGCAACTGGGTCCAGTTGCTTCCGTCGAACTTCCAGAAATCCACCAGATCGGTACTGTTGTTTCGCCCGCAACAGATGTAGGCCACCTCATCGATGACGAATGCCGTACCGAAGTAGCGCTTCTCGCCTCCATACCCGCTCACCGCTTCCCATTGCGAACCTTCGGCGCCATTGGGGTTGAAACGGTAGAAGTCCATCTTGTAGGCACTCTCGCTGCCGGTAGCGTCGCTGTTGCAGCCCGTACCGACATAGCCATATCCGCCTATACTGAAAGCCAGGGCACCATCGCGTACTCCACCTTTGAAGTCGTCTTTCCGTGTCCAGGTATCCGTGGCAGGGTCATACTCCCAGGTATCTGCTACACAGTAGGACGAGGAGCCGTCCTTTACGGAACCGGTCGTAATGTATCCCTTGCCATTCACGGCAAAGCCCACGGCAGCCTTGCGCCCGGCAACGGGCATGTCGGCACACTGCGTCCAGCTGTTCCGGCTCATGTCATACTCCCAAAGGTCGTTCAGGTAATCCTTGTTCGCTCCGTAGAAGCCGCCACACAAATATCCATAATTGCCGATGGTGAAGCCGGAGGCATAAGCGCGGTACACACCGTTATAGCTGGCTTTCTTCATCCACTGCCCCTGAGTGTATTCATCCTCGTCCGTACAACTGCCGGCAATGCACACGATGGCCAGCAACATTATTCCTACCAATAGTCTGTTCATTGTTTATTGTTTTTTTAATGATTAAGCTTTATACTTCCCACTTTCCAAAACAAGAAGCTGCGGGAGGTCCTTTTTGTCTGTTCGCAAAAGTAAACCACCGCAACCACACCGACAAAAATAACCGACGAACAGTCCGAAATTCCCGTTAAACGCCTTTACCGATAAAAACCGTCCGAACGCCGATTTTTGTAGGAAGATATAAAAGTTTTGCCTTTCCTTTGCCGCCAACTAAAAGAACAGAAATGAAGAAGTCATTGTACAGCTTATTCGCAGTCCTCGCTATCTTCTGCGCCTGCCAGGACGAGAACTCGCAGCTTGGAAAGAGCCTCGTGGAAAGCTCCTTCTATAATGTATACGCAGACACCTGCTCGGTAGACATCAGCACCATCCTGCTAGACTCCATAGAGACCCGGGGCGACAGCATCTGCCAGCTAGGACATTACCGGAGCAGCGCCTGGGGAGAAGTATCCGCCACCTACTATGCCGAATACTCCACGTCCGACTTCACCCCCAACACAGACTATACCTATACCCTCGACTCCCTCGTACTGCGAATGATACCTTCGGGCCATTTCTGGGGAGATACCCTGACGCAACAGCGCATCTCCATCTACCGGCTGAAAAACCCTATCGTGCTGGACAACGACGAGGACCTTTACAACAGCACCGTACTCCCGACGGAAGATGCCCCACTCTTCAGCTTTACCTTCACCCCCTGCCCGGGGCGGAAGAAGGAAGTAAGCGTCCGCCTGCCCGACTCATGGGGACAACAACTGCTGAATGACCTCGTGGCCCAGGACGACTACTTCGATACCCAAGACAAGTTCAAGAAGAAATTCCCCGGACTGGTCTTTGTTCCCGAAAACGACGGGCAGTGTATCACCGGATTCATGGTGAACGACTCTGCCATGAGCATCAACCTCCACTATCAGGAAGTCTCCAACCAGCGGACCGGACAAGTGCTGACTTTCAACGTAAACACCGACTATGCCTATACCGGTATCCGGCACGACCCCACCGGCACCCACCTTGCTTCCCTGAAAAGCGGAATAGAGAACCTCGTCCACTCCAGCGACATGGGTTGCCTGGCCTATATGCAGGGATTGACGGGTTACTACAACCAACTGGAATTCCCCTACCTCAACAGCCTCGGAAGTGCCGGACAGATAGTCTCCATAGAGAGCGCCACACTCTACCTCTATCCTCTGGCCCGGAGCTACAACGAAGTGAGCCAGCTTCCCAATGACATCCGCCTTTATATCACGGACGAGAACAATGTGCTGGAGGACTACGTATACGGCAGTGACGGCGTAACCGTACAGACCGGCGACCTGACCATCGACGAGATGTACGGGAAAGAGACCTACTACTCCTTCGACCTCACCGAATTCATCCGCAACAATTACGGCACTTCGGGCATCAAGCGGCAGAAACTGCTGATGAGTCTGACAGACGAAGAAAGCACCACCACCTTCAACCAGGTCATCTTCACCAACGACCCCGAACAAGAGAGACAATGCAGATTAGACGTAAGATTCAAAATATACAACGAGCAATGAAACGCCATTACCGGATTCCCCTTCTGCTGTGCAGTCTGTGTACGGCAAGCCTCACCGCCGTGGCCCAGAACACCACCAACCTGCCCACCTCCATGTACGGAGTGGGCGAACTGAGTGCCGGTGACGGCGGACGTTATGCCGGCATGGGCAACACGGGCATCGCCCTGAACCGTACCGGATTTCTGAACACGCTGAACCCCGCAGCCATCACCCGCATGGACACCGCCTGCTTCACGTTCGATGTGGGTGTATCTGCCTCATATGCCCGCTACTCCTTTCTGAGCGAACACAGCTCCAACTTCACCGGCAACCCCAACCGCATCAGCATGGGCTTCCGTGTCCTGCCGCGCTGGTATGCCCTTGTAGGTGCAGCACCATACAGCAGTGTGGGCTATGTCATCCAGACCGAAGAAGAGATAGAGGGAATGCCCGGCAACTACACCTACTCGCTCTTTGAGGGTACGGGCGGACTATACCGGTGCTACGTCACCAATGCCTTTGCACTGAGCAGGCAACTGTCGGTCGGCATCAACCTGGGGATGATAGCGGGCACAGTGACGCAAAGCGAAACGCAGGAAAGCGCCGTCGTAAAGTACGAATCTTCTAAACGGACCTTTTATGCGGACTTCGGCATACATTACGAATGGGGTGCGACCGGACAACGGAAGTGGGCGGCAGGGCTGGTATTTGCTCCCTCCCTTCCCATCAGCCACGACAATACACTGACTTACAGCAACTCATCTACCAGCGAGAACCTCGATAAAGGATACCACAGCCGTACACAATATCTGCCCATGCACCTCGGCACCGGCCTCAGCATAACCACCGAACGCTGGGTGCTGACCGCCGACTACAACTACCTGGACTGGAGCCGCAACTCCTCCTCCTACACTTCCATGAAATACGAGAACCAGCACAAAGTGAACCTGGGAGGCAGCTACATTACCAAGCCACGTCTGGCACGTTCCACCGAGCTGATGGGTGGAATAGGTTTCGGCAACTCCTATATCAACCTGAAAGGCGGGAAGATGCAGTATCTGGAAGCCAGTGTAGGGGCGAGCTTCCCCATCCGGTACTCCTATCTTTCGCTGGGCGCCACCTGGCGGAAACAACTGAACACACGCAGCAATCTGATGCAGGAAAGCCGATTCAGCCTGAATCTGAACTTGACGTTCGGGGAAAGGATTTCGAGAGCAAAACTAAAGTAATACAAGGTTCCGGTTCACCACAGATTACACGGATTTTACACCGAATGATTATCATTTGTTGGATCTATATATGCAACGCGTTGCATATATAGATGCAGCACGCTGGAACTATAGATCCAACAAACAAAGTATATAGTATCTGAAAACGGGGTATTACAACACTGCCAGCCTGGACACATACCCTTTCACCCTTTCGCGGTAAGCATCGCCAATGGGGACATCCTTCTGCTCGATGAGCAATGTGCTGCGCCCGATGGCGCTGATGCAGTCCATGCGGACAATAAAAGAACGGTGCACGCGGATAAATTCGTTCGCCGGAAGTTTTTCCTCCATGTACTTCATACTGCATAGGCTCAAGATAGGCTTAGGGGAATCTTTACAGAAAATCTTCACATAATCGCCCATACCTTCTATATAGTTTATCCGTTCCAGGTCGAGCCGCATGATGCGGTTGTCACACCGCATGTAAATCACCTTCGGAACCTCTTCCGGACCTTGCCTGTGTTTGGAGTCGGACGTACCTGCATCCTGCAAAGAGAACCAGCGTGCCGCTTTGCTGACAGACTGGAAAAACGTGGAGAAATTGAGCCCGTCCATCAGATAGTCCAACGCATCCAGACGGAAACATTCGGCAGCATAGCGGTCGGTGTCTGTAATGAAAATGACACGAGTGGACGAGGACAAGAGCCTGCAAAAATCCATTCCGTTGATTTCACCTTCTTCCACCGGATAGATGCCGACAAAATAAACTTCCACTTTTGTCTAGTGAAGTTACGAAAAGAGTGTAATTTATTGGAAATGAGCGTAGGTTAATTGCTCTTGATAGTAATAGGTTACGATTTAGTTAGTTATCTACTGCATTATCCTTCTGCGCGTTGCGTAACCTTCAAAGAACTCTTCGTATGCAAAAGTAGCTATTTAATTCGAGATTTTGATATAAACTCCCGTTTTTTATCCCCTCATTCATAAGAATTTTCCGTAAAAGCGGTATTGTCCGTCGGCACACCATTGCCCAAAACGAGTTTGGAACAAACGTGTGCCGACTACCGCATAGCTGGAGAAAAGGGCATTGCCTCACGCCTAAACGATGTTTAGACAGATGAAGCAATGCCCCTTTCTTTTGCGCCTATGCCAAGAGGTGCTTTTACGGGTTTTCAAATGATTTTTCTTTTTTCGCTGTCTCTTTTGCCGGAAGCGGAAAGTGAATGCAGAGTGTGTCAGCCTGCCCCATGAATGAAACAGGCGCCCACACACAGCCGGACAAACCGGGAAGAATGATTGTTGCCACCCGGCTGAACAAGTTCCGTCGGATCGGAAACAATCATACTTCCTTTGTTGTGGTTTGCCCTTTTCACGCTTCCGGTGATGTCTTTTTCCTTTTGGTGATTCTTTTTTTTACGGATTTTCCCCTGAAGTTTTTTTCTACACAATCTGCCTCTGTTTTCGTTTACCTCCATTTTGCGCCTTTCAGTAAGCCGCATCA
>ENA-OYAY01000409-OYAY01000409.1-human-gut-metagenome-genome-assembly--contig:-NODE-409-length-9024-cov-4.316869_pt1 | contig 9024 bp, 9 predicted proteins | sample MGYA00244522_ERZ652829 | MGnify/ENA primary metagenome ERZ652829 (study PRJEB26926, sample SAMN06164481) | human gut metagenome | biome: ENVO:00009003; feature: ENVO:2100002; material: ENVO:00002003...
ACGAGATCTAGTACGGTCTCGTGGGCTCGGAGATGTGTATAAGAGACAGGTTGAGCATATCTTCGTTATTGGAACCAATGGGTTTATCTGAGTAGAACATACAATCAGCCTCCAATGCATTAAAAGGTAAAATAAAAACCGCTTTAGATATAATAATACAGCCGTCTTGATGACAAGACATACCTTAAAAATATTATATGAGATAAGATTCAACAATTCAAGTTTTGGCACATTGCAGTGAATAACAACAACTGCATATACTGCATTTAATGCTAACACAAATTCGGCATCTCGCTGTTCTTCCGGACCTCCCGCCCTGAATTCACGCAATCATTGCACTCTTCATTACAAGTATCTTCATTTCCGTTTCACCCTCTCATTCCTAGACCGTACGCCCCATAATTTGCGCAATAAAACGAATAAAAAAGGAGGTGCAGTTCACAATGCACCCCACAATATCTGTTAAGCCGTCTTTTTAACTGATAGTCTTGTGTCTTCAGCGTCTTTCCCCTTGTTCCACTCGGCCAGTTCTGCCTGCCCTTCGGCGCTTTCATAGTACGCCCGGATCATGGGCAGCAGGCAGCGGGCCATTCTTTCAATGGCATGGTCGGGTATTTTCGTATCATTGCCGCTGAATGCCTGCATCGGTTCGCTTCTTCTCCTTTCGCTAAACGTTGATCCTCTTTGAAATGAAAAATGCAGCCGCCTGTCAAGCTTAATAGCCTGTCTGCGTCTGCATGGTGTCTTGTGTCTTTATATGTTCAGTATAAAATTACCGGTCGGGCCTGTCAACTTTTTCTATTGGTAAAAATTACCAACACCCCAAACGCATGGTAAAGATTGACAAACGGGGGATGGGGTGATAATGTCAAAGAAAAGAATAAACAGGTTCCATGTTCCGCCCGAAGGTGGGCGGCTAAGAGGGAAGCCGGGTGAGAACCCCGCACGGACGCGCCGCTGTAAAGGCCGAGCCGGCTGCATATGCCACTGAAGCGATTTGGGAAGGCGCGGCCGGCGCACGAGGCCTGAGTCAGAAGACCTGCACGGAACAGGCTTCGCCACGCGAACTGGCACAGAGAAGCGCCCGCGGACCCTGCATGGGAGCGGGGCGTTTTTCATATATAAATTTACTGCCGTATGCATGGAAGGCCGCAGATCATCCGCACGAAATATCGCGCTGCGGGGATGGAGAAGGGGCCCATATGCAGCGGAACATCACACGCAAAAGCATAAACGAATACAAACAATATCTGTTTGCGGCGGAAAAGGCAAAGGCAACCGTAACTAAATATATAAATGAAGCTGAACGGCTGGCGGAGTATCTGAACGGCAATCAGCTCAGCAAACGCGCGTTGCTCGAATACCGCGAAATACTTGCGGAGAACTTCAGCAGCCGCACGGTTAATACAAAGCTTGCGGCGATAAACGGCTACCTTGCTTTCATCGGCGCGGATGAATATAAAGTGCAGCTGCTAAAGGTGCAGCGCAAAGCCTTCATAGCGGAAAACAGGGAATTGAGCGCGGCGGAATATAAACGGCTGGTAAATGCAGCTGATGCAAGCGGGAACGATAGGCTGAGCCTTGTCATGCAGACCATCTGCGCAACGGGTATAAGAATAAGCGAGCTGAGCTACATAACCACCGATGCCATTGAAAAGCATCATACCGAAATACGCCTGAAGGGCAAAAGTCGCACGGTGCTGATACCGAATAAGCTTTGCAAAAAGCTTGCCGAATACGCAGCGCGGCAGCATATAGACTCCGGCGTTATATTCCGCACGAAAAGCGGCAGGCCGCTTGACAGGGCAAATATTTTCCACGATATGAAAAGAATATGCGATGCGGCGCATGTGGAACAGAGCAAGGTGTTTCCGCATAATCTGAGGCACCTTTTTGCCCGCGCGTTTTACTCGGTTGAAAAGAACCTTCCGCATCTTGCCGATGTTCTTGGCCATAGTTCTATCGAGACCACGCGCATTTACGTTGCCGCGAGCAGCAGACAATATGAACGTATGCTTGATAAGATGAAGTTGATAACATAAGAATACCACGGAATACTGTTTCCGTGGTAATACAAGTAAAACATTCCTTGTACCTTGTAATTATAGCATCCGGAATAGGTCTAAATCAAGAAAATAATTCGTTTTTTTGTCACAATTACGCAATTATGGCAAGTGCTTTCCGTATAGGCGCTCATATCTGCTGTTTTGGTGTATTTCCCCTGCTCACAGCGTATTATTCAATAAATTTCAATCAATAGAATCGGTTAGCTTATCCATGTCTATACCACAGAAACAGTATTCTGTGGTAAATAAAAAATAGAGGAACGTCGTGGCTCCGGACGAAAACCGGAGATGAACAAGGGAATCGGGTGGAAATCCCGAACGGCACCGCCGCTGTAAGCGCCGAGGCTCCATCATGGCATAGGCCGGTCATTGGGAAACTGAGAAGGCGATGGAGACGCAGGATAATATCCATAAGCGTGAGTCAGAAGACCTACGAGGTTTGTAGTTGGTGCGCCCGTGCGGTAAAACGGCGCATGAACAGTGCTTTGCAAAAATGCGGTTGCGGCAATTTTAGGGGAAGAACCCCGGAATTGCCGCAATTTTTTATGCTTAGGAGGGAAAAACATAATGGCACAGGCACAAATCGGAACGGATCCTCATGAAAAGACTCGTCTTGAACTGGAGCAGAAGTTTGCGAAGGAACACAGCAAGGCAAGCGATGAAGAACTGCTCGCCTACCTTAGGCGGCAAGCGCAGGAGCTGGGCAGACTGCCCGAAAAAGCGGACATAACAGGCTATCAGCTAATAAAAAGTCGTTTTGGCCCATGGCCGAGGGTGCTTGAAAAGGCGGGACTGAAACCGCCCACGCAGCGCAAAACCATGCGCGAAAAGCGGGAAGCCACCCGCCGCCGCAGGAAGGAGTATAAGAAACAGGAAGAAATGAAAACAAAGGAGCGGAACGAGAATGAAGCTTAAAAGGATAATGCCGCTTATAGCCCTTGTCATCGCGGCTATACTCTGCTTTACGTCGTGCAGCGGCAGCAACAGAGCGGCAGAAACGGAAACAAGCGGTAGGCTCGACCTTGATTATGTAGAAAACGAAAACGCGATGCAGGCCGAACCGGAAGCCACCGAAAGGCCATGGTATGCGTTTATTACCGACGCTTTCAGCTTCGGCACGACGAACAAAGGCTCGACCAAGGCGGCAGCTCAGCCCACATCCACGCCAGACAGTGTGAGGGAGCTATACGAGCAGGGCGACGCGCCGACGGAGCGGCCCGAAAAGAATGCCAAGCCAACGGATGCGTCCAACACGGAAGCGACGCCGTTCGTACCGCCGATAGAAACGCAAAAGCCGGGCGCAAACGGCACGAACGCGCCCGAACCGAGCGCAACGCCCGCTCCCACTCCCGTACCCACGGCGGAGCCGAAGAAGAACACAGTAACCATTCAGATCCGCTGTGACACGGCCGTTAAAAACGGCATGCACCGCGAAGCAAAGTGGGCGGGAATAGTTCCGGCGTCCGGCTGCATATTGGATACGACCGAATTTGAAATAGAGGACGGGAATACGGTGCTGGACGTGTTGAAGATGGCGCGCGATAAGTTCCGATTGCATATGGAATACTCCGGCGGCAGCGGCAGCGGAGCATATGTGGAAGGCATAAACAACCTTTATGAGTTCGACGGCGGGCGCTGGAGCGGATGGATGTACTGCGTTAACGGCTGGTATCCTAACTACGGCTGCGGCGTGTACTACCTTAAACCGGGCGACAAGATAGAATGGAACTATACCTGCGACCTTGGGCTTGACCTTGACGGCAGCTGGTGGGAAGGGGCACAGGACTGGAAGGATTCGCATGAATAATGTAATCATATCAACGCATGGCCTGAAAAAGTATTATTTTGTCGGCAAAAACACCGTAAAAGCGCTTGACGGAGTGGACATGACCGTGAACAAAGGGGAGTCCGTATGCATAGCCGGACGCAGCGGCAGCGGTAAATCTACAATGCTCAATATGCTTGCCGGACTTGAACTGCCCACATCCGGAACCGTGCAGGTGGCAGGTAAGCGGCTTGAGAGCATGAACGAAAAAGCAAGGATACGCTTCCGGCGGGACGATATAGGCTTTGTATTCCAAAGCTATAATCTCATGCCGCAGTATACGGCGCTTGAAAACGTTGCATTGCCGCTCGCAATACGCGGCGCACCGCTCAAGCTTAGGAACGAGATTGCGGAGGCCATGCTCGTGCGCGTGGGACTAAAGGAGCATATACACCATAAGCCGGGTGAGCTTTCAGGCGGTCAGCAGCAAAGGGTGGGCATAGCAAGGGCCATAATTACCCGCCCGCCCATAGTGCTTGCGGACGAGCCTACGGGCAATCTGGACACGGGTACGAGTGAGGAAACGATGGAGCTTTTGACAGGGCTTTTCCGTGAAAGAGGCACCACGTTCATACTCGTATCCCACGACCCGGGAATGAGAAAATATACAGACCGAACAATAACCTTCAGCGACGGAAGGATAAGCAATACAATAGCGGAGGAATAAAACAAGTGAGCGCAATTTTGAAGAAAATCACAGCATTTATGCTCGTTGCGGCGCTGGCATTGGCATTTGCAATGCCCGTGCTTGCCGAAGGCGGCAGTGAATCGCCTGCACCGGACGGCACGGGAGCGCCGGAGGCATCATCGCCGGCAGATACGCCCGTACCCACCATACCGGTAACGGATCAGAAGCCGAATACGGACATAGCGGTGATACCCAGCAACGCAAATGCGCTGGTTCTTATGGATGTGGGAGCGCAAAGCCCCAAGGGTGAACCGGGCGACGTTGTAACGATAGTTCTGCCGGTGGCGGTAAACAGGGAATATCTGCCAAGCGAAAGGTATATGCTCCGCAACATAACCGTTTCACCTAAAATACCCAAGGATGCGTCCGTATCAAGCTGGCCGTTCGATCTTATAAACGCGAGCTATACAAGGCACCTTGACGATATGTCGTATAACTCCACTGCGGAGATATATTACGATTTCCGCATAAGCGAGTTTGCCAAAAAAGGCGTATATCCCGTGAACTTCGAAGTAAGCGCGACGGTGTGGAGGTATGACGATGTGAACGGTACCTCCATAACAGAGGACGTAACATTCAACCTTTGCGTGTATGTAACGCTTATGGGCAACGGCAGCGAATCGGGCATAACGACCAATTTCGGTCCGCTGCAAATAGCGGCCGCCAATCAATCCGGCGTGTTCGAATCCCCAATATTGAAACCCAAGCAGAACGTTACGCTGCGCGTACCCATAGTGAATAAGGGCGGCGTGCTTAAAAACGTTACCATATCCCCTGTTATATCCAATTCACTCGATGAATTCCCGTTTATAGCGGAAAATGTGAACTACGGCAGGTACTTTGAACGCTGGGAATCCGGCGGGATGGCATACGTTGAATATAACTTCACCGTTTCGTATTATGCCACCAACGGCAATAAGCCCGTTAAGTTCCTTGCGACCTATTATGAAAACGGCGAACCGCAGCAGTGCGCGTTTTCAACATATGTATACATAACCAACGGCTACGTCGCGCCAATAGAGAAGGCAGAGACCGCCATGTCCGTAATGGTATCGGGCTATAAGCTGTTTGTGAACGGCGCCGAGGTATCCGGCCTTATGGCGGGCGACGACGCAACGATACGGCTGACACTTATAAACAACGCAAAGAAGGATACATCGCTCAAAAACGTTGCAACGCTATCGCTTGCCAATTCAAACGGGCTTACGCTTACCGTTGGCAGCAGCGATGCGGCGTATGTGAGGGCGATAAGTCCGGGTGAAACAGCTGAAGTTGAATTTAACGTTTCCGTAAAGAGGGATGCGGATGTAGGCGCATCCACCGTAGGCGTGAACCTTACATATGAAAACAGCGATTCCATAGCCGGCAAAGCGGCGCAGACCATAATGATACCCATAAGCCAGCCCATGGATATAGCGATAGACGCGCCTATAGTATACGGCACGCCTACGCAGGGTTCGCCCGCGTCCATAAATCTGAACATGGTGAACATGGGCCGCGGCAAGGCGCTCAACGTAAGGATACTCGCCCTTGAAGGCATATCCATGGCGGAAAGCTACTACGGTGGCGATCTGCTGCCCGGCGGTACGCTGAGCGCGGATTTTCAGGTGAACTGCACCAAACTCGGCGAGTTCACGGGCAAGCTGCTTGTGCAGTATGAGGATGCGAACGGGCAGCAGTATACGCAGGAAATTCCCCTGACGCTGAACGTGGAGGAAGCTAAGCCCGCTTCAAGCGACGCGGTGATAATAGGCGGCGATACGGACGTTGACTCCACCAACGTAAGGGGCGGCGGACTGCCCTGGTGGGCATGGCTGCTGATAGCGCTGGCGGTTGTAGCGATAGTGATAATAGCGATAGTATCATCCAAGAACAAGAATAAGAAGTTTAAGGATGCTTACAACGATGATATAAGCGACATGAACGGCGGTAAAAAGGCATGACGTTCTTTGATTTATTCCGCTATGGCTGCATAAATCTGTGGCGGCGAAAATCGAGGACGGTACTTACGGCGCTATCTATGACGATAGGCGTAATGTGCATAATAGTGCTGATATCGGTAGGGCTTGGGTATGAAGCTTCGTACCGTGAAAGCATAGAGCAGTTGGGCAGCCTTACAAAGATAGACGTGACGCCCGCCGATCAAACGCTGCTGGATAAAACAGCATTGCTTAACGAAAAGGCCGTGAACGCCTTTAAGAATATAGAAGGGGTCGAGGCCGTGACGCCGGTTGTGCAGAAGAGCGCATATATAAAGTGCGGCAACTTTGTGAACATGGTGCGCATATACGGAATAGACGTGAGCACGGCGGCAAGCTTTCAGATAGTCCCGGAACGCGGCGATGCCCCGGGTGAAGGTACGCGGCTGCATCCGGATGTTATGGTTACCGATGATGTCGCGGCAACGTTTTCCGACGCTAAAAACGATTGGGCGGCAGCGGTCGATGCGGACGGCAACGCGCTGATAGACCCGTTGGCGGCTAACATAAAGCTGACGTTTGACTATTCAAACCTTTCGGGCGAGCAGAGGGCGGACGGCGACGGCCGCGCGCTGCCGATGGGCAACTTCTATACGCTAAACGTTACCGGAGTATGCTCAACGCTCAACAACACCTATTCAACTTCCGCCTTCATGGATTTTGACCGGTTGAACGAATTGATAGACGCAAACGCGGACTATCTTGGCGCAAGGAAGGATGAAAAGCTGCTTGCGGAGGAAAAGAAAAACGGTCCGACATATGAGCTGGTATGGATAAAGGTGAAAAACGTTGAGGACGTGCAGAGGATAGCAAAGCTGATACGGAACAGCGGCTTGTCGGTATATTCGCTCAACGATATGCTTGAAACGGTCCGCACTCAGTCTCGCCAGATACAGGGCATGCTGGGCGCAATAGGTGCGGTGGCGATGCTCGTGAGCGCGATATGCGTAGCAAATACGATGATGATGTCCATAACCGAGCGCACGAAGGAGATAGGCATACTGAAGGTCATAGGCACCTCGCTTGGCAGCATCTCTGGCATGTTTTTGATAGAGGCGCTGATATTGGGCATATTGGGCGGCATATTCGGCCTTGGCCTGAGCTACGCGGCGCAGAAGCTTCTGCCCGTACTGTTTGAGAACATGCAGGTGAGGAGCATAATCCCGGCGTGGCTTGCCGTGGCGGGCGTTGCGTTTTCCGGCGTGGTTGCGCTGATAGCGGCCATACTCCCTGCCCGCCGTGCGATGCGCATAAGCCCGAACGCGGCCATACGGACGGAGTGATGCATATGAGAAAGCTTTTACCTATTATATTGGCATTCATGCTTATGCTTACCGGATGCGGGATGGGAGACGCCATTGCTTCGGATAAGCCTGCACCGGAGGGGACTCAGACCGCAGCTGATGACAAGCTTGATATAGTGTCATTCGCGCTGGGTGAACACATGGGCACCGTAGATACCGAAACGGAGAATGGCGAAACGCGCTACATTATACGCTTAACGTTGCCATCGGATTTCGATTTCAAGCGGGCCGTGGCCAATATTGAACTTGCCGAAGGTGCAAGCATAGATACGGCCAGCCCATGCATTGTGGATGACATCGGAGGCAGACCCGTGCTGAACCTTACCCTTGAGCCACGTTCGCTTATGGTGAGGAACGGCAATGCCGTAAGGAGTTATGAATTTGACATTGGGCTTGAATAGTTTAGCCTGATCTACACCCCGTCCATACGGACGCAGCTTCCATTAAAAAGGAGGAACAAAACATGAAAAAAATGCGGCAGATACTTACCGTACTTTTAGCAGCCACTATGTTCATAACATGTATTTCGCCAAGCTTTGCGTTGGAGTCATCGCACACGCTCTGGCCTGAATTTACAGCGCTGAGCGATCAAAAATACATGGTGACCCAAGGATTCGCCTATTTCAAAGAAATTGAAGGCGGCGTTGAGTTTTTTGGGGACTTCAAGTATGTATACCTATATTTACCTGAAGACGCTCCAACCGTTCTAACCGTAGACCATTTTAATGCGGGCTACTTTGTAAACGGTACTTTTACGGATCTTGGTAAAAGAATTGAAGATGACCGCGTAAGGGGGCGAATTGAAGCCGCGGTAGAGGGGCCGTTGGATTATTCACAGGAACAGCACTGGCGCACATATGATGCGTTTAACAACCGCAGTTATATGCTCCGTGTGAAGGCTGCTACGAAAAGCTCCGAGCAGCCGGACACAAGGCCGGATGTTGACAAGCTGGAGGCTTTTGAAGCACGGTTGGATAAGCTTATTTCCACAATGAAGCAATTCCAAACAATATTTGACGAGATGAATAGCGTCCAGAATGCGGACTCGATAAAAGTAGGCGCATATCAGCCGTGCTTCATAAACATGATATGCATACTTGCTAATCACTGTCTCTTATACACATCTGACGCTGCCGACGATACTCCTTGTGTAGATCTCGGT
>ENA-OYAY01000417-OYAY01000417.1-human-gut-metagenome-genome-assembly--contig:-NODE-417-length-8939-cov-5.314273_pt1 | contig 8939 bp, 8 predicted proteins | sample MGYA00244522_ERZ652829 | MGnify/ENA primary metagenome ERZ652829 (study PRJEB26926, sample SAMN06164481) | human gut metagenome | biome: ENVO:00009003; feature: ENVO:2100002; material: ENVO:00002003...
TGCATAAAATGTAAAAAATATAAAAATTCTTTGTAAATTTATGCAAAAACAGTTGCAAAAATAATTCTACGTTGCTATTATATGTCGGTAAATTGAAAATAAAGTTTTTCGGAGATATAAAACCATGAAAAAAATAACAAAAATCAGCATATCCGTTTTGTTGATCGCAACTGTTGTCGGCGCATGCTTCGCGTTTGTTGCGTGCAACGACGACAGTTCGAATTTAGTGGCGGTTGCCGCAACCGATCTTTTGCAAGAGGACTTCGGCATTGCAGTCACAAAAGGCAACACCTCGCTTATGTCGGCTGTCAATCAGGTTGTCGACGATTGGCTTGCAAACGGAAAAATGAATCAATATATGGATTATTATTCCGCACTTGCAGCCGAAGAAAACGGCGGAGAAACCGCAGTCGCTCCCGACGGATTGCAGACAAGCTGGGATTTCGGCTCGGCAAGCGAAGTCGTGACGATGTACACCGAGTCGGGTTTTGCGCCGTACGAGTTTGTCAAAGGCACGAGCGTTGTCGGACTTGACGTTGCAATAATGTCGCAAGTTGCGCTCAATATGGGCAAGAAGCTCGAAGTGAAAGACGTCATGTTCGACGTCATCGCAACAAACGTCGCGCAAGCAAGCGGCGACGCAGTGGGTGCGGCAGGCATTACTATCAACGACGAACGCAAACAAGTCGTGGATTTCAGCCATGTTTATTCAAGCTCTACTCTCGTCGTCGTGTCCAAAGACGGACAATTCAAAAGCGTCAAAGATCTTGCCGGCAAGAGCGTAGGCGTGCAAGAGGGCACGAGCGGCGACCTTATCATCAGTGCGGCAAAGGGTGCGGGATACGTCTATGAAAACGAGGACGGTTCGGAAGTCGTCGTCAAGGCAGAGGGCGCAACCGTCAAGCAGTACAAGCAATACGCTCTTGCTCTTCAAGACCTCAAAAACGGACGCATCGACGCAATTCTCATGGACAAACTCCCTGCGGAATTGATGCTCAAATAAGTCGAATAGGTGATATCATGATTTTAGCGGCAACTTTGCAAGAGCGTCTATACCGCGCTTTCATTTACGACGACAGGTACAAACTCTATTTTCAAGGATTGGGCAACACATTGCTCATCGCCTTTCTTGCCACGCTTATAGGTGTGGCTATCGGCGTAGTTTTGGCAATGATAAACTACGTTTCAAAAAAGACGGGAAAGCTCAAAGTTCTGTCCGCAATCTCAAAAACCTACATAATGATTATCCGCGGAACGCCCGTGGTTTTGCAACTGTTCATAATGTATTTCGTGGTGCTTGCTTCCTCAAACAACGGCATCGCAATCGGCGCGCTTACGTTCGGTTTAAACTCCGGCGCATACGTTGCCGAAATCGTCAGGGCAGGTTTCGAGAGCGTGGATTACGGTCAAATGGAAGCGGGCAGATCGCTTGGTATGTCCACGGGACAAACGATGATAAGAGTCGTTACTCCGCAAGCCGTACGCAACGTTTTGCCACCGTTGTTCAACGAGTTTATAACGCTTGTCAAAGAAACGGCAATCGTTGGTTACGTCGGCATACTCGACCTTGGCAAAGTGCCCGGAATCATTCAATCGAGGACTTTCGATTATTTGTTTCCCTTGCTCATTGCGGCGTGTATGTATCTCGTCATAGTTATGGGGCTTACGGGCATACTGAAACTTGTTGAAAAACAGATGGCAAAGACCGATCGCAACTACAAAAAAATCAAAGTTCGCGGCAAGAAGAAAGAGTATATCGTGGAGGCGTAAATTATGTTGAGTGCAATAAATCTTACAAAAAAATTCGGCGATTTGCTTGTTCTTGACGACATCACCGAAACGATAAACGAGGGCGAAAGGGTGGTTATTGTCGGTCCCAGCGGCGGTGGAAAATCCACGTTTTTGCGTTGTCTGAATTGCCTTGAAGATCCCACTGCGGGCAAGATAATGTTTGACGGAGTGGATCTTGCGGACCTCAAAGTCGACATCAACGAACAGCGTGAAAAAATGGGTATGGTGTTTCAGCAATTCAACCTGTTCAACAATATGACAGTGAAGCAAAACATCACGCTTGCGCCCGTGCAAATAGGTGTAAAAAACATGCGCAAAACAAAGCGTAAAAACGCCTTCGTGCCGCTTTACAACAAGTGGTTCGAGATGTTCGGCCAAAAGCACAACGCAAAAATCGACAAAAAGGTTGAAATGCTCAAATCACGACTTGAAATGCTCAATTTTGAACTTGAACCTATCGTTTCTGCGTGGGAAGGCACGAAAGTCATCAAGGAAATCGGCGGAAAATCGTATGCGACTTACGATCCCAAACTCACAAAACAAAAGCTCGATCTGACTGAGAAAATCGAAAACGTCGAGCGTAAAATCACACACTCCGCGCATGCGCAAAAAAAAGAATTTCAACCGCTTGCGTACACCTCGAAAAAACAAATCAAACAGGATGCCGAAAAGCGCGCCGAAGAGCTTTTGAAACGCATAGGTCTTGAAAGCAAAGCGGACGTTTATCCGTCGACTTTGAGCGGCGGACAAAAGCAACGTGTGGCAATCGCTCGCGCACTTGCGATGAATCCAAAAGTCATGCTCTTCGACGAGCCGACATCCGCGCTCGATCCGGAAATGGTGGGCGAAGTGCTTGACTTAATCAAACAGGTTGCAGACGAGGGAATGACGATGGTTATCGTCACGCACGAGATGGCGTTTGCAAGAGAAGTCGGCACTCGGATTCTCTTTATGGCGCAAGGCAAAATCCTCGAACAAGCACCGCCCGATGAATTTTTTACCAACCCTAAATGCGACCGTCTCAAAGAGTTTTTGCACAAAGTGCTGTAATGTGCCAATGAAAAACGAACAAAAAAAATGTCTGAACAGAGCCTTGCTAAAATAAAGAACATAAGAAAAAGCAGAATCGAGAAATTTGTGCAATTGATAACAGAAAAATTTGCATAAACAAAAACCGCCGAATCGAATCGGCGGTTTTTGCGTGTATTTTTATCATCATTCAAACAGAAATTCGGTTATCTTCAAAGTGCGATTTCCACATCGCCGATAGGATATGCTTTGCAGGAGTGGATATATCCGAACATCTCGTCTGCGTGGCGAAGGAGCACGCCTCTTGGCATAAACACTTTGCCCGAAACAAGTTTGACTCTGCAAAGCGAACATTCGCCGCTACGGCAGCATACGTTGACTCTGACGCCTGCTCGTTCAAGCGCACACAAAATGGATTCATTGCATTTTGCGTCGATAACCTTGTCGCCTACTTTGAGTTTGAAAACCTCTGTTCCGCTCAATTCTTGTGGGAAACCCGGTTCGTTTTGAATGTCTTGGCGTGTGCCGAACATCTCGCGGCGGATATCGCGTGGACGGACATTGAGAGAGTGCAAAGCCTCAACACAGAAGTCCGTCATCACTTGCGGACCGCAAAGGTAAAATGTTGTTTTGCTCAAAGCTTTGACGACCTCGCTTATGCAGTTTGCATCGATAAAACCGCTTCTGTCGCCGCCTTTTGCGTCCTTGTCCGACAAAATCAAGGTGTAGGTGAAGTTGGGGTAGGTTTTTGCAAATGCTTTGAGTTCACTGTCAAAGATTGCCGACTCTTTGTTTCTTGCGCCGTATGTGGCAAGAGTGGGGTAGAGTTTTGGAAAACCTACTTTCATAATCGCCTTTTTCAAAGCGTTCGGCTCGCCCGCGGACTTTGCGCTCTTTGCAGCGAAGTCGCCTGCTTCTTTGTAGAACTTAAAACAAATGTCAAAATACTTCAAGATACCCTCTTTTTCTTCGGGGAACATCTTGATGAGTGCTTGCTCCGCTTTCTTTCTGTCGGCAGGAATAGGCACGCGCTTGCCGCCCGGTAAGTTGATGGAAAAGAGAGAGTCGATGGGAATCCACTCGATTTTGTCCAGAATTCCGTATTCGGCAAAAAGTTTACGCAACGGACCCGGATTCTGCTCCGTACCCATCGATGAGAGCTGGTGAAGTGCAACTTCAAATTCAAAGCGTCCGCGTCTGAAAGACGTACCGCATCCGCCGGGGATATTGTGTTTTTCAAACACGCACACTTTTTTGCCTGCTTGCGCCAAGGTCAACGCCGCGGATAAACCGCCGTTGCCCGAACCAATGATAATGGCGTCGTAAGTTTTCATTTGATTCCTCCAAAAATTGTTTGGTCTAACCAAGATTCATTATAAATAAAAGGTATCAAATATCAATACAAATTAATCGAAAGCGCTACAATGCTTGAAAATCGACAAAAACTCAAAATAATCCTTGCAATTTTTGCAGGTTTTGTCATATAATAAAACTGTGGTATTTGGTTAAACCAAAACTTGAAACAAACCGAAAACGGAGCAAAAATGAAATTCAATCAAATCATCGCGCCTTCAATGAAGGAGTTGTTTATCAAAGAAATCGAAGCCTTGATTTTGTCGGGGCAGTTGAAAGTGGGCGAAAAATTGCCCACCGAAAGAGAACTTGCAGACGAGATGAAAATCAGCCGTACAATCGTCAATTTGGGACTGTCCGAGCTGAAAAGCAAAGGTTTTATCGACATCGTGCCGAGAAAAGGCGCGTTTGTTGCCGACTATGCAAAAAACGGCAAGCTCGACACTTTGATTTCAATCATAAACTTCAACGGCGGCAGATTCGACAAAAAAACCGTCAATTCCATAATGGAATTCAGGCGCATCAACGAGGGCGAAGGTACTTATTTGGCGGCAAAATATCGCACGGACGATGACGTAAAACAGCTCAAAAGCATTCTCGAAGACGTCAAAAACTGTGACGACAGGGTGGAAATCGCCCACAAACTTTTCAAGTTTCACCACGTGATTTTGTGTGCATCCGGCAACAATATTTTCCCGCTTGTCTACAATGCTTTTGAAGGTTTTTTCCTCAAACTCATATCTTCGCTTTTCGGCTATTGCGACAAAGAGGAAATACTTTTCGGGCTTGACAATTTGGTTGTGGCAATCGAGCAAAAGGACTGCGATGGCGCACGCAATCAAATCGAAACAATTTTCAAAAACGGTATCGAAGACATCAATAAACACTGCATTGACTATTCGGTATATTGATTCTTTGTCGCAAAATACTCACAAATTGCGGTTGACAGGTTGCAATCGCAATCTTTAAGGTGCGTTAAGGTCGTTTTCCGCACTTTACAAATCGATTTATAAATGGTAACATATAATGTAATCTTGTAAATCTATGTACGTGCGGATGATACGAGCGGATGCGTTGCAATGATTTTGCAACTCTGAGCGCGAGTTGACGAAAAGGAATATGAAATACGGCGAATTCAAACAACAGTTTCAAGCGATAAAAGACGGTCGGGCAAGTTTTGCGCCCGTCTATATCGTGTCGGGCGACGATGAGTATTTGAAAGACGAGGTGATTGCCTTGTTCAAGAGCGCGGTCGATCCCGAATATGCCGATTTCAATTTTTCAAGCGTGTCGGGGGACGGCGGTATGAGCGAGGCGATAGATGCGGCGTACACGTTTCCTATGTTCGACAATCGCAAAGTGGTGCTTTTGTCTTTGGAGAGCGCACCGAGCGAGAGCGACAAAACCGCTTTTGAAAAGTATCTTTCAGATCCGTGCGAAACGAGCGTTCTCGTCATAGACTGCGACGACGAAATCGCCAAAGCGTTCAAGAGCAAAAAGGCGCAGGCGGTAAGCTGCTCACGCCTTGACGACGTTGAGATTTTGAGCGAAATCGACGAGCTTTGCAAAAAGCCGCCTCAAATCAAAATCGACCGCGACGCCGCCGTGGAACTTATATCCAGAACGCAGGGCAGTATGGCGCGCATAGCAATCGAAATTGCCAAACTCAAATCGTACAGCAACGGCACGATAACCAAAATCGACGTGTGCGAGATGGTGAGCGCGGATATCGATTTTCAGATATACGAACTTGCAAACGCCGTGAGTGAAAAGAACGCCGCCAAGGCTCTCGAAGTGCTTGACGTATTTTTCAAAAACGGCATAAGAGGCGTGACGATAATCAACAGACTTTACGACAAGTATCGCAATATGCTGCATGCCGAACTGAACAAAGGGCTGTCCAATGACGATCTTGCAAAGTTGCTCGGAATGAAGAGCGGCGCAGTGTATTTTTTGAGAAAAGTGTCCTCAAACTATTCTCAAATGCGCTTGAAAAGATGTGTGGACTATTTGCACGCGTTGCAATTTGACGTGCTTACCGGCAAACGCGGCGACGTGAGCGCAATCCACGAAGCAATATTGCAGTTGCTTGTCATTTAAGGAGATAATATGCAAAACAAAATTGACAAAAAGTATTACGTGTGGATATGGTTGGGACTTATTTTTGCCACGTTCGTTCGCAACGTTTTCCCAATATATTCGCAAATTAACGGCATGCTTGCAGAGGCTTCCAGATTGAGTACTTTGAGCGGCGTGTTTTCGATAGTTTTTTCCTACGGACTTATTCCCGCGGCGGTGACCTTCCTTCTTGCGCTCATACTTTACTACATCACCGCGCGCCGTCACGTCAACTATATCAGCCGCAACGATTTTTGTTATTGGGTGATGATATTCACCGCAGTGCCGCGAGTGATTGTGGGTATAGTCGAGAGCTTTGCAATTCTCAATCCGAACGTTTACGTGTTCACCTCGACGGTGCTCGATGCATTGCTGTTGCCGGCATCATATCTTACGATGTTCCTTTGGATATTTGCAAAGAAATACAAGCTCAATCCCGTTGAAAAGCGCAACTCGTTTGCGACGCTTTCGACGATATATATGATATTTTACGGCATAGGCGTGCTCGGTGAAAATCTGACGATCGTCGCACTCGGCGCGGACAAGGAGCTTGCAAGCGAACTTGCCGATTATTTGAGCCAACTCGGCTATATCGTCGACACTATATCAACGCCTCTTCAAACGGTGTCCAGCGCGATTGCGATATGCGTTTTCGCCGCTTATCTGGTTGCGGTTATAGTGCTTGCGATTTTGTTTAGAAAAAAATCGGACGAGTTCAGAAACGAGGATACGAGGGACGCGTATTTCGAAAAACACCCCGTCGGATACGGCTACGAGCGCAGGGACGACGTGGGCGACACGTTTGACGAGTTTGAAAGAAAACACGTACACAAAAAAGACGATTCCGACGACGATCACAAGTCGGGCGGCGGAAACGTGTTTGACGAATTCGATATTTGATTGAAAGAAAATTCGATAAAAATTCCGCAAAACAGCGGTTAGAGAGGGTTTTATGGCATACAACTTTGCTCAATACGCAAACGGCATCAACCTTTATTTCATCATCGATATGGTGATTTTGGTGACCGTTTTCGCAATCATGCTGAGCTTTTTCGTTTACAAGCGCAACATGAAGGTGTTTTTCCTGTTGTTGCTCGGCGCGGTGCTGGACGTGCTTGTCAACGTGCTTTCCGAACTGTTGGGAGGTGCGGTTTTGGCTATATCGAAATATGTTATGCATTTTGTTGTGGTCTTTGACATAGTGGCGGCGTGCGTGGTGTATCAAAACGACCTCAAAAACCTCTTCCAAAAGGTTTCGACGGCAAAAGGTTTTGAAACGCACAACAGCGACGACGAGCTCCGCGACGCAACGGCTGAAATTCTTACGGCATGTCAGGATATGGCAAAACAAGACGTGGGCGCAATCATAATCATCGACAGCGCAGGCGATATTCACGACAACATTCTTGACACGGGTACAAGGCTCAACGCAACCCTCAGCGCACCGCTTTTCGAGAGTATTTTCAACACGAAAGCTCCTCTTCACGACGGCGCTGTCATCGTCAGAGGCAACAAAATTATTGCGGCAGGCTGCTTTTTGACGCTCACTCAACGCAACGTGAACAAAGAGATGGGCACAAGACACCGCGCGGCAATCGGCATCACGGAAGACACCGACGTATTGTCAATCGTCGTCAGCGAGGAAACCGGCATAATCTCCGTTGTCAAACACGGCGAAATCAAGCGATATATGACAATGGACAAGCTCAAAGACGAAATAGAAGAAGCATACGGCATTTCGCCCACGGCTATCGCGCTTCGCGAAGCTCACGCAAACCGCAAAATCGGTGGCAGAATCCGCAGAAACGGGAGATTCAAATGAAAACGATAAGAACTTGCGATATTCTCGTGCCTAACGGTTGCGACCACAACAAATGGTCCGTCGTTGCGTGCGATCAGTTTACGTCCGAACGCGGATATTGGAAAAAGCTCGAAGAGTACGTGGGGGAGAGCCAAAGCACTCTCAAACTCATTTTCCCCGAAGCGTATCTCGAAGATGAGGACAAGGACGAGCGCATACTCAACATCAACCGCACGATGAAAGAGTATCTCGACGGCGGTGTGTTCAAAACTTTGAAGGACAGCTTTATCGTGTGCAAGCGCACCACGGCAAGCGGTATTTCTCGTTTGGGCATCGTGCTTGCGGTTGACCTCGAAGATTATTGCTTTACGCATCCGTCGAACGCGCATATACGCTCAACCGAAGGCGTCGTTCTCGACAGAATACCGCCGCGCCTCAAAATAAGGCAAGACGCTCCCGTGGAACTGCCGCACATCATGTTGCTTATCGACGACAGAAAGCACTCCGTCATCGAACCTATTTGGAGCGAGCGCGCAAGCCTTGAAAAAGTGTACGATTTCGATCTCAATATGGGCGGCGGACATCTCGAAGGCTATCGCATAGACGCACAAAAAGTCATTGACGTTTTTGAAAAATACGTCGATTCGGTGCAGAATCTTTACGGCGGAGATAAGAACGATTTTATCTTTGCGGTCGGGGACGGCAACCACTCTCTTGCCACGGCGCAAGCGCATTGGAATCGCATAAAAGAGGGGTTAACGGAGTCGGAAAAGGCAGTTCATCCTGCCAGATTTGCACTTTGCGAGGTTGAAAACCTGCACGACGAGGGCATAGTTTTCGAGCCGAT